>ENA-OQHF01001795-OQHF01001795.1-human-gut-metagenome-genome-assembly--contig:-NODE-1795-length-11432-cov-4.169040_pt1 | contig 11432 bp, 8 predicted proteins | sample MGYA00242559_ERZ504709 | MGnify/ENA primary metagenome ERZ504709 (study PRJEB26092, sample SAMD00036203) | human gut metagenome | host: Homo sapiens | study: EMG produced TPA metagenomics assembly of... | reverse complement strand
AGATACGTCCGCCTCCGATGGAATGTGCCTGGATTTTCATCTGTGGTACGCCCTCTGCTTCCATAATAATCTGGGCAGTATTCGGATGTGCACCCTTGATGTTCTTATTCTTCATTACAAAATCCATTCCCTTGTCTTTTGCAACTTCGTAGCTGTCCGGTATCCGCATATCGTCCGGCATCATCCCCAATAATCCGGCGATCAGCGCCCGGTCCGTTCCATGCCCCTTTCCTGTTGCAGCAAAAGAACCATGTAAATAGACTTCTGCCCTCTCCGGCTGACGGCCGAACAACTGTCTTGCAACCATACCTATCCTGACTGCTCCCGCTGTGTGTGAACTGGATGGACCTACCATCACCGGTCCTAAAATGTCGAATATATTTCCCATATTCTTATTTCCCTTTCTTTTTTACTATAACTATCCCTTTCCCCATATTTTCCAGTGTTGAATAGTTACGTATTTTGACATATTCTATCTATTATTATACGTTCCCGCCCCATCTTTTACAATGATCTATGATTGTTTTTTCCCGGCTGATATGCTAACATTTTATGATACTGGGGTTAAAATATCCTCCCAGCATATGATTAATAAGGAAGTGACAAATATGAACAAAAAAGAAGTATTAGAGATCCGCAAACAGTTTTCTCCTGAGAATTGCGCCATCACACGTATCTGTGGATGCTATGTCGATCACGAAAAAGAGAAAAAAATGGAAATGAAAAAAGCCTTCTTATCTTTACCGGAAGAAGAGGCTTTCAAATATTTTGATATCTTCAAACATACACTTTCCGGAACGATCGGAAAGAACCTCATCAACATGGAATTTCCCCTGGATCAGGAAGCTGAAGGCGGAACCCAAAACTTCCTCATGAAACTCCGCAAAAGCAAACTCACCGACGACACCCTCACCGAAGCCTTCTACGACAGAATCATAGAAAACTACGACTACGGTGAAAACTACTACATCATCCTCATCCACGCAGTCTACGACATCCCCGGCAAATCCTCCGACGGTGCCGAAATGTTCGACGCTTCCGATGAGATCTACGATCACATCCTCTGCAGTATCTGCCCGGTCAAGCTCTCCAAAGCAGGCCTGCATTACAATGCAGAGACAAACAATATTGAAGACCGTATCCGGGACTGGCTGGTAGAAATGCCTGACTGGGGCTTCCTTTTCCCACAGTTCAACGACCGCAGTACCGATATCCACGGACTTCTCTACTACACCAAAAACGCCGAAAATCTCCGCTCCACCATGATGGAAGAAGTCTTCGGCTGCACCACACCACTATCTGCCGGAACCCAGCGTGACTCCTTCAATGCTCTGGTGGAAGAAACCCTTGGTGATGACTGTGCCTACGACACAGTCCTTGAGATCCACGAAAAGCTCAACGATCTCATCGAATCCCAGAAGGACGAACCGGAACCTGTTGTCCTCACCAAATCCGAAGTCAAACGTCTCTTCGAAGAATGCGGCGTAGAAGACGAAAAGCTCCAGAACTTCGATGAACAGTATGAGCTTGCCGCAGGAGAAAAATCAGCTCTGGTAGCATCCAACATCACCAACACCCGGAAATTCGAGATCAAAACCCCTGACGTGGTGATCCATGTAGCACCGGACCGGGCAGAACTGGTAGAAACCCGCATCATCGATGGTCGAAAATGCCTTGTGATCCCCATGGAAAGTGAAATAGAACTCAACGGTATCCGTGTCAGCACACTGAACTCTGTTGAAGATACATCCGCAGAACCGCTTCCTGTTAATGATATTACTGACATTGATAACAGTAACACCGAAGAAGAAATCCCATTTTAAAGGAGACCTTATGAACGATAAAAAAATCCTGTTCTTCGACATAGACGGCACACTGCTTACGCCTCACCCCTTCAAGGTTCCGGAGAGCACCAGCCGCGCCCTCACAAAAGCCCATGAAAACGGTCATCTTCTTTTCATCAACACCGGCCGCACCAAAGTAATGATGCCCTCTGCACTCTCAGAGCTTCATTTCGATGGCTATATATACGGCTGTGGAACCCACATTTACATGGACAACAAATTGCTTTTTTTCCGCACAGTCCCAAATCTTCTGTGCAAGGAAACCGTAGACCTTCTCCGCAAATGCAAGATCGAGGCAATTTTTGAATCCAACACTGAGATCCTGTATGATGGCGCATCTCCGGCCCAATCCGAATTCGGAGTCAAAATGCGAAAAGAAATTCCAATGGTCGACATCACGAAATTCAATCGGGAGGATGCCTGCACTTACTCTTATGACAAATTCCTGGTACATATGCTGCCGGATTCCGATGTCGAAAAATTCCGCAGCTTCTGTAATGATCATTACACCTATTTTGATCACGGAGACGGAATCTGGGAAGTCACACAAAAGGGTACCAGCAAAGCCACAGGCATGGAATTTCTCCTGGACCGCCTTTCCATCCCCAAGGAAAACTGCTATGCATTCGGAGACAGTCCCAACGACCTTCCCATGCTGAAAGCTGCCGGAGTCAGCGTTGCTATGGGAAATGCTTACGGAGGCATCGAAAAGCACTGCACATACCAGACAAGCGCAGTCGACAGGGACGGGATTCTTCACGCACTGGAGCATCTCGATCTGATCTGATGATCCGTAAAGCAGGCATGAGCATTACAAAAAACGAGCCGTGTACGATAAACCCGTACACGGCTCGTTGTCTTTTCTCTTATCATTCCATTGCAAACATTGTATCTTATTTCTCAGCTTCCGGTGTAGCAGCTGCCTCAGATTCTGTACTATCTGCAGTCTCCTCATCAGCCTTTGCAGAATCTCCCTCTGTCTCCGGTGTCTCGGTCACATCGGTCTGCTCCTCAGCTGCCGGTGTCTCGGTTGCCTCAGCCTCTGCAGAATCTGCTGTCGGTGTCTCAGTTACATCCGGGTCCGGTGTCGGAGTTGGAGTCTGGATCGTAAAGCTGTGATTATCTGTGATCTTGATCTTCTTAATCAATTTTTTCTCTTCTTTGATATCAGCTTTCTTCTTCCAGCCATCTGTTGTATCATTATAGAAATCATCCTTCTTGGTGTTTGTCAGAGACTCTTTCTTACTCTCCGTTGCAGTTTTATCATTCTTGGAATCCAGTCTCACAACATACCATACGGAATCTGTCTTTATGATCTCCTCGTTCAGTGCACCCTCGTCCAGCTTTCTTAAAGCGGTACGAACCTCATCCGGATAAGTAGTTCCGTTGGCAGCACTGTCATCACCTTCCTCATAGGTAGGGCATGTTCCGGTTGTTGCGGTCATATCCTTGGAGATCTCATCTCCAAGAGTATTGAAATCTGCAGCCGGATCCTCTTTAACCTTGTCATAGAACTTCTGAAGATTCTCTTTATTCTTCTTGATATCATCATCGGAAAGATCATCTCCGCTGACCTTTGCACTTGCATAGCTGAAGGACATCTGCTGATATTCTTTCTCATCCAGCTTCACGTCCGCTTTGGCTTCAATGGCATCCTTCATCTTCACATCGTATGTTTCAAGCTCGAGGAAAGTCTTCACCATATCTTCATCAACTGCAAGCTCTGCAATTGTCTCATCAGAATTGGCAGCCATGAAGTTCTTGGCAGCTTCCTCAAGAGCCTTCTGCTCGTCATCTGTGATTTCAACATCATACTCGGAAGCGTGTTCTTTCTCCAGACACATCTTTTCAACAGTTTCAACAGAAGTTGTTACCGCATTTTCACCGTAAGTCTCATCGGAATCATCATCCATTTTGGTACTCCAGATAGACATATCGCTTCCGCCGCCAAGATACATCTTGTACATTGCCTCAGCCTGTGCCTGCTGCATACGTGCTGCCAGACTTACAACGCCAAACGGGATTTCCTGCTTATTGACTGTCACTGCGATCTTTGTACCATCGAGTTTTTTATTTCCGCAGCCTGCCATCATTCCTGCCGCTGTAACGCAGACAAGAGCAGTAACTGCCGCTTTCTTTACTGAATTTCTCATTTCATCCTCCATCTATCCGTCCATAAGAATCACGGTCCGGCTCTTATTCCATAATACTTGATTATAAACGTTTTCACCTTTAAGAGCAAGGAATTTCACGAACTTACACGACATTTCACAAATTATCCACAAGTCTTTCCGGGAAAATATCCGGTATCCACAAACCGGATGTTTTTTCCCGTGGATAACCCTAAGCTTAGCTGATTCTTCCCTTTACTCCAGTGGCTCTGCCAGTTTTGCCAGCTTCCCCGCAAACTTCATCAGCTCTTCGATCAGCCTTCCCTGTGGTGTCAGGATAAATTTCGGCTCATGATCAGCCTTAAACTGCAAACCTCTCCGGTACTGCGCCATAATAGCCGGGATACCTGCGGGATCCAGCTTAGCCTTTTCATAGAGCGTGATCCGGACATCTTTTCCAAGCTGCTTGATCTCCGTCACATATCCCTGATGGGCAAGAGCCTTCAGCCTTGCAATAGCAAGAAGGTTCAACACAGCTTTTGTCGGCTCACCAAAACGGTCGATCAGCTCCTCCAACATATCGTCATATTCCTGCTGGCTTTCAATACCGGCAATACGCTTATAAATATCCAGCTTCTGGAACTCGTTGCCGATATAGGAATCCGGGATAAACGCATCGATGTTGAGATCAATGGTCGTCTCAAAATCATCCATAGTCCGGATTCCCTTTGCCTCCTTGACAGCCTCACTGAGCATCTTGCAGTAAAGGTCATAACCAACTGCGTTCATATGCCCGTGCTGCTGAGCACCGAGAAGATTTCCTGCTCCACGAAGCTCCAGATCCTTCATAGCTATCTTAAAACCGCTTCCAAGGTCTGAATACTCCCGCATGGCGCTGAGCCGTTTCTCCGCGGTCTCCTGGAGCATCTTGTTTTTGGTATACATCAGGAATGCATAAGCAGTCCTGTTGGAACGTCCTACACGCCCACGGAGCTGATAAAGCTGGGAAAGGCCATATCTGTCCGAATCATGGATGATCATAGTGTTTACGTTGGAAATATCCAGTCCTGTCTCAATAATAGTGGTGGAAACCAGTACATCCACATCTCCATTGATAAAATCATACATTACCTGCTCCAGTTCCCTCTGACTCATCTGTCCATGTGCAAAATCCACTCTGGCCTCCGGCACAAGTCTGGATATCCGAAGGGCTACTTCGGCAATGTCATTGACTCGATTATATACGTAATACACCTGTCCACCCCGGCGAAGCTCCCTGCGGATGGCTTCCCGAACAGTCTCCTCATCATACTCCATAACGTATGTCTGGATCGGCACACGATCCATCGGCGGCTCTTCCAGAACGCTCATATCACGGATACCGATGAGACTCATATGAAGGGTTCTCGGAATTGGCGTTGCTGTCAGCGTCAGTACATCCACATCTTTTTTCATCTGCTTGATCTTCTCTTTGTGAGTAACACCGAAGCGCTGCTCCTCATCAATGATCAGAAGTCCAAGATTTTTAAATTCCACATCTTTTGAAAGAACTCTGTGGGTGCCGATCACAATATCTACCTGCCCCTTTTTGATCCCTTCGATGGTCTTTTTCTGCTGGGCAGATGTCCGGAAACGGCAGAGAAGCTCCACCTTCACCGGAAATTCTTTCATACGCTGTACAAAGGTATTGTAATGCTGCTGTGCAAGAATGGTGGTCGGGACCAGATAAACCACCTGCCGGCTTTCCTGTACTGCCTTAAACGCAGCTCTTAAAGCAACCTCCGTCTTTCCGTAACCAACGTCACCACACACAAGACGATCCATGATCCTGGTGCTTTCCATGTCTCTCTTGGTATCTTCAATGGCTGCCAGCTGATCCTCTGTCTCCTCATAGGGAAACATCTCCTCAAATTCCTTCTGCCATACGGTATCCGGTCCGCAGACATACCCCTCTTTCTCCTGGCGGACTGCATAAAGCTCTACCAGCTCTTTTGCGATATTTTTTACCGCACCCTTAACACGGCTCTTGGTCTTATTCCACTCCTGACCGCCAAGCTTGTTCAGCTTAGGCGTTTTTGCATTTTCGGAGGATCCTGAATATTTCTGTAAAGCATCCAGCTGGGTTGCCAGGATATAGAGATTACTGCCGCCCCGGTATTCGATCTTGATGTAATCCTTCACAACACGGTCAACCTCTACCTTTTCGATTCCACGGTAAATACCCAGTCCGTGCTTTTCATGAACAACAAGATCACCAATGGAAAGCTCTGCAAAATCCTGGATCCTGTTTCCGCTGTACTTTTTCTTTTTTTTACGCTTTTTCTGCTCTTTGCCGAAAATATCGGTTTCCGTCATCACTGCAAATTTGATCAGCGGATACTGGAAGCCACGTCTTGCGTGACCATAGACCACCATGATCTCCCCGGGACTGATGATACGATCCATGTCCTGGCTGTAAAAAGCATTCAGTCCTTCCTCTGAAAGATCCTTTGCCAGACGCTCCGCCCTGGTCCTGGAACCGGAGAGCAATGCGATCCGGTATCCCTGACTCTTATACTGAATGAGATCCTTTACCAGAAGTTCAAAGCTGCTGTTATAAGAATCTACAGACTTCACCGTAAGATCAAATTCCTCATTGATCTTCCATCCGGAACGTCTGGGAGAAAGTGCGGATACAGCCACACAATTCCGCCTGTTCAGCTTCTTCTGCAGTTCCTGAAAGCCACATAGCCACTGCTCCGGAAGATTTGCCTCGCCTTTTTCCTCTCTGTGCATACGACTCTGACGGTACTCTTCCTCCACACCCTCGCCGTTTTCTGCCAGGTGGTTCAGTTCATCCAGAAACACCAGTGTTTTTTCTTCCGGAAAATAATCCAGAAAGGATACCATATCTTCTCCGTCCATCTTTTCTGCGGCCGGATAAATCGTAATTTCATCTACATTTTCCAGAGATCTCTGACTTTCCGCATCAAAGCTCCGGATAGAATCCACCTCATCATCCCACAGTTCGATACGCCAAGGATTATCCTCTGTCAGCGGATAGATATCAATGATTCCTCCACGCACAGAAAACTGCCCCGGAAGCTCTACCTGACCAGTGCGTTCATACCCCAGCTCTACCAGCTCTTCCTTCAGCTGATCCAGATCGATCACACTGTCACTTTTAAAATGAAGAAGTCTGCTTCTGATCTTTTCCAGCGGCATCAAGAAATCCATACATCCGTCAATGCTGGTAACAACGGTCACTTCTTCCTGTTCCAGAAGTGCCCGGATCACACGCATCCGCTGCCGGATCAGAAGATTTCCGTGAATATCTGCCTGAAAAAACAGAAGATCCTTTGCCGGATAAAAATATACATTTTTGTCATAGAATCGGTAATCCTCATAGATTTCCTTTGCGTTGCGCTCATCATCCGCAAGGATCAGATGATATGGAAAAAGCCCGGAAAGTCCATACATCAGATGGACCTTCTGGGACTCCATGCATCCGGAAACATTAAGAATTCCGCAGTTTGCGCCACAGCGCTTTTTTATTCCCTCAAACTCTGCAAGACCCTGCAGAGGATGCAAAAATGCTTCCATACAAACCTCAATTCTTAGGCTTTTTCCTGTTATATTTATTCATCGCCGCATCTACGCCCTCGGACAGGATCATCTCCACAGCCTCTGCCGCATCATTGATCCCTTCATCCACAAGCTTGCGGTCACTGTCCGAAAAATGACCCAGCACAAAATCTGCCAGATCCCAGTCTTTCGGTTTTGCACCGACACCAACACGGATGCGGATAAATTTTTCAGTTCCAAGGCGGCGGATGATATCCTTGATCCCGTTATGTCCGCCCGCACTGCCCTTTTTGCGGATACGAAGCTGCCCAGGCTCCAGATCGATATCATCGTAGATCACGATCAGCTCTGTCTCCGGATCGATCTTGAAATAGCCGGACATCTCCTGGATCGGACCGCCGCTTAAATTCATATAGGAAAGCGGTTTCATCAGAATAGCTTTTTCACCGCCGATGATACCTTTTCCATACATAGCATTAAATTTTACGCCACCCTGCGGGATATTATGCTTCTCCACAAGACAGTCAACGGTGTCAAAGCCCATATTGTGGCGTGTAGCCTCATACTGCTTTCCCGGATTTCCCAAACCTGCAATTAAATACATAAAAACTCCTCAGCTGTAATTTACCTGGTTCAACGCCAGGCCCTCTTATGCCTTAAGACATACAAATGCTCTGATCGTATCAGTTGAAATATACCATCTCATCAGCAAGTGGCTCACAAACTTCCACATGCTCTGCGTAAAGTACGATTCCCTCTCCCTGATATTCCATTCTCTTCTCAAACGCAACCTTCGCAGTAACATCCACCCACTGGCCTTCTGCGATCTTCGGAGCAAAAGCGCTCTTGCAGATGTAACCAAGGAATGTGGTATCATCTGCACAGCATGTCATGGCTGTTCTTCCGGGAACAAAGAATTTGCTTCCCATTCCACGCGGCTTCAGGGCACGTGCTTTAAAGTGAACGGTTTTTCCGACATAGCGGTCCGGATGATCCATGGAATCCACAAACCAGATACCATAATCCTCCGGAAGGATATCGATCACCGGCGCATCAATATCAAATGGCATCTCATCCTCAAAAAGATCACCAAGCTCGCCCTCTTCATCCTCAAAGATGATCTCCGCACGCTGGTTCACCACCTTGATGCTTCTTCTGTAAGAAGGAAGCGGATCGTTCTCCTGACAGCGGTTAAAGATAACCATATCCGCATTGCGGACCATGTCCATAAAAAGGGACTTCATATTCGCCATATAGACCTGGAATGTGCTTGCATCCACACAGGTGATATGCTGCTCCACGCCCCAGCCTTCCGGTTTTTCCATTTCTTCGAATTTACTTACCAGCCACATGCCATTATACTCAATGATCACCCGCTCCGGCTGATGCAGGATCTCCATTGCCGCAAGTCGTTCCGGTGTAAGCTCTTCCTCACTGTCAATGCTCTCCACAACGGTATTGCACTGTTTCAGTGCTTCCTCATCATATTCTTCCTCACCCTCTTCGCAAAGGATCAGCAGTGTTTTTCCATCGATCTGAAAGTAATCCTGCTGCAGGGTAAAGCTCAGGAAAGAGGTCTTGCCGCTTTCCAGAAAACCTGTGATCAGATAAACGGGTACTCTGGTCTCTTCCATAAATCCATCCCATCAGATACTGTACGATTTAATGTACAGTATCTGTTTCCTTTCTGTAACAATCTATATCTGTATTCCGCTTTGGCTTTGCGTCAAAACGAACATTTATTTTATCATATGCTTTATGCGATCCCGAAAAGCTCCTCCAGTGCATGCTCGTCAAGCTTAGAACCGATCACGCACAGACGGCCTGTATATTCCGGTGCACCCTCACGGATCTCAGTTTCTTCCGGAACCATATCAAAATAAATCCATGTTCCGTCTTCTGCCGGAAGCATTCCCCTTTGCACGGAGGATGATACCGTATTTATCAGACTCGGAAAGTGCCTCAAGGATCTTCTCAAGTCCCTCACGTGTAATTTTTTAATAGTCTCACGGCCCCAGCTTGTGAAGACCTCATCTGCATGATGATGGTGGTGGTCATGTCCACAGCCACACTCTCCGTCGTGGTGATGGTGATGCTCATGCTCTTCATGATCATGGCCACAGCCGCACTCTCCGTCATGGTGATGATGCTCATGCTCTTCATGATCATGGCCGCAGCCACACTCTCCGTCGTGGTGATGATGATGCTCATGCTCTTCATGATCATGGCCGCAGCCACACTCTCCGTCGTGGTGATGATGATGCTCATGCTCCTCCTCAAGCATCTCCTGCTCCAGGGATACCGGATGCTCCATAACCTCTACCAGTTTCTTACCGTCAAGATTCTCGATCGGAGTTGTAATGATAGCAGCATCCTTATTCAGGCTGCGGAGAAGCTCCAGGGACTCCTGAACCTTTTTCTCACTTGCAATATCAGTACGGCTCATGATGATAGCACCTGCATACTGGATCTGATTATCAAAGAACTCACCGAAGTTCTTCATATACATTTTGCATTTTTTTGCATCAACAACAGTTGTATAGCTGTTCAGTTTAATGTCAACCTCGTCCTGAACACCCTGTACAGCCTTGATAACGTCAGAAAGCTTACCAACTCCTGATGGCTCGATCAGGATCCTGTCCGGATCATATTTGGTAACAACCTCTTTCAGAGAGGTTCCGAAATCTCCTACCAGAGAGCAGCAGATACATCCGGAGTTCATCTCACGGATCTGGATCCCTGCCTCTTTCAGGAAGCCGCCGTCAATACCGATCTCACCGAACTCGTTCTCGATCAGAACTACCTGCTCACCCTGAAATCCGTCCTTCAGAAGCTTTTTGATCAGAGTTGTTTTTCCGGCGCCAAGGAAACCGGAGATAATATCAATTTTAACCATTTTGTATACACTCCTTTTAACGTAGTTTGACCAGGAAGTATTGTACCCCCTGGTTGTATCCTGTTATGCTCATGATGACAGAGAAAAAAATACCTGTTTCTGTATCTGCTGTCATTATATCCATTTTACAAAACAGACATTCCTATTCTGCTTTATATTCAGATTAATAGAGGGATGTGAAAAGCTCACATCCCTGAAAATCGTTCTTCCTATCAGCCGTTGATCATAAAGTTCATAAGCTTGTCGATATCCTCTTTCTCTGCTGCAACGATCTCAAGCTCCGGGATCTCACCAGCGGAAAAGATGTTTGCAAGAGATACATACTGGGAAAGCTTGGATTTCAGGTTCAGTCTGTCTCCCTCTCCTGTTACAAGCTCTACTCTACCCTTGCAGCTGTCAATTACCTCAAAAAATTTATCAATATCTGTAATATGTGTTACTTTCATTTTAAAAATCTCCTTTCTTATTAAAGGGCTGTTCTTAACTCTTTCCGTTAGATTATACCCCAGTGTTTTTAAAAAAGCAATCCCTGCCGGGCAAAAACACTTCACAGATATTCTCTACGGATCTATATATATTTCGTCATATTTCTTCAATTTCAACGGTACAGTCTTTTCTTCCTTTGTTCCATTTCATGAGATAAACCTTAAATCCCAGAGAATCTCTGGCAATGGTAAACGGTTCTTCCCTGAGTACTTCGGATCCCATACCCTGCTCGTTCAGCTCTGCCTGCTTTGTCCTGGCTTTTTTCTGTAAGAACTCTAAGTTCTTCATCGGCTTCTTTTCCAAAAGAACGATTCCCATATCCGGATGAAGCTTCCCGCAGCTTTTCAGAAAGGCACATCGTTACCTGAATGTGTTTTGTACGGTGAAGCATTCCTGCCAGTTTCCGTGCTACCCATTTAAACGGAAGTTTCCGGTAAATTTCAAGCCACCTGACAAAGGTACGGTCTCCTGCCTGCCTTGCGATCTCTCCCATTACCTCAATTGCCTTTTCCGAGGGAATCCACGGATTTT
>ENA-OQHF01001794-OQHF01001794.1-human-gut-metagenome-genome-assembly--contig:-NODE-1794-length-11443-cov-2.587929_pt1 | contig 11443 bp, 16 predicted proteins | sample MGYA00242559_ERZ504709 | MGnify/ENA primary metagenome ERZ504709 (study PRJEB26092, sample SAMD00036203) | human gut metagenome | host: Homo sapiens | study: EMG produced TPA metagenomics assembly of... | reverse complement strand
ATTTCCAGCGGTTCCCTGCGTGGTGCCAGAGGTAACTCCGGTGTTATCCTGTCCCAGCTGTTCCGTGGCTTTACCAAGAGCATCAAGGAAGAGCAGGTTCTGGATATTCCTGTTCTGACCCGTGCATTTGATAAAGCGGTGGAGACCGCATACAAGGCTGTTATGAAGCCGAAGGAAGGTACGATCCTTACGGTAGCAAGAGGTGCTTCCGATAAGGCAAAGGAGCTGTGTGAAGATGGTGCAGAGGATCTGGAGCAGTTTTTAGGATCTGTGATCGAACATGCCCGTTACGTACTGAGCCAGACGCCTGAGATGCTGCCCGTATTAAAGCAGGCAGGCGTAGTGGATTCCGGCGGACAGGGTCTGGTAGAAGTTTTAAGTGGTGCGTATGACGCATTCTTAGGTAAGGAGATCGATCTGACCGTAGCTCCCGCAGCTACTGCGAAGGCAGAGGATACCAAGAGTTCTCTGGAAGTACAGGCAGAGGCAGAGATCAAGTTCGGTTATTGCACCGAATTCATCATTCTGTTAAATAAGCCTTTCAACGTAAAAGCAGAGATGGATTTCAAGGCATTTTTAGAGTCCATTGGTGATTCTATTGTATGTGTTGCGGATGACGATGTGGTCAAGGTACATGTACATACCAATGATCCCGGTCTGGCTATCCAGAAGGCATTGAAGTATGGTGCATTATCCAACATGAAGATCGACAATATGCGCTTAGAGCATCAGGAGAAGCTGTTCAAGCTCTCCGAAAAAGAAGCAGCGCAGAAGAAAGCGGAAGAAGAGAAGGCTGCACAGCCTCCCAAGGAAGTAGGATTTCTGGCAGTCTCTGTAGGTGACGGCCTGAGTGAACTGTTCAAGAGCCTCGGTGTGGATTATATCATCGAGGGCGGACAGACCATGAACCCCAGTACCGCAGATATTCTGGATGCAGTAGACAAGGTGAATGCGAAGACAATCTTCGTGCTTCCGAACAACAAGAACATCATTCTGGCAGCCAATCAGGCGGCGGAACTGATGACTGACAAGGAGCTTTTAGTCATTCCCACCAAGACCATTCCTCAGGGTATCACTGCTGTGATCAACTTTGTTCCTGAGCTGTCTGTGGAAGAGAATGAAGAGACCATGCTTCGTGAGATCAAGAATGTCAAGACCGGCCAGGTTACCTATGCGGTACGTGATACCGTGATCGATGACAAGGAGATCAAAAAGGACGACTTCATGGGTATCGGTGATCAGGGTATTGTAGCCGTTGGCACCGATATGGTAAAGGTGACCCGTGATATGATCGCCGAGCTGGTAGATGAGGATTCCGAACTGATCAGCGTATACTATGGCTGTGATGTGGCAGAAGATGCTGCTGAAGCACTGCGTGCAGATCTGGAAGATGCTTATCCTGCATGCGATATTGAACTGCAGTATGGCGGACAACCTATTTATTACTATACTGTTTCTGTAGAGTAAATTGAGAGTTAGTGAAACAAATCCACGAACGCCCATGGCGGACGGAATGTCCTTCCTCGATGTAAGGTCTCCCGGTGGGAATTTTCTGACGAAAAGTGAGTAGCGGTTCTAAACCGCACGGGCACGGCTCCAGTTGCCATCCATGGCAACGTCCGCCTGTCGCGAACGTCCTGTTCGCTCCACCCTGTTTTTCTACACTTTTCGAGAAAATATCACCACCTCCCGACAAACATCCTCGGAAGGACATTCCGTCCGCCATGGGCGTTCTGCATTTTGGAAAGTTTTAAAAAACCAGTAGCCCCGGCTGGGTATAAGAATAAGCAGTGCCGTAAGCAGACGTCGGTACTTAGCGGTCGTATTATGACCGCTTATGTACCGCTACGCTCTGCGACAGAGCGCGAGCGTGCCGCGTTTCTTATACCCTGCCAAGGGCTACGGGGATTTGATAGCATTTCTTTACTAACTCTCAATTTTGCAATCTTTACCATCAAAGCAGAAAATATGTCTATGGTGTACAAATATTATGAAAAAAGCTGAACTTCCTCCTACTTTTTATCCTTTCGCAAATACATCAAAATTCCATGGATCACTCTGCCAAGGCATGCTCCCACCACTGCCCCGGCAATGGTGATTCCCAGTATTTCCACATAGCGAAATCTGTTTGCCGAAAATGCCCATACGCATGCTACGATGCCGCACAAAACGATCAATCCGATATAGATATCTTTTATACTCTTATTCTCCCTCGAACTCCCGGATGACATCGCATCATTTCCCACCAGTTCATCAATGCTTATGTCGAATTGCTTTGATAAGAGAATTAATTGCTCCGGATTCGGCGCCGTCTCTCCTAATTCCCAATTTGATATGGTCTGCCTTGTAACATTAATTTTTTCTGCCAGCTTCTCCTGCGAAAGCCCCTTCTTTTTTCTTAAGGTCTGAATATTGTTTCCTAACTGCATCCGTCACCTCTCCTTTCGCATGAAGTATAGCATGCAATAGCTATGCAGTACTATCAACATCTCTGGGAAATTGCGCAAAGGAACTTAACATTTCCGCAAACCTCAGAGTTTCTACTGATTTGCCGGTTTCTCCGGTATTCGGCATTGTCCACATGTTTCGAGTGTTCCTATGTACCATTTCAGGATTGCTGCCACAAAATTGCTACTACCAAAAACATAATTGCAAAACCAAATTCAATCACTGTCGTGAACCTGATTCTTCTCTTCAAAACACATACTCCCGGATGTTTTGAATGAATATAGATGGGATAAGTGTTCCCTTCTGTCATCCTCCGCAGCAGGCGATAGGGTACTGTCAATGTGGTCTGCTCATGGTAAGCCGTGCCGTTACAGACGTATTCAAACACCGGTGCATAGCTGGTAATCCCATAGCGTCCGGGGTAGCTGTTATATCCGCAATAGATAGCTTCTATCTTCTGATTGCAGCAAAATACAGCATAGATATCATTCACACCCAGTAAAAACAGAAACAATCCAAACACGCTCATAATCAGCAGCGCTTCGAGAGCTTCATTCCCTACAAACAAAATAACAAATGATGTGATGGCAAAACCAGCAAATGTCAGGATGATGTCCAGACATATAAAAGGTACAACCTTATATCTCTTATTTTTTATAATGATAACGGTAGATACTCCAAACAATAATGTCAATATGTATACCAGAGCTTCCATTACCATATCCCTCTCCTCCGATCCAATAAGCAAAATTTATGAGTTTTTCATTACCCAGGCAAATGCCTTCGCGGTCCGCAGGCCCGGATCTCTGAAATGATTCCCCGGATTCCATTCCAGCGTACTGCCGATCCCACACTGCTGCAGCCACGCATGTGCCTCCCGGATACAGTCACCTACTAGTAGCCATAACAGGATTTTTCGTCTTTTCCTCTTTGTCCCCCAGGCTTAAGTAAACTGCCCGACTCTGATTCTCGTGCTCTTTCATATAGGGCAGAAACCCTGGGAACCACACCGAGGGCGATGCCGCCGCTATCCCCGCAAACCGATCCGTCTGATAAGATGCCCACAGAGAAAACAACCCTGCAAGAGAATATCCTCCAAGATAATAAGTTTTACTTTCATCCGAGCATAAACGCAAAATTTCTTCTAACAACGAGGCTGCACCATCGCCAAAATCCTCTTTTCCGAACACCGCCGGTGATCGCCACGGAGACAGATCGAGGTTCCAGTCATCCACTTTCACCGCAATCATTTGAAAATCCAATGCTGTCAGTTTCCGGATCTGCTGCCACTTCGCCCTCTATTTCCGGCAGATCATGATCTCCCACAGGACTGGATCAAAACAATGGGAGCCTCCGGATTCCCATACTTATATTTAGTCATGCCGTCCTCTTTCTCTATCAAATATCCTTTTCTATCAAGTATCCATTCTATTTTATCAGTTTCAGAATCCTTTGCCTGTTATATCAGCTGCATGATCACAAACATCATATCAAACACGGCCGCAAGGATCGATGTAATGATAAATGCCGGATATCCACCCAGCCAATGGCCTGCCAGAATCGGTACAAAGCTGAGCACTACGATCGTCTCATGCCCCAGTTCCGCCTGACATGTGACCTGCGCTATTTCCTCCCAGGTGTGTTGTCTCGGATCAAACAGGCTGGGATTATATGTAGGCATACAATTCTTCCATTTTTTCACACGCAGCTTTTCATATAATTTCATTTCGGATTTACTTACCTGATACCAGTGTTTTCTGTAATCTGCCCTGTTATGCATGATGGAATTGTAGATAAATGCAACCACCCATCGCATGATAAAATGATAAGCCGTGGTTCCAAAGGTAATGGCAATCGTCAGCCAGATTCCTAAAAGCGTTTTTTTGATATAAAATACCCGTTACAATGGTTCCGATCAGGAACACGACAGGCGCTGCCTTTAAAAAATTTATCATAGGTCATTCTCCGTTTTTTCCAACTTCATATACCCATTTTCTTAATGAGTTTTGAATAAATATGTTCCACGAACCACGGTTCCGTAGATTTCTCCAAAGCATCTTCCGGAGAGAACCACATCACTCCACTATTCTCATCGGCTTTTACGGATACCTGCTCTTCCGAATCTGCCTCCAGTAAATACGTGATATTCAGGTGCAAATGGCTGGACACATAGTTCCCTTTTTCACATGTCCGTCCACCGTCAGAGATTCCAGAGAAAAAATCTCCTCTGATACCGGTCTCACATTGGAAATTCCCGCCTCCTCCTTCACTTCCCGGATGGCAACGGACAGCAGATCCGTCTCCCCATCCGCATGTCCTCCCAACCAGGACCAGGAATTATAAATATTATGATATACCATAAGTACCTTGCTTCTGTCCTTATTTACCACCCAGGCAGAAGCCGTAATATGCGCAACTGTATTTTCTCTGGAAAATGCGTTCTCATTGTTACTGATCCATCCCAGGATCAAAGCTTTGTCCTTTTCTTCCTGTTCATTGAATGGGGGATAGTTTTCTATTTGTCTGATGGAATCCTCACGTGTCATTTGGTTATCTCCCTATTTTCAAACAACCGGTCAATTTCCTGCCAGTTTTTGCATCTCACAAATCTGTCATTGGGAAGCTCTGCCCGGCTGTTCCATGGCCGGTCGAACACGGCTGTCCTGCAGTTGTCAAAATGTATTACATGCTCAAACGCCGCCGGAGAATCCTCTACCGCAAAATCAAAGGTCATGTTGTAAAGTTCCTCCAATGTCATATTATATTTGTAGTCCTGTTTCGCAGTTTCGCGCCCGTATTTGTCTACACAGAACAAGGGAACTCTTTCCAAATGATGTTCGTCAAGCCATTTCCTCGATGGTTCATAGGAATTGAACGGCCTTCCGGTAATGATAAAAACCTCGTGTCCCTGATCCACCCACTTATTAATTGCTTCGGAAGCCCCCGGCGTCTCCTCGTAATTCAGCAGATTTTCCGGCAAATGCCCCGCTTTCATTAAAGCTTCATACTGCTCATCATTTAGATCAAATGATTTCTGGAGATTAAAAAACTGAACCCTGCCGGTAAGGGACATCAATGTCGAACAATTCTTTTGCAATTTTTTGTAAAATATTCTGCGGTTTCACATAGCACATCATCAAAATCTATGTAGATTTTCATTATTTCTTTTCTCCTATACCTTCGCATTATTCTTCTAATAGATTTTTAAACACCATTGTGATTTCCGACTCTCCCCCATGGTTCCATTTAAACTTAACATCACTTCCTGCCTTTGGTTTTTCATTAATATCACCCGCCAATTTTGCAGGAATGAGTTTTTCCCAATAACGTACATTATATATATCATTTTCTACAGATTCAACCACACCTAAATGTTGCTCAAAAATCTGCATAAAACCCTCCTTAACTTTTACTTTGCGGTACTCGGGAAACTCTTCACTGATTCTAAGCAACGCTGCTTCATCACCGAGCTTTTCAAAATCAGAACTTTCAATGAGCTTTCCTCTGATTAATGAAAAATCATCATTTAATGGTAATACCATTATTTCATCAAATGATTTTCCCCTGGCATCTGTAATTTTATATTTGGAAGCTCTCTCAAATCCAAAATGCGGATAATAATAAGGTTCTCCAATAATTACAATTCCAGCTATTCCCTGCTTTTGGGCCAGTTTTATTGTTTCACGCATAAGCGCTCCACCGATATCGTTTCCTTCCCATGTTGGTTCAACTGCTAATGGTCCAAATGTAGCAATTTCATGCCTACTATTTCCGTCTACGATCCACGCTTTTGTGTAATATATGGCTCCGACAATCTGGCCATCAATTTCTGCAATTCGGCTTATTTCCGGTATGTAGTCTTGAGAATCACGAATAATGCGAGTCAATAAATGCTCCGTGCATCCGGGCCAATATTTATTCCAAAAGCTTCTCATTATCATTAATTCCGTTTTTTTATAATCTTCTTCGGTTCTCTTGTCTAATGATTAAATTATTTATCATTGTATCCTTTTCCACTCCACAGGCCTCAATTCTCCTAACCATTTAAAACTAAAATTTGTCAGTTGAGTTCATTTTCCTCCGCATCATTGAAAATATACTTCGATGTTTCCTTTGCAAGGATTTTAATCTTTCAATTCTGCCTCAATCTCTTCAATTGTAGGCAAGCTTCCCTTAAATTCTTCTGGTATCAACTTAGATAATTCATAGCTGGATATTCCCAAAGGTTGACTTGTTGATTCCAGTGCATACTGTGCCTCGACTTTATCCATATCTTTACAGATTAACAATCCTAAAGTTGGATTATCATTCTCTGTTTTCATTTGGTGATTAATTGCGACAACATACGTTCCAAGCTGTCCGGCATAAGATGAGTCAAATTTACCTGTCTTAATTTCTACAACTACATAGCAATGTCTTTGTGTATTGTAAAACAACATATCGATGAATTTCTCTACTTCCCCCACTGTGATACGGACTTCGCGCCCCATATAAGCGAATCCTGTTCCGAGTTCTATTAGAAAGTTGTTTACTTTATTAATTAATGCATCCTTTAATTCCCTTTTTCATCATATTGTTCCCGTAATGTCAAAAAATCAAAATTGTACGGATCCTTTGTAATTGCCTGCGCCAAATCACCCTGCACTGAAGGTAATGTATTTGCAAAATTTGTTATAGCTTTTCCTTGTCTTTCAAATAAATCCGTATCTAAAAAATTTACCAGGACATCACGAGACCAATTATTTTCTAGTGTTTTTCTCACATAAAACAATGCCTTATCCACATTGTTTTTACATTTGTCTATTATTGTTCTATTATGTCCCCAAGGAATTCTAAAAACGATAGTCGAATCGTCCACAGCTTGTGGACGATTTCCGGCACAAGGATATAATTCATAGAAATAACGCATATATTTTAAATTGGTTGGTGAAAATGACTTAACATCCGGTAATACCTTTTTTAAGTCATCACTAAGTATCTTATAAAATCCTGATCCATATCCGTATTGCTTGCTCATGGTTGAAATATCTTTTCCCGTTTCACCACAACTTTTATCACCGCATCCACGATGGATTCCCCCGGCTCGATATGACCTCCCGGAAGTGTATATCCCTTCCAGTCATTTTTTATTCTGTCCTGTAACAAGTATCTGCCATTTTTATGTATTAAGCATAAAACGGTAAGTTCGACGCTTTCTGTTCTCATTTACTTTCTCCTGCAATGTTTTCGACAATTTGGGAATTTCCACTCTTCCTACAAAGATTTTCCACGCTGCCATACCATTACATAGTCTTTTTCCCCGGTAACTTCATCCAATCCTTCTCGTTGGATTTCAAAACCTTCTCGTTGATAAAAGTGAATTGCACGTGTATTCTTTTGGTAAACATTTAAGTATAATTTCGTCTTCTTTTCTTTTACAAAATTCAACAGGAGCTTACCTATACCCTGCGACTGCATTTCATCACGGACAAAAATACCTTCCATATATTCATCGTTTAACCCTATAAAACCTTCTATCTGGCAGTCATTCTCATACACATAGACCTCTGCCTGTGGCAACATTTCTTTCACTAAATCAATATTGTTTTTCCAATATTGACCCGGAATAAAATAGTGTGCTTTTAAGTTGGTATCTAACCATATATCAACAACTCGTTCGATATCTGCTTTTTGTAATACTCTGATCATACTTCTTCAAACACCCTGTTCTGCTACAATTTACAAAACCACCTCGAAGATCGTCCCTCCGGATGGATTGGACTTCACCGTAATACTGCCATCATGTACTCTTACAATTTCACGGACCAGGGCAAGTCCCAGTCCTATTCCACCAAGCTCCCGGCTTCTGGATTTATCCACCCGGAAAAACGGTTCGAACACGCGCTCCTTAAGTTCCTCAGGGATTCCGGTTCCCGTATCCTCCACTGACAGATACACATGTTTTTCCTTCCGGTCTGCGGTTACTGTGACCTGCCCGCCCGAATGATTATATTTTATGGCATTCTCAACAAGATTGTATACCAGCCGGTAAATAAGGATGTCACTTCCGACCATCGTTATATCCTTACATTTTCCGATCAGTCTTATATTTTTTCCCTCTGCAAGAGGTTCCAGATCCTCCAATACCTCATCCACCAGAGCATCTAAGATAATTTCATCATCCCGTCCTACCGTCTGAAGCTCACTCATATCGAGAAGTGTCTTTACCATTTTGTTGAGTCTGTCGTTCTGTTCGGTAACCATCTTTATCATCTGTACCGTGTCTGCATCATTGTCCGGATGACTGTTGGAATGATACAGATCAAGCTGTACCTGCATCAGGGCTAATGGCGTACGAAGCTCATGGGCTGCATTTGCAGTAAATTGTCTCTGTATCTCAAATGCATCCGAGAGGCGTTCCAGCATACGGTTATACGAAACGCTAAGCTGGTTCAGTTCCTTCACCTGGTTTTCTTCTATCCGTGAATCTGCCAGATTTTGCGCCTGCACCTTTTCGATCTTGTCAGAAAGCTCTCTGATCGGTCTGAGTGCATGCCCACTTATAAAATAGGTAGCCACTCCACCCAGAAGAGCCAATACTGCTGAAATGATCAGGCTGTTTTTCCTGTAATCCGCCTTATTATTATACACCTGGACAGAAAAGTCATTGGCGAACTCATCCCATTTGTCCTCCGGAATGCTGATATATATTTCCTCCGCATCGTCCGGCTGATCATCTCCCCGTGTATCCACAGCCTCTTGCAGGGAATCCATATAATATACACCGTTTTTATAGACAAGCATCGTCACGCATCCACATATCACCGCTATATATAATGTAATGATGCAGGTAAGTCTCCATTGCAGCGACATTTTTTTCATCTATCGGACTCCTCTCGTATTTTATACCCTTCTCCCACCTTGTTCAGAATCGGATCATATCCCAGCACAGCCTTAAGCTTTTTTCTAAGGGAAGACATGTGTACTCTGATCGCCCCGCTAAAGCTATCCACAGATGCATCCCAGACATGCTCCATCAATTCCTCCTGACTTACCGGCCTGCCCATGTTCAGAAGCAGATATTCCAGAATACCATTTTCTTTTCTTGTCAGGGACACCATTTCTCCTTTTGCATAAGCCTCACGCCTTACGGTATCAAACTTTATCTCACCGCTTTCCAGACATACATCCTTCTGCACAAACTTCCTTCTGGTCAGGCTTCTGATACGTGCCTCAAGCTCCTGCAGATGGAATGGTTTTTCCATATAATCATTTGCCCCTGCATCCAGCGCCTCAACCTTATCCGCTATCTGCCCTCTTGCAGATAATATAAGAACCTTCGTCTCCTCATTTTCCTGCCTGAGTTCCTTCAGGATCTCCATTCCATCCATGCCGGGCAGATTCAGATCAAGAACGACCAGATCATAGTTCTCTGTCAGGATACCTGCAAGAGCTTCTTCCCCATCATAGCAGGTATCCACCTCATATCCTGCGTCATACAGACTTTTCGCAACTGTATCACATATTTCTTTTTCATCCTCAACAATGAATAATCTCAAAATTCCTTCCCGCCTTAACAAAGATTTTACAACAATTATTGTATAATAGCGAAGTCAACTGGTCAATAAATACCACGATCGAAAGGAGTAACAATAACTTGAAGTGCAGAAAAATATCTCAGATCGTTCTGCTCGTCACCGGGATCACTATGATCGGCTACGGTGCAGTCAGAGGCGAAGCTGCTGTCGTGCTTGGTAAAGCAATAAAACTATGTCTGGAGTGTGTCGGAATTGGATAAGAGAAAAAAATCACTGTCAGGGCAGACAGCCGGGATACGCGGGTGGATACAGGCTGCTGCCACACTGCTTACTAATATTCACATCCCTAATTTTTTTAAGGGCAAAATATATCAGGGAAACGCTAAGACCGTATGTGTACCGGGATTAAACTGTTATTCCTGTCCTGCTGCCACTGGAGCATGCCCCATTGGCGCATTTCAGGCGGTTATCGGATCCTCCCGATTTAAATTTTCATATTACGTCACGGGGTTTTTTTATTTTACTGGGTGTGACACTTGGAAGATTTATATGTGGTTTTTTGTGTCCGTTTGGATGGTTTCAGGATTTACTTCATAAAATCCCGGGGAAAAAAATTTTTCCACAGCCAGACTGAAGCCGCTAAGATATCTGAAATATATGATTCTTATCGTTTTCGTTATCCTTCTGCCGCTGCTCGTAACGAACTCTATAGGAATGGGCGACCCTTTCTTCTGTAAATATATTTGTCCACAGGGTGTTCTGGAGGGAGCCATCCCGCTTTCCCTGGGAAATGCAGCCATACGATCCGCACTTGGAAAACTCTTTACTTGGAAATGCTTTATTTTGATCACAGTTGTCGCGTTAAGTATTTTATTTTACAGACCCTTCTGTAAATGGATCTGTCCTCTTGGTGCGATCTACTCACTGTTTAATAAGGTCAGCCTTCTTAATATTAAGGTGGAGGACAGCAAATGTATCGGTTGTGGTCAATGTTCAAGGGTATGTAAAATGGATGTGGATGTGTGCAAGCATCCGGACCATCCGGAATGCATACGGTGCGGAGCCTGCATCAGGGCTTGCCCCAAGGATGCGATCCACTACCGGTTTATGGGAAAATAATCTTATTACGATTACTTAAAGGAGAATATAATCATGAAACAAACAAAAATTCCTTACTATTTTAACACTTTTAAACACTCTTGCATAGCTTTGTTGCTTACAGCCTGCGGCACAACAGATGCTGCCGGCACGGACAAACCAATGAGTCTCTGACGGAACCGGCACAGTATCCACAGACAGCTCCAACACAGCACTGGATGATCTGTATCAGCAGGAGAACCAGATTTTTGCAGATCATGAGGCTGTATGGAACAAGGTATTCGGCATGATGAGCAAAAGCGATGCTGATCCCAGCGGAAATTATGCTGATTATCTGGCTGATACCGTCGAAGCAAACAAGGACTCCTTTACAGAGGATG
>ENA-OQHF01001793-OQHF01001793.1-human-gut-metagenome-genome-assembly--contig:-NODE-1793-length-11447-cov-2.900000_pt1 | contig 11447 bp, 15 predicted proteins | sample MGYA00242559_ERZ504709 | MGnify/ENA primary metagenome ERZ504709 (study PRJEB26092, sample SAMD00036203) | human gut metagenome | host: Homo sapiens | study: EMG produced TPA metagenomics assembly of... | reverse complement strand
ATATCAAAGACGACATTATCGTAGAAGGTGTACTGTACGTGGTCGGACAAGGCTTTATCAAACTGATGAAGATGTTGGTTGTACCACTGGTATTCTGTTCGCTTGTGTGCGGAAGTATGTCGATCGGGGATACGAAGAAGCTTGGTACAGTCGGTGCAAGAACACTGATCTTTTATCTGGCAACAACAGCACTTGCGGTTACCGTAGCATTGTCTGTCGGAAACCTGATCAATCCGGGTGTGGGACTGGACATGAGCACGATCAAGACCAATGCAGCATCTGTAGAAACTATGAAGGCTACTTCATTGACAGACACGCTGTTAAATATTATCCCTGATAACCCGATTAATTCTCTTGCAAGCGGAGAGATGCTGCAGATCATCGTATTTGCATTGATCATCGGTGTGATCCTTGCAAAATTAGGAGAACGCGCAGAGACAGTTGCGAACTTCTTCAGCCAGTTTAACGATATCATGATGGAAATGACGATGATGATCATGGCACTTGCCCCAATTGGTGTCTTCTGCCTGATCAGCCGCACATTTGCAAACATCGGATTCAGTGCATTTGTACCGCTGGCAAAATATATGATCGGTGTATTGATTGCACTGGCAATCCAGTGTTTCGGTGTATACCAGATCTTACTGAAGATATTTACCGGACTGAATCCTCTGAAATTTATCAAGAAGTTCTTCCCGGTTATGGCCTTCGCATTCTCAACAGCAACATCAAATGCAACGATTCCGCTGTCAATCGATACCCTGACCAAGAAGGTGGGTGTATCTAAGAAGATATCATCTTTCACCATTCCTCTTGGAGCGACCATCAATATGGATGGTACTTCGATCATCAGGGGGGTAGCCGTTGTATTTGCCGCACAGGCATTCGGAATCCACTTAAGTATGACAGATTATATTACTGTAATCGGAACTGCAACACTTGCATCCATCGGTACGGCCGGTGTGCCAAGTGTAGGTCTGGTAACACTGACAATGGTATTCAATTCTGTCGGACTTCCGGTTGAGGCAATTGGTCTGATCATGGGTATTGACCGTATCCTGGATATGACCAGAACAGCAGTTAACATTACCGGTGATGCAGTCTGCACAACCATCGTTGCACACCAGAACAATGCACTGGATAGAAAAGTGTTCAACGAATCAAACTAAATATCCGGTTCAGAAAAAGATCCGACCCTTTCGGGTGAGATAAAAAACGAAAAACGGCTGTACATATCGTAAGAACGATATGTGCGGCCGTTTTTTAACGAAATCAGGTGAGTCCCCTGCTTATTCCTGCTCCAGAACACCCATGACAGAGGGTAGTTCCAGCTGCTGATAGGTGTGAAGGATCTTTTCCAGCTCAAAGATAGCAGGGGTAAGAAACTTATTCTTGTGATAGACCAGCTTGAATTTCCGGTTCCATTCCCCTGCTTCGTTGCAGAAGACCCGGACTGAACGGTGACGGATCTCATGATGCATAAGACGGATGGACATAACAGAGAGCATCTGGTTATACAGCACTGCGTTCATCAGAGCCTGGGGACTGTTGGCTTCCCAGGCAGTCCGGATCTTAAGGCCATGGCGAAGGGTATAATCCTCAAAAAGCTGCCTGGTACCGCTGCCATATTCACGGACCGCAAATTTCTGGTCATTCAGTTCCTGGACATGGATGCGGCCTCTGCGGTAAAAGGGATGTTTTTTTCCGGCGGCAAGGACCAGGCAGTCGTCGATGATGGGAAGAACGATAAGATCCGGAGAGTGGATCTCACCTTCTACCACAGCAGCGTCCAGTTCTGAGCGGAGAAGTTTCTGCTCGATGTTCTTGGTGTTGGTGACAAAAGAGTAAACATCCAGATCCGGAAATTTTTTCTGCAGATCCAGGATAATGGACGGTGTCAGGCAGGTTCCAACCGTGAGGGTGGAACCAAGCTTCAGGGTGGAAGACTGCCCCTGATTCTGCATCAGTTCCTCCAGCTGCTGAAACTGCCGGATCATTTCCCGGGCATGTGGAAGAAGCAGTTTTCCACGGTCTGTGAGATAAAGTTTTTTTCCGAGGCGTTCAAAGAGAAGACCATTGTAATGGTTTTCCAGTTCCCGGATGGCCTGGCTGACCGTTGGCTGGGAAATATAAAGATGTTTGGCAGCGGCACTCATGGAGCCCTGTTCTGCAACGGCGACAAAAACAGTGAGATGGCGGATAGTCATGTGGGATTCTCCTTTTACTTACGATTCGATATATATAGGAAAAACCTATCGTTTTCATAAAATAATATCATTTTTCAAATATATCTTCAAGTGGTATAGTAGGAAGTGCGTGAAAACGATTTCAGAATGTTGCCGGTCACGGAGTGAACAGTAATTTCAGAATCACAATCACAGGATACATGGCATAGGTACCGGGGGAAGAGTAACGAAATGCCAGCAGGATCAGGAGGAGGAAATATGTCAGCATTAACGGTAAGCAAAGACGAAGAAAAAAGACTGAAAGGTCAGGGATTTTTAAATAACAGGGGGACGGATGAATTTTCCGCACGGGTGATCACCGTAAACGGAAAGGTGACAGCAGCACAGCACAGATGCATGGCGGAAGCGGCAGAGAAATTCGGTAACGGAAATCTTACCTACACAACAAGACTTTCCGTGGAGATCCAGGGAATCCCTTACGAAAAGATCGAAAAGTTTCAGGAATTTATCGCAAAAGAAGGTCTGGAGACAGGAGGAACCGGAGCGAAGGTACGTCCGGTAGTATCCTGCAAGGGAACCACCTGCCAGTACGGACTTCTGGATTCCTATGGGATCTCCGAGAAGATTTTGAGAGATTCTATAAGGGTTATCGCCAGGTTGCACTGCCTCATAAATTTAAGATCGCAGTAGGCGGCTGCCCAAACAACTGTGTGAAGCCAAATCTGAACGATGTGGGAATCATCGGACAGAGAATTCCACACTTTGACAGCGAGGCCTGCAAGGGCTGTGAAAAAATGTGCCATCGAAGCTGCATGTCCGAATAAAGTTGCGAAGGTCGTTGACGGGAAGCTGCACATCGATGAGGAGCTTTGCAGACACTGCGGAAGATGTGTGGGAAAATGCCCGTTCCACTCCATCCCGGACGGTACCTACGGATTCAAGATCTATATCGGTGGACGCTGGGGAAAGAAAATTTCTCATGGAAAGGCCCTGAACCGGATCTTTACGTCAGAGGAAGAGGCACTTGATGTTATTGAGAAGGCAATCCTGCTTTTTAAGGACCGGGGATTAAAGGGAGAACGTTTTGCCGAGACTATAGAACGAATTGGATTCGAAAATGCAGAAAAACAATTATTGGGAAAAAAATCTTCTGGAAAGAAAAATGGAAATTTTGTCCAAATAGAGATATAAAAAACTTCCTATTATATAAGCTGTCTGAAACTGAAAAAATACAAGTAATAATATAAAATTTTTTATCATCATTTATATAAATTTTATTATATCATAATACTTACAAAAAACTAAGTGAAAATTCTATTTGAAATATGCAAAATAATGTGATAAAGTATTAACAATACATGAACGGAGGTAAAAAGAGTGGAAAACTACATGTATTTGGTGCCGGTGGCAGCAGTACTGGCACTTCTGTTCGCAGCATACCTTGCAGCAAAGGTCAGCAAACAGGATGCAGGAACAGACAGAATGAAGGAGATCGCAGGTGCGATCGCAGAAGGTGCCCGCGCCTTCTTAACAGCAGAGTACAAGATCCTGGTTATTTTTGTAGCCGTACTTTTTGTACTGATCGGAATCGGAGTTGGAAGCTGGGTAACAGCAATCTGCTTCGTAGTAGGTGCTCTGTTTTCAACAATCGCAGGATACTGCGGTATGACCGTTGCAACAAAGGCTAATGTAAGAACAGCAAATGCAGCAAAAGAGGGAGGAATGAACAAGGCTCTTTCCATTGCATTCTCCGGCGGTGCTGTTATGGGTATGTGTGTTGCAGGTCTTGGTGCATTGGGTGTCAGCGTTGTGTATATCATCACAAAGAACGTTGACGTACTTTCTGGATTCAGCCTTGGTGCTTCTTCCATCGCATTGTTTGCACGTGTTGGTGGTGGAATCTATACAAAGGCAGCTGACGTAGGAGCTGACCTTGTAGGTAAGGTTGAGGCTGGAATCCCGGAGGATGACCCTCGTAACCCGGCTGTTATCGCGGATAACGTAGGTGATAACGTAGGTGATGTTGCCGGTATGGGTGCAGACCTTTTTGAGTCCTATGTAGGATCTCTGGTATCTGCCCTTACACTTGGTGCGGTAGCCGGAGCAGTTTCCGGTGTTCTCTATCCGCTGGCTATTGCAGGCTGTGGACTGATCGCATCCATCATTGCAACATTCTTTGTAAAAGGTGATGATAATTCCAATCCGCAGAAAGCCCTCACAAGAGGAAGCTATGTATCTGCAGCACTTGTTATCATCGTGTCCTTGATCCTCAGCAAGATTCTCTTCGGAGACATGAAGGCAGCCATTGCTGTGATCGCAGGTCTTGTTGTCGGTGTCATCATCGGAAACATTACAGAGTATTACACATCTGCAGATTATAAACCGGTTCAGGGGATCGGCGAGCAGTCTGAGACAGGTGCAGCTACAACTATCATCAGTGGTATCGCAGTAGGTATGAAATCTACAGCATTCCCGATCCTGCTGATCTGTGTTGGTATTTTTGTAGCATACGGTGTGGATGGATTATACGGAATCGCTCTTGCAGCAGTTGGTATGCTTTCCACAACAGGAATCACAGTTGCCGTTGACGCGTATGGACCCATCGCTGACAATGCCGGTGGTATTGCAGAAATGTCAGGTCTGGATGAGTCTGTTCGTGAGATCACAGATAAAGCTTGACTCTGTAGGTAACACAACAGCAGCTATGGGTAAAGGCTTCGCGATCGGTTCCGCAGCTCTTACAGCACTTGCATTGTTTGTATCTTATGCGAATGCAGTAAATCTGGATGCGATCAATATCCTTGCTCCTCGTGTTACGATCGGTATCTTTATCGGTGGTATGCTTACATTCCTCTTCTCAGCATTCACAATGGAATCCGTTTCCAAGGCTGCTTATAAGATGATCGAGGAAGTAAGACGCCAGTTCCGTGAGAAACCGGGTATCATGAAGGGTACTGAGAAACCGGATTACAAATCATGCGTTGCGATCTCCACAACAGCAGCTCTTCACGAGATGATGCTTCCTGGAATCATGGCGGTCGTTGTTCCGGTTATCGTAGGTGTTGTTCTTGGCGTTGAGGCTCTTGGCGGACTTCTTTCCGGTGCTCTTGTAACAGGTGTACTGATGGCAATCTTCATGTCCAACGCAGGTGGTGCATGGGATAATGCAAAGAAATATATTGAGACAGGTCATCACGGCGGAAAAGGCAGCGAGGCGCACAAAGCAGCCGTTGTCGGCGATACAGTCGGCGATCCGTTCAAAGATACATCAGGACCTTCCATTAACATCCTGATCAAGCTCATGACTATTGTATCCCTGGTATTTGCTCCTCTGTTCTTATCCATCGGAGGACTTCTGTAAACATCATTTCAGAAAAACAGTAAACCCATATTATATAAAAAAGCTCTTTGCAGAAATCTGCAGGGAGCTTTTTTGATGCGACAGACGGTGGATCTGTACGGATATGGTATTGTGTCATACTTATGATCCGGTTTACGGATTTTTTGTCCGTGCAGCCTGTTCGATCAGTGTCCGGTTTACATCATCCTCATAGGTCCGCATCTGCACCTGCATAGGTGTGGGATCATCGCTTAGCTTCAGATGCCCGAAATGATTAAAGAAGATCAGTACGCCGAGGCCGATCCCGATGGAGTAGGAAATCTCCAGGATGGTAAGCCGGAGGAACTTTTCCCGTAACAAGAGTGTAAAACTGGCTAAAAAGGCTGCCCATATCTACGTCATTATTAAAGGTCATAATGGAAAAAGCGGCGCCGAAAAAGGAAACCAGGCATACAAAAAGGATTTTCACATACCGGAAAATTTTCCCTGTGGCAGAGCTGATGCGGTAGGTGATGATAAAATCCGTTTCCCCGATGGGAGAAATATCAATGGAGGGTTCCAGCTTCTGGATCTTTTTCAGAAGATCCGAGACAGACATCACATAGCGTCCGGGCTTTTTCACATCCAGAACGATCACAGGCATGACCCGCAGACGATTGAGGATTTTGGGGTCACTCATGGAAAGTGCAGCGATATCCTGAAGATATACATGTGGGTTGGTGACTTCAATGTTCTGATCCAGCTGCAGATAAAGAGTATCATTCATGAGAAAAACTCCTTTCCCGAAATATTATTTCTTCATTTTTGGACGGAAGAAGAGACTGGCCAGATAAGAGAAGATCAGGGCGGAGGAAACTCCGGCAGCACAGGCAGTGAAGCCTCCTGTAAAAAGCCCAAGGATGCCGTCTTCTTCAATGGCTTTTTTCATACCCTCCCATAATACATGTCCGAAACCGATCAGCGGGACGGAGGCCCCGGCACCTGCAAAATCCACCAGCGGCCGGTAGATGCCAACGGCACTTAACAGGGCGCCGCTGCATACCAGAAGTACCATCACACGGCCAGGCATCAGCTTTGTCTTGTCCAGAAGGATCTGGATCAAGGCACAGATAAGGCCGCCGAACCAGAATGCGTTAAAGTAGTCCATGCTCATACCTCCATATGCTCGATGACAACTCCGTGGGCAATACCCGGAATACTGTCACCTTCGTTAAAGCTTACTTTGGAAAGAAGCGCTCCTGTTGGTACAAAAAGGATCCGCTTCCATTCTCCGGATACGATCTTCGGAAGGATATAGGAGGCAAGGACTACAGCAGAACAGCCGCAGCCGCTTCCTCCTGCGTGAGTGTCCTGAGAAGGATCATCATAGATCAGGATACCGCAGTCTTTATGAATGGGAGAAAGCCGGATATTTTGTTCCTCCAGAAGATCCAGGAGAATTTTCTGTCCGATGATCCCCAGATCACCAGTAAAGACGGCATCATAATCCGAAGGCGTCCGCCCGAAATCTGAAAAGCTCCGTGCAATGGTGTCACAGGCTGCAGGAGCCATACAGCCTCCCATGTTCATGGGATCCCTGAGACCGTAATCCATCACACGGCCGGCAGTAAGGCCGGTGATAGCAGCACAGCCTTTGCCGGAGCGCAGAGGAGCTTTTTCTCCGGGAGGAGATGTACTTAGGATACAGGCTCCGCTTCCGGTTACTGTCCAGGTGGCAGAAAACGGCCGCTGGTTCCCGTATCCCAGAGGAAAACGAAATTCTTTTTCCGCACTTGCGAAATGGCTGGAGGTGGCACATAAGACCCGTGTGCCGAATCCGGCGGTCAGAGCAAGGGAACCGAGAGACAGCGCTTCTCCTATGGTAGAGCAGGCGCCGTAAAGTCCGTAAAAGGGAATTCCAAGTCCGGCGGAGCCGAAACAGGTGGCTGCTGTCTGAGCGAGAAGATCTCCGGCGAACATCAGATGGATATCTTCGGAACTCAGTTTGGCTTTGCTTATGGCATGAGTGGCAGTTTCTTTCTGCAGCGTGCTTTCCGCAGATTCCCAGGTGTCACAGCCAAACATGGGATCTTCACAGACCAGGTCAAAAAGATCTCCAAGAGGACCGTCCGCCTCTTTCTGACTGACGATGGATGCGGCACTTTCGATATACAGAGGCTGTGAAAAGGCAATGCTGGCTGCGCCAAGTCTGAGATTTTTGCTCATGATATCACCTCCAGGATCTTTAGGATATAATAGATCACACCCAGTCCCCAGGCGCTTAAGATGCCGTAGAGGATCACAGGACCTGCAATAGTAAAGATCTTGCACCCTATGCCGAAAACCTGTCCTTCTGCCCGGAACTCAATGGCGGATGCAGCCACTGAGTTGGCGAATCCGGTAATGGGAACAAGACTTCCTGCACCGCCGAATTTGCCGATTTTGGGATAAATACCAAAGCCCGTGAGAAGGACGCTTAAGAGAATGAGAAGGACAGAACACCAGGTTCTGGAATCGGAAGCATCTGCACCGAGAGCCTGTGCTGCGTTTAAGATAACCTGTCCAAGAAGACAGATCAGTCCGCCTGTGAGAAAAGCTTTTGCCATATTCAGCGGCAGACTGTGGGTGGGAGTAAGCTGCTTGACATATTGTTCATACTTTTTTTGTTGATATTTTGCATATGGAAAATCCTTTCGTGAGATGGTAGAGTGACAGTAAGAATTACATCCAGCTCATGGCATAATAAAACAGGGAGCCCAGGGCTTTTCCGGCAGCAATGGAAATTATTACCGGAGAAAGCCCCTGAGAGAGCTTCAGCCGTCTGGCAAAGACGGGAAAGACTTTTGCGATCTCTGCCAGTGCAAGGATCCAGCCGCCCAGGAAAATTCCGAAAAATACTCCGCAGACAGCCAGGAAAAAAGGTCCCAGCGGAATTCTGATCGGAAACAGGGTGACGACGGTTCCGGCAACTGTTCCCAGAAGTGTCAGATCTTCATAAAGAAAAATCTGGTCAGCTGTATGCGTGATACCTGCATAGCGGGGAACAATGGAAAGGCCGATCAGCAGTCCGGAGACACCTCCTGCAACGATGATCCCGGCACAGAAACCGATAAAGCACAGAATCAGTTGTTGAAGCATGGACAGAACCTCCTTGTGGGATTGTATGGGAATAGTATGAGAAAATATAAATTTTTTATGCGAAAATCTTAAAAAACAAGAATATCTGTACATTTACGGACAGAGATAGTATAATAAAAAGGAATATGGACAGCGGCGGACAGGCGCTGTCTTTCTCAATCAAAAGAAAAAACAGTGTCAGGAGGACGGATATGCAGGATGCTTTTTCACGTATGGAATTGCTCGTTGGAAATACAGGTGTAAAAAAACTCAGCAGGGCGAAAATTGCAGTATTCGGTCTTGGCGGAGCCGGATCACAGGTGGCAGAGTCACTTGCGCGCTGTGGTGTGGGGAGTCTGACACTGATCGATCATGAAAAGATCACATTGACGAATATCGGAAGCCAGGTGCTGGCACTTCATTCTACTCTGGGAATGAGCAAGGTAGAGGCGGCCAAGAAGAGAATCCGGGATATTGATGAGAATATTTTGGTGCATACCTACGAAACCTTTTATAATGAGGAGACTGCGGGAATGTTTGAGCTGCGTTCCTTTGATTATATTGTGGATACAATGGGAACACTGTCGTCAAAACTGCTTCTGATCAGCAGAGCAAGGGAAGGACGTGTGCCTGTGATCTCCTGCCTGGACATCGGGGATAAGATAGACCCGTCCAGACTTGAGATTGCGGATATCAGCAGAACCACGGCATGTCCGGCAGCCAGGATCATAAAAAAAGAACTGCGTAAACAGGGAATACGTAAACTCAAAGTACTGTATTCCAGAGAACAACCGGCAAAAGAAAAGCTTTTCAGACGGAGCAGAACTATGGTGAAGAAGCCTGCCAAAGGAAATATTTCCTTTGTGACAGGGACTGCGGGATATCTGCTGGCGGGAGAAGTTGTGCGGGATATACTGTCAGCCGGAAACGTTTCACACAGCTGACAGCAAATGAGAAATTGAGCGCAGATCACGGACAGATCCAGTTCATGAACATGAGTCAAGGCGGAACAGTAATGTCTGCTTTACAGAAATAAAACAGAAAGACTGAGGAAACAAAAAGTGAATTCAGAAATCATAAAAAAGTTCTGCGATCTTCTTGGAGAAGAACGCGTTTTTACAGGCGAAGCAATGAGCCGTCATACAACTTTTAAGATCGGAGGTCCGGCGGATTATTTTCTGATGCCGGATAAAGGCACAGATGTGGGACGTATCGTAAAAATCTGTAAAGAAAGTGCGATCCCTTATTTTATCCTCGGAAACGGAAGTAATCTTCTGGTAGGAGACGGCGGTTACCGTGGCGCGGTTATCCAGATCTACAAAAATATGTCTGCCGTTACCGTAGAAGGAACAGAGATCACCGTACAGGCAGGTGCGCTGCTTTCATCGGTGGCAGCAGCAGCAAAAAATGTAGCTCTTACAGGCTTTGAGTTTGCAGGCGGGATTCCGGGAACTATGGGCGGTGCGGTCGTGATGAATGCAGGTGCCTATGGCGGCGAGATGAAGGATGTTCTCACAGAGGTAACTGTGATGGATGAGGAGGGAGAGATCATTACCCTTCCGGCAGATAAACTGGAACTGGGATATCGTACCAGCATCATCAAAACCGCAGGTTATATCGTGCTGGAAGCAAAGCTGCAGCTGAAGAAGGGAAATCCGGAAGTGATCCGTGAGACCATGAAAGATCTGACGATCCGTCGTACCACCAAACAGCCGTTGGAGTATCCCAGTGCTGGAAGTACCTTTAAGAGACCGGAGGGATATTTTGCAGGCAAGCTGATCATGGACAGCGGTCTTGCTGGATATCAGGTAGGTGGTGCACAGGTTTCTGAGAAACACTGTGGCTTTGTGATCAATGCAGGCGGTGCAACTGCCAGGGATGTCCGCACGCTGATGGATAATGTCAGGGATATCGTTTATAAGAAATATGGAGTTACGCTGGAACCGGAGGTGAAGTTCCTGGGTGATTTTGAAGCCTGATGACCATTTCTGGTACATCGTTTTCAAAATAATTATACCACGTATTTGTCTGTGAATCCGATTGCTATAGGATACGAAACAGAGGGAACAGGAATGCGTATATACGCTTTACAGATAACGGAAGAAGAAATGGAAAGGAAGAGAGACTATGCGTTTTGTGATCGTTACAGGAGTGTCAGGAGCAGGAAAAACAGCTGCACTTAAAATGTTGGAGGATATGGGATATTTCTGCGTGGATAATCTTCCAATTCAGCTTCTGGAAAAAATTTGCTTCTCTTCTTCCTGAGATGCAGAGTGAAAATGTCAGAAATGTGGCTCTGGGGATCGATGCCAGAAGCGGAAGTGCCCTTGATGAACTGGAAGTAGTTCTGGACCGTATGAAGCAGACAGGGTATGACTACGAGATCCTGTTTATGGATGCTGAGGATTCTGTCCTTGTAAAACGCTTATAAAGAATCCAGAAGAAGCCACCCGCTGGCAAGAACAGGGAGAGTGGATGAGGGAATCCGCCTGGAACGTGAGAAAACAAAATTTCTCCGGAAACGTGCGGATTATATCATTGATACCAGCCATCTGCTTACCAGGGAGCTTCGCCAGGAAATCGAAAAGATCTTTGTGGACGACAGAGAGTTCAGCAATATCATGATCTCTGTGCTTTCCTTCGGCTTTAAGTATGGAATCCCGGCAGATGCAGATCTTGTGTTTGATGTGCGATTTCTTCCCAATCCCTATTATGTGGATGAACTGCGTCCTCTGACAGGCCTTGACGATGAAGTGTTCAATTATGTGATGGCCAGTGATACGGCGAAAGCCTTCGCGGACAAACTGGAGGATATGATCCGTTTT
>ENA-OQHF01001792-OQHF01001792.1-human-gut-metagenome-genome-assembly--contig:-NODE-1792-length-11448-cov-2.813709_pt1 | contig 11448 bp, 14 predicted proteins | sample MGYA00242559_ERZ504709 | MGnify/ENA primary metagenome ERZ504709 (study PRJEB26092, sample SAMD00036203) | human gut metagenome | host: Homo sapiens | study: EMG produced TPA metagenomics assembly of... | reverse complement strand
ATGTGCGGAATTCTTTTAAAAGAACTGCCTCATCTTCTTTTGCAAGAAGATTGATAAAATCGATGATGATAATGCCTGAGATATTGCGCAATCTGAGTTGATAGGCAATCTCTTTCGCTGCCTCTAAATTAATACGGAGCAGATTTTCGCGCATCTCTTTTTTTATGATATTTTTCCCACTGTTCACGTCAATGACCGTAAGTGCCTCTGTGTGCTGTAAAACAATGGATGCACCGGACTTTAACCAGATCTGTTCCCTTAAAGCCTTTTCTAAGGAGGACTTCACGCTGTAGAGGGAAGATAACGTTAACATCGGATCATGGTAATACGTTAACGTCAGGGAATCTGCTGTTCCAGAGATTGTCGGCACCTGAAACTGATCGACCGGAACCGGGACAGAACCGTTTGTCATAAACTGTTTTGGATGAATTCCATAATCCATACAGATTGTTTCAAAGAGTCCGCGGTCATCGGTGATAATCTCGCTGACAGAACCTTCCCGCTGGTTTTTAACGTCTTCCAGATACGTTGGTCTCGCTTTTTTCAGAACACTGTAACAGGTTTTATGGCAGACATTCTCACGCATCTGTGACCATTCCTGCTCAAGGCTTCGAATCTCTGCAATTAGTGTTTCATCTGCGACACTTGCGGCATTGGTCCGGATGATAAGTCCGTAGCTTTCTGTATCAAATTCGTACAATAATTCCTTATAATGTGCTTTCTGCTCTTTATTTAATTTGGAAGAAATTCCAAGCCTGCGGTTTCCGCTTGTAAGAACAGCATATTTTCCTGCAAAGCTTAAATTCGCAGTGACAGCAGGTTCTTTCGTCTTTAAAGCTTCACGTTCTACCTGAACCAGAAGCTCATCTCCTGCCACAATTTCTTTTTTTGCAGAGAGCTTTTTGGTAAAATGTGCATTTTTCAGATCATCTAAAGACAAATAACAGGTCTGCTCCGGCGAAATCTTCACAAAAGCTGCCCGGATATTCTGTACGACATTTTCCACACGGCCAATATAAATGTTTCCAAGTAAACTATCTTCATCTGGGGGTGTAAGGCTTACTTCGATCATTTTTTTGCCCTGATTATAAAGAGCAGAGACAATAAAGTCCTGCTCTTCCCTGTTTTGCATTTTTATTTTTTCATGTGTGATAATATATTTATTCATAAAGAACCTCTTTATGCGATCTCTTCGCCCATATCCAGTAGAGAAACAAATTTGTCCCCCTCTTTTGCATACACATCCAAACGATGGATCTGGATTGCATTGGCATTATATGGAATGTTCATATAGCCGAAAAGGGATTCTAACACAAGTTCCGGTTTTAAGTTGTCGGAACTTCCGGTACAGAGATTGATGTAAAACTCCGGTGCCTCCTCGGTTCCTTCTACTTTAAAATCATAAACCAGCTGCTTTAAGTCCATGATTTTTTCGCTTTTCTTTGTCTGCTTGGTGATAAGTACCTCAGAAGGCGTGATAAAATAATCTAAAATCGCCTGTTTGGCTTCTGTTTTCGTAAATGGTACTTCATAACCTTCCTTAAAAAAAAGTTTATAATCGGCTGCGGCAACTAAGGACATCGCTGTCTTGGCATTGTCCGGAAGCTTCACATATCCGGTGATCTCCACGCCCTCTACCATCGTCGCATTTAAATCTGCCATCGCCTCTTTTGTAGACTTGCTTTCGTGTACTTCAATATCTAAATATTCGCCGTCACTTGTAATTCCAACGCCGAGCGGTGCTGCAAACGACATGATCTGATGAGGGGGAAAATCCCTCTGAATAACAGATATCAATATCTGCTCTCCGCATCGCCTTCTGGAAATAGCGCATAATATCAAGATGTCCGATGAACTTCATCACACCAGATTTTCGAAATTTAATCCTTATTTTCAAAACAGACACCTCCTCCAAATTTCATGGCTCCACAGCCGGAACATTTCATGCGGCAGTTCGGGGTTACTTTTTCATCATGTGCATTCTTCCATTCACGTTTTAAAAACTCTTTCGACACACCGATATCAATGAAATCCCATGGGAAGATCTCATCCAGATCACGCTCTCTCATCGTGTAAAAATCGGTATCGATACCACATTCCTCAAAAGCGTCCCCCATCTCTGGTAGTCGAAATATTCGCTCCACGCATCAAAAATGCCGCCTTTTTCATAAACTTTTAAGAGAGCCTGTCCGATCTTACGGTCGCCCCGTGCCAGAATCCCCTCTAAAACCGTCACATCCGCTTCGTGCCAGTTATATTTGATACCTTATGATTCAGCTGCGCATGCACACCCTCATTGACCACCCGCGCTCTTGCAAGATAATCTCCCGGTGTGTACATTGCTGCCCACTGGAACGGAGTAAATGGCTTCGGCACAAAGAAAGATGTGCTGATCGTAATCTGACATTTTCCATTCCGTTTTTCCTTCGGAACCGTGTCATAATAAAGAGCTGCGATCTCATTGGCAAGCTGCGGGATCGCTTTCATATCTTCTTCCGTCTCGGTTGGAAGTCCAAGCATAAAGTATAATTTTACCTTGTTCCAGCCACCTTCAAAGGCAAGTCTCGAACCGTTTAAGATCACCTCTTCAGTAAGACCTTTGTTAATAACATCACGAAGTCTTTGGGAACCGGCTTCCGGTGCAAATGTCAGGCTGCTCTTTTTGATATCCTGTACTTTGCTCATGACATCCAGCGAAAAGGCATCGATCCGCAGGGAAGGAAGTGAGATATTCACACCTTTTCCCTTGAACTCATCGATCAGGAAATTCACCAGTTCTTCCAGTTCAGAATAATCGGAGGAACTTAAAGAGCTTAAAGAAATCTCTTCGTGTCCGGTTGATTTTAACATTTTGTAGGCAAGATCTTTCAGGTGTTCTACATTTTTTTCGCGGACCGGACGGTAGACCATTCCAGCCTGGCAGAAACGGCAGCCACGGATACATCCGCGCTGGATCTCGAGAACCACACGATCCTGTGTTGCTTTGATAAAAGGAACGACAGGTTTTTCCGGATAAACAGCTTCTGTCATATTCAGTACGATCTGCTTCTGGATCGTTTTTGGAACATCCTCATAAATTGGTTCAAAGGATGCAATCGTTCCGTCCTCTTTATAAGTCACTTCATAGAGGGATGGCACATAGATACCAGGCACTTTAGAAGCTTCATGTAAAAATTCATGGCGTGTTTTTCCCTCTGCACGCATTTTTTTAATAAAGATCAAACAGTTCGTAGAAAGAAATTTCACCCTTCTCCCATATAAAACAGATTCAAAGAAGTCCGCCATCGGCTCCGGGTTATACGTGCAGCAGCCGCCACCGATCACCAAGTGGATCGTCCTCTGTACGGTCTTTTGCAAGCAGTGGGATCTGTCCGAGGTCTAAAATCTGAAGCACATTTGTGTAACACATCTCATAATTGAGCGTAAAACCGATAAAATCAAGATTTTTGATCGGTTCCTGGGACTCTAATCCAAACAGTGGAATATGTTCTTCTTTCATGATTTTATGAAGATCCGGCCATGGGGAATAAACTCTCTCACACCACACATCTTCCATTTTATTAAACATATCATATAAAATCTGAACGCCAAGATGTGACATCCCTATCTCATATACATCCGGGAAGCACATTGGCAAAACGGATTGCTACTTTTCTTTATCTTTTTGATACTGTTTAACTCATTTCCGATATAACGTGCCGGTTTATCGATTTTCATCAGTATCTCATCTGATAATGCTAATTTTGTCATTCGGTTTGTCCTTTCTCATTTTTCCTGAAAACGACTGGGAAATCAGTCATGCTCATTTATCATAACATAATCCTGCAAAATTGTATAATACTGATTATCAGAAATAATGTCAATGACATCTTTTGCCTGATAGCCATGGAATTCATATGCATTATATTTTAACAGAAGGAATGCGAGCATAAGAAGAACTGCAAGCACTATGCGGATTTTCAGAAATATCCACGGAACCAAAGGCTGTGATTCCTCTTCTGCTGTGCCGTTTTCCACCTCCGGCCGGTCAAACGAGCGCCGTATCTCGTTGACGTAAGCTCTGCGTCTTTCCACATATTCGTCGGTCATAAAATAAGACTCCATAGATTTCTCATTGAAATCATATGAAGTCTTGTATCTCATTAGAACTTTTTTTCTATCCATGCAATAAGCGACAGACACCAGTGGATCAGCGTTCGATCGAGAACCATTGCACCTATCAGTGAAAAAAATAAGGTGAGCACGATCATGAGCAGCGAACCACCGATCACTCCGAAATCTGTCGGGCTGACATGAAAAATCTGTTTGACCAGATAATGAAGCACGCCCCAGTGGATCAAAAGGATCCCGAAACTGTAGCGGCTGATCAGCTTTGTAAAAAAATGTTCCGTCTCTGCTTTCACATAAATCTGTCTCACGAAAAGAAAAACAGCCATCGTATAAAATACCATAAGCGGCGCATTGTTAAATAAATAACGATGATATTGTGCCCCACTGAAGATATGACGGACTGCCAGACAGACAGAAAGGATTCCCGCTCCATAAATGAAGTACTTTCTGCGCCCCTGCTCTCTTGTCAGATAATATCCCAATATAAAAACACCGGCAAAAGAACCGAGGATTCCGGAAGCAATGGAATTATAATAAAGCGTATCCCAGTAAGTTCCAAGGATCTGGAAGATCAGGATCACAGCCACAAGCCCGCTTAAAACAGAATCCGGGATATGCTGCACCACATAGCGGAAAAACGGTGTCAGCACATATAACCAGATGATTACATAAATCAGCCAGAAATGCGGCGCTTCCTCCGGTGCACCGAGCAGAATACGCTTTAACATGACTCCCCAGTGATCTGGGAGAAGCCAGACGAAACCTTCTTTGGCACACACATATAAAATATAATAGATCACCATTGGAACAAGTACTTTCAAAAACCGTTTCCGATAAAACTGCCCGGCAGATTCGCCTTTCACCGGCAAAAGAAGTGCTCCGCTGATCATGATAAAAAAGCAGGTTGCAGCACAAAAACAGGTAATTGCTGATCTCAAATCCATACCACGCCGCACTCCGCTCCGGCACAAGCGTCGAACCGAGTGAGACCGTGTGGACAGCAATCACGAGAACCGTGGCAAGTACCCGCAGTTTGTCGAGATAAACCTGTCGTTTTATTTTCTCTGTGAAAGTTCCTGTGTGATCTCTTCCCATGTGATATCCTTCTCTGCCATTAAGACCATGAGATGGTAAATGTAATCAGAGATTTCATATTTCAAATGCTCGTGGTCAGTATTTTTCGCTGCAATAATGATTTCTGTGTTTTCCTCTCCAACTTTTTTGAGGATGTTATCCAGACCTTTTTCCAATAAAAGGTTTGTGTAGGAGCCCTCTTTCGGATTTTCCTTGCGGTCTAAAATAATATTGTAGACATCCCCCAACACCTTCTGCGGATTTTTTTCAACGTATTCTTTTTTCACAATCTCATTGAAAAAACAACTCTGGTTTCCGGTGTGGCAGGCTGCACCAATCTGGGAAACTTTTGCAAGAATGGTATCATAATCACAGTCTGCTGTCAGGGATTTGACATACTGGATATGACCGGAAGTAAGACCTTTTGTCCAAAGCTCATTCCGGCTTCTGCTGTAGTATGTCATTTTTCCGATGTTAATCGTTGTGTCAAAAGCTTCCTCATTCATGTAAGCCAGCATTAACACTTCATCCGTACGGTAATCCTGCACAATGACCGGAACCATGCCGTCAGAATTTTTCTTTAAGTCACTCCACTTTAAGTTTGGCTCGAAGTTATCCATCTTAATACCGGAGGCAGACAACTGGGATTTCATCTCCATAATATCTGTTTTTGGATTATTAATTAAAGAACCTGCAATTCCGCGGACATTTTTGCGGGATAAGATTGATAAAACCTCATCATAATCAGCATCGTTTAAGTAGACAACATGAGGAACATCGGTCATTCCTTCCACTGCATCTAACACTGCTTTATTTAAGATCAGCACTTCATGGAATGTATCAGCCATCTCATCCTGATGTTTGAAGATAAAATCCACATTCGTCACGGAAACAAGAATACGGTCTTTCCCGAAACGCTTGCTTGCCTCTGCAGCCAGTGCCATACTCTCCGGTTTGGAGCCGTTGACGATCACTTGAAGACATCCGGCATAGATGAACTTCTTAATGTCCTCCATACGGTTAATGTTACCGCCTGCACAGACTTTGATTTCAATATTACGGTTAATGTTGCGGATAACCTGTATGTTGCGCTCATGCTCTTCATCTGTTGTGGACAGGTCAAAAATCATGATTTTATCAATGCCACTGTCATTATAGAGTTTTGCAAGTTCAATGACATCCGGATATTCCTCGTAATTGTCTCTGGCTTTGATCGCTTTTCCATCCTTTAAGTAAATTGTTGCCACGATATTTTTGTGTTCCATATTAATATTCATACCTTTCCATACAAAACGGTCTGCACATATTTTTGATACGTCAGACCGCTTCTTTTCTAATCATATTTCGCACGTGATACATGTGAATTGTCAACTACAGACTTCCTTTGGTAGAAAGGATATCCGTGATCCTCGGGTCAATGACCGTTGCCTGATCCAGTGCCTTTGCAAAAGCCTTGAACATCGCCTCGATCATATGGTGGTTGTTTCCGCCGGAAAGCACCCTGATATGCAGATTCATTCCTGCGGTATAAGAAATGGCATAGAAAAATTCTTTTACCATCTCCGTATCCATATATCCCACGCGGTCGGTCGTAAATTCTCCATCAAACACAAGATAAGGTCTTCCGGAAAGATCCACTGCACACAGGACAAGTGTTTCATCCATCGGCAGAATACAGCTTCCGTAGCGCCGGATTCCCTTTTTATCGCCGACGGCCTTCTTAATGGCATTGCCCAGTACAATACCGGTATCTTCAATTGTATGATGACAGTCCACTGCAAGATCTCCGGCAACATTGACTTTCAGGTCAAACAGACCATGTCTTGCAAATCCGTCTAACATGTGGTCAAAAAAACCGATTCCCGTATTGATAGAGGAACTGCCGGTACCGTCTAAATTCAAATGTAATGATATATCTGTCTCTTTGGTTTTACGAACATAATCTGCTGTACGTGCCATTTTATTTTAAACCTTTCTGCTTCATTTTTTCAACTTAAGTAATTATTAATTCTTTGTATCTATTCAGAGCCAAGGCAATTTTCATAAATTTGCGAATCATGCTTGCATGAATGAGCATAATTTTGAAAATTTCTTTGGCGAAGTAACCACATGAGCAAAAGGAAAGCTCTGAAAGAGCGGTTTTGCGAATGGGTGCTGAATAGATACAATTAATCTTCAAACCGTACCCGGATGGAATTTGCATGTGCAGTAAGTTTTTCACATTCTGCAAACTGCACGATATCTTTGTATACAGGCTCTAACGCTTCTCTGGAATAAGAGATAATGCTTGATTTCTTAATGAAATCATCCACGCTGAGCGGTGAGAAGAATTTTGCGGTTCCGTTGGTCGGAAGGACATGGTTTGGACCTGCAAAATAATCACCGAGTGGTTCGCTGGAATACTCTCCGATAAAAATTGCCCCTGCGTTGCGGATTTTTGTCATTGTCTCAAATGGATTTTTTGTCACAAGCTCTAAGTGTTCTGAAGCAATCTCATTGACGGTGTCAATGGCATCCTGCATCGTGTCTGCCACAAGGATATATCCATAGTTATCCAGAGATTTCTGGATGATTTCTTTTCTGGAAAGAGTTGCAACAAATTTATCTACTTCCATAGAAACCTGTTCTGCTAATGTCTCGCTGGTTGTCACAAGAATTGCGGATGCCATCTCATCATGTTCTGCCTGTGACAGTAAATCTGCCGCTACAAAACGTGGATTTGCCGTCTCATCGGCAAGTACCATGATCTCACTTGGACCTGCGATGGAATCAATGCTGACATAACCAAACACTGCTTTTTTGGCAAGGGCAACATAGATATTTCCCGGTCCTACGATTTTGTCGACTTTCGGGATACTCTCTGTTCCAAAGGCAAGTGCTGCGATTGCCTGTGCACCACCGACTTTATAAATTGCATCGACTCCGGCCTCTTTGGCAGCTACTAATGTAGATGGATAAACTTTTCCATCTTTGCCGCATGGCGTCGTCATAATGATATTGGAAACCCCTGCCACTTTTGCAGGAATGACATTCATCAGTACAGAGGACGGATAAACTGCTTTTCCACCCGGCACATAGACACCAACTGTTTTTAACGGTGTCACTTTCTGGCCTAAGATAATACCGGATTCATCGGAATCAAACCAGGAGTACTGTTTCTGCTTTGCGTGATAGTCACGAATGTTGACAAGTGCCTTGCGGATGACATCCAAAAGCTTTGGGTCTACCTGTTCATAAGCTTCTTTGATCTCCTCTTCGGTCACGCGGATGTTGTCCTGATTGATGGTGGCACCGTCAAATTTTAAGGTGTACTCAAAAATCGCCTCATCGCGTTTTTCCCTGACATTCTGGATAATGTCGTTCACACGGCTCTCAAATTCGCCGTAAGAGTTCGGGCTTCTTTTTAATAAATTCTCCAATATATTATTCTGTGTTTCTTTTGTCAGTTTTAAAATTCTCATTGGACTGCATTCCTTTCTGTTTTGATCACATTCTTCAGATCAGAGATCAGTTTTGTGATCCGCTCATTTTCCATCTTCATGCTCACCTGATTCACCACCATGCGGGCAGAGAGCGGACACACTTCCTCTAACACTGTCAATCCGTTTTCCCGGAGTGTAGAGCCGGTCTCTACGATATCGCAGATCACCTCGGACAGTCCGACGATCGGCGCTAACTCGATGGAACCGTTTAACTTAATGATCTCTACGGTCTGATGTTTTTTATTGTAAAAATAGTCTTTTGCAATGTGCGGGTACTTGGTTGCCACCCGGATCAGCTCGTGGTGCTGTAACAGATCGCGTGCTTCCTCCGGTCCGCAGATACACATCCTGCATTTGCCAAATCCAAGATCCAATACTTCATAAATATTACGGCCTTCTTCTAATATGGTATCTTTTCCAACGATTCCAATATCAGCCGCACCATATTCTACATAAGTAGGAACATCCGGTCCTTTTGCAAGGAAAAATCGAAGCTTTAGTTCCTCATTGACAAAAATAAGTTTTCTTGTGTCTTTATCTTTCATCTCCTCACAGGTAATGCCAATCTGTTCGAATAATTCCAGTGCTTTTTTTGCAAGTCTTCCCTTTCCCAATGCAAAGGTCAAGTATCTCATATCTTCCATTTTCTAATCCTCCATAAAAGTAACTGTCCTGATACGATTACGCTTTGCATAGTTTTGGTAATCTTCGTTTGTTTTTGTGTCATCCTTTAAAATCGTCTCGACCGGAGTCCCGGCCGCACGCTTTTCTTTTGCACTCAAAATTGCTTTTGCCTGATTTGCCTTTGTATACACGATCAGCTCACCATTTGTTTCGATAGAAATATTGATTTTCTGTCTGGATAATGCCGCCATTAACTGATCAATGACAATTGCAAATCCAATGGATGCAGAAGTCTTTCCATAATAGGTCAGAAGTTTATCATAACGTCCTCCTTTTACGATCGGTTCTCCGCTTCCGAATGTATAACCGGAAAAAATAATACCGGTATAATACTGATAACTGCTGATAATCCCCAGTTCAAAAGAAATATACTTTTGAATTCCATAGACTTCAAGTACTTTATGAAGTTCTTCTAAATTATGAATTGCCGCTAAAATCCTAGGATAAGATGCAGCTAACTCTTTGGCGCGTTTCAAGTCGTTTAAGTCCACATTCAGACTGCCGAGCATATGGAACAGCTCGTTTAACTCTGCCTTCAGGTTTAAGGTCTCTGCAAATTCCTCCACGCCAAAAAAGTTCTTGTTGGCGAGCAGCTCCCGCAGTTCTTCCTCGTCCTCCTCGCTGATTCCGGCAGCTTCCAAAAGTCCCTGAAAGAAATCTGCATGACCGACGCTTAACTGGAACTCTTTCAGTCCTGCCTTTTGTAGACATTCCACGACCATGGATAAAATTTCAGCATCCGCATCCACGGTACTGTCCCCAATCAGCTCTGCTCCAAGCTGTGTGCTCTCCTTTAATCTGCCCTGATAACTGCTGTTGTTGATAAACGTATTTCCCATATAGCAGAGACGGATCGGCATATCCTCATCCATAAAATACTTTGCAGCCGCTCTCGCGATAGACGGTGTCATATCCGGTCTTAGGACAAGCGTATTACCCTCTCTGTCAAAAAAACTTATATAATTCTTTCGAAGGAGTGGTTCCGATCTCCTTTCCGAAAATATCAAAAAATTCAAAGGTCGGCGTCTGGATCGGATGATATCCGTAACCCTTTAAGATGCCAAGTAAATCCGACTGGAGTAATAGCTTTTTCTCACATTCCTCGTTATAAATGTCACGCACACCCTCCGGTGTATGTAATAATTGTTTTTTCATAATGAATCTAATACCTTTCCCTTATGCTCATCCCATGCGGATGATCCGTTCACAGGTTTCATTTTGTACACTTTAGTATGCTAATGTGGTAGCAAATGAAACTGCTTGATTTATTATATGAAAAATGAATATCTGCTTGTCAATCCCTCATTGCCAAAATCTTTTTGCATCGCATCCAGATATGGAACAAAGGACGCCTCTGCTCTTCCGGAGAAAAAAAATCAGGCTCCAGTTCTTCATAGCGGAAGCTTTTTCTGCCACCCTCTTTTGCCCGGTTCCAAAATTCCAGCAGTTTTGCAAACCGCAGATAATAAAATTCATCTCTTGCAGTAAAACTGATCAAAAAAAAGGCAATGCCCATCTGTTTTTCAAAGTTCTCCATAAAGACTACCTGATGCTCATGTATATTCTGAAGCGGGAAAGTGTCTGTGTTGCATTCTTTTGCGTCAAAACAGACCGGGATCCCCTGCACTGCGCCAATGTAATCGACGGTACTCTTCTGGTCAAAATACGCCAGCGTAATATGTCTGGTTGCCTTATCAATATTAATGGGAGTGATTGGAGTTGGGACTTTCTGGATCAAAGCCAGTCCGTTTTCTAAATATTTTTCGTTGGTACGGTTGATAAATTCCTCTAAAGTAGAACCTCTTAAACCACGTGAATTCCACGTTGCCATTTCTATTTCCTGCCTTCTTCGCTTCTTTTCATGATTATATCATAACTTTTGCATGACACGCCAGAAAAATGAAAATCATTGCACGCTGTTTTCTTATATCCCGAATGATAAATTTTTATTAAATATTCAATTCCGATTTGTAAAAAAATGGGTTGTATGATATGATTATTTTATATACATTTATCAAAGAATCATACATTGATAAATACAGAAGTTTTGTGGGAGGTATTATTTTTATGGTAATGAATGAATCAGTTAGAAAATTAT
>ENA-OQHF01001790-OQHF01001790.1-human-gut-metagenome-genome-assembly--contig:-NODE-1790-length-11470-cov-2.812395_pt1 | contig 11470 bp, 11 predicted proteins | sample MGYA00242559_ERZ504709 | MGnify/ENA primary metagenome ERZ504709 (study PRJEB26092, sample SAMD00036203) | human gut metagenome | host: Homo sapiens | study: EMG produced TPA metagenomics assembly of... | reverse complement strand
ATTACTTGAATGCAAAGATCTCACCAAAAGTTTCAGTGGAAAAACAGCGATCGACCACATTGATCTTTCGATTGAGAGCGGACATGATCATTGGTCGTGCTCGGTCCAAACGGCAGCGGAAAGACAACACTGATCAAAATGATCAACGGACTTTTAACCCCGACCTCCGGCACCCTTTATTACAAAGAAAATCCGATCGGTGTCGAGAGCAAACGCCACATTTCCTATCTGCCGGATCATAGTTATCTGAATATGAACCAGCGTGTGAAAGAGATCATCGCCTTCTTTCAGGACTTTTATGAAGATTTCGACAGCGAACGCGCCTATGATATGCTGCAAAAACTAAATATCAATCCAAATGATTCTCTAAAAAGCATGTCAAAGGGAACGAAAGAAAAAGTGCAAGCTTATCCTCGTCATGAGCCGCAAAGCAGAATTATATATTTTAGAATGAGCCGATCGAGGTGTCGATCCCGCTGCGAGAGATTACATTTTAGACGTGATCTTAACCAATTACGATCCGTCCGCTTCCATCCTGATTTCAACGCAACCTGATTGCAGATATCGAAAAACATTTTAGACCAGGTTATTTTTATTCAGAACGGACAAGATCCGTCTCTACATCCTCTGTGGACGATATCCGCGCCGAGAGGGGAAAATCCGTCGATGCACTGTTCCGGAGGTATTCAGATGTTAGGAAAAATTTATTTAAAATATGAATTTAAAAAACACATACAAGTTAAATGTCATCATCTATGGCGTTATGGCGTTTGTTACCATCCTTGGCTGTATTGCCATGTACGGTGACAGTGATCCTGCCGGCACAGAAAACCAGTTACAGGAGATCTTCTTTACAGCAGCTATGGTATTTTATGTACTCGGCGTATTCGCACTCTTTGTAGTAAGTTATGTGTATATGTGTGTACATTTTTATAAAACCATGTATTCCGATCAGGGTTATCTGACACACACACTGCCGGTTGGCCAGATGTCAATTTTTAATGTAAAACTGCTCGTTTCCCTATGCTGGCTGATGCTCTCCCTGATCATTATGTTTGTATCGATCTTCGCCCTGGGCTGTGCGGCAAACAGAGGATTTTCCTTTGATGCAGATTTTGATATGCTCATGGTAGATTTCCAGAATCTGTTTGGCATGTCTCTCCATACGTTTAGCATTTATATGATTTTTGCCATGATCTTATCCTGCCTACAGTACCTTTTGATGGTATTTGCAAGCGGTTCTATCGGTCAGCTCTTTACAAAACATAAAGTAGGAGCTTCCATCGGTGCCGGAATCGTCTTTTACATGTCAGGTCAGATTGTATCCTCGATCATCCTGGTACTTACCGGATATTTTGGTGTCATGAACAACGTCAATGTTGTAACTTATAATGCCACTGAAAACGTTACATTCAGCACAACTGTTTCCTCTATGCTGTTTTCCGGATCGCTCTTTTCGATCATCGAATGTGTTATTTTCTATATTGTGTGCATGGTTATCATCAAAAAACACCTTAATCTGGAATAACTGCAACATTTCATTTTCACAAAAATTGATTGCTAAACAGCCGCTCTGCTTTAAAAACGGAGCGGCTGTTTTTTTATCCGGTTTTTATCCTTACCGAATACCTGTCCTCTTTCATGCTGTTGCCTGATGTATTTTCTTTTTTAACACTAAAAGACTTTCCCGCATCCACTCCACAAATTTCGACAGATACCGCAGAATGGACTCCGCTGCAACCGTAAATACCGCAGTCAGCATCATACACTGCCCTGAGATATCCCTGATTGCAAATAAGTGGCTGACAAATATCATGCAGAACAGCCAGCCGGCGACCATTCCAACCATCAGTACCCGGTGTCCAGCCGTCATCGGTTTTGCGATCTGATATAAGATCATAAATCCAACAATAGCAACAAGTATCGTACAGGATGTCGAAATGTCCTCTTCGTTCACACCAAATACCTGACAAAACAATACCAGACTGCTGACAGCAAAGAAATCGGTAAGTCCGGCAGGCAATGCCTTCAACAACACATTTGTCATAAAATGTCCCTGTATGCGGTCTTTGTTTGGCTCTAATGCAAGCACAAAAGACGGAATTCCAATCGTAAACATACTGATCAGCGAAATCTGTGACGGTTCCAGTGGATAATTGATCATAGAGATCATGGAAAATACTGCAAGCAGCATGGAAAAAATATTTTTAACCAGGTATAAGCTTGCCGAGCGCTGGATATTATTTACCACTCTCCGCCCTTCCATCACTACAGAGGGCATCCTTGAAAAATCATTGTCCAAAAGAACAAGCTGTGCCACCTGCGATGCAGCCTCGCTTCCCGATGCCATTGCGATACTGCAGTCCGCATCTTTTAATGCCAGCACATCATTGACACCGTCACCCGTCATGGCAACCGTTCTTCCCTGTGCTTTCAGCGCTTCCACAAACTTTAACTTCTGATCAGGTGTCACCCTGCCAAAAATCTGATATTTTGCTACAGCCTGTGCGATACTCTCATCTGTTGTCAACGTGGATGCATCCACATAGTTATCTGCGCCACAGATTCCCGCTTTTTCCGCAATTTCAGCAACAGTCTTAGGATTATCCCCGGAGATAACCTTGATCTCCACACCACGCTCTGTAAAATAGGAAAAGGTTTCCTTTGCTCCTTCCCGTATCGCATTTGTCAGCATGATAAACGCGATCGGTAATACTTTTTCCGTAAGCTGCTGTCCGTCTAAAATTCCCTCATATCTGCCATACACAAGGACACGATACCCTTTCTCACTATACGCTTCTATTCGGTCTTTGTACTCTGCATAATCCTCCCGAAGCACAAATTCAGGTGCACCGATCACATAACTTTTTCCCTCTGAAATGATTCCACTGTACTTTGTCTTTGATGAAAATGCAAATACCTTTTCTGCTTTCTTTATCTTTGTTAAAGTATCCGGCTTAAAATATGTCTTTAATGCCTCCATTGTTGCATTATCGGCATCCATGTCTGCCGCAAACTCACCGATCATGCCCTTTATCTGCGCATGTTTTTGTTCCTGTTCCTCACCGCACTTTACATCGACATATACTTTCGTATCACCGTCTTTCTCATAAACTCTTTTCGTCAGGTCTTCTGCAAGAATAAACTGATCCACTTCCATCTCCGGCACTGTAATTGTTCCTGTCTTGTCCACACAAAGTACATCTACGCGGGCTAACGTTTCAATACATTTCATATCATGGATCAAAACCTGCTGCTTTGCCAAGACGCATGGCACTTACCGCCATGGCAACGCTCGCTAACAGATAAAGTCCCTCCGGTATCATTCCAATGATCGCTGCGACCATACTTGTCACACTGTCCCGCAAAGGGGTTCCCGCATATACAAACTGCTGTATAAAAAGAACCACACCAATGGGAATGATCACAATACCGACTGCCTGCACCAGCCGGTTCAAAGAGCGGATCATCTCTGACTGTTCTCCCTCTTTCGTCTGTGTTGCACGGTGGGTAAGTTTTGATATATAAGACTCTTCCCCAACTTTTGTCAGCTGTGCCAGACAGCTGCCGGACACCACAAAGCTGCCGGACAGCAGTTCATCGCCATTTTTTCTTTACAATTTCATCCGCTTCTCCGGTAAGGAGTGATTCATTCACATTTAACTGCCCTTCTAACACAACTGCATCCGCCGGTATCTGTCCGCCCGCAGAAAGCTCCACGATATCATCCATCACCAGTTCTTCTGCCGGTATTTCTTTTTTACTGCCCTCCCGGATTACCCGTGTTTTCGGACTGTTTAAGATAGACAGATCATCCAGAACCTTTTTCGAGCGGATCTCCTGCACGATTCCGATCAGCGTATTTGCAACAATGATTGGAAGAAATGTCAGATCCCGGAAAGCACCAACGCCGATTAACAATAACGCGATCACTAAAAATATCAGGTTAAAATATGTAAATACGTTTGATTTTACGATCTCTTTCGTCGTCTTTGTCGCCGACTCCGCTTTTTTATTCCAGAGACCCTTTTCTTTCCGCTCTGCCACCTGCTGTGCGGTCAGTCCCCGGATCGTTTCTGTCTGTTCCAAGTTTGCATTTTCTGCCACTTCTTTTCCCGTCTGATTCTGTTTTTCGTTTTCTGCCATTTCTTTCTCTGTCTGGTTCACATTTTCCTCCATATAGCTATACCTCTTAGTATTCATCACTGTCACTCTGACTCATTTACAATTCATCATAACTTTGCTTACAAGTATAACCAATATTTTTGAAAAAAAGTAGGTTTTGGATAAGATTTAAGGAATATTTTAGATGTGTTAAGAAATTTTTATAAAAAAAGTTTTTAAGAAAAAATGCCGGACATCAGCAGTTTCCACTGACTCCGGCATTTTTACCATCACTGGTCTATTATTTATTGCTCAGATATTCATCGATTCCCTTTGCGGCAGCTTTTTCCTGCACCCATGGCAAGAATTACAGTTGCAGCTCCGGTTACGGCATCACCACCGGCAAATACACCGGCTTTTGAGGTAGCACCGTTTTCTTCCTCTGCGATGATACATTTTCTGCGGTTGATCTCAAGTCCCTTTGTAGTGGAAGAGATCAGCGGGTTCGGGGAAGTTCCAAGTGACATGATCACGGTATCTGCCTCGATCTCATACTCAGATCCCGGAATCTCTACCGGGCTTCTTCTTCCGGATGCATCTGGTTCACCGAGTTCCATCTTAATGACTTTCGCGCCTTTTACCCAGCCATTCTCATCTACAAGAATTTCTGTCGGGTTCTGGAGCAGATCAAAGATCACGCCCTCTTCTTTTGCATGATGTACTTCCTCCACACGCGCCGGAAGCTCTTCCTCGCCACGGCGGTATACGATATGTACCTCCGCGCCAAGTCTCTTTGCAGTTCTCGCAGCATCCATAGCAACGTTACCGCCGCCGACAACGATAACTTTCTTGCCTGCTTTGATCGGTGTATCATACTCATCTTTAAATGCCTTCATCAGGTTGTTTCTGGTCAGGAACTCATTTGCAGAAAATACACCCATTGCCTGCTCGCCAGGAATACCCATAAATCTTGGAAGTCCGGCACCGGAACCGATAAATACGGCCTCAAATCCCTCGTTTTCCATTAATTCATCGATTGTAACAGATTTTCCGATAACAACGTTTGTCTCGATCTTAACACCGAGTGCTTTTACATTTTCCACCTCAGCAGCAACAACCTTCTGTTTCGGAAGACGGAACTCCGGGATACCGTAAATCAGTACGCCGCCTGCCTCATGAAGTGCCTCAAAGATTGTCACATCATAGCCAAGTTTTGCCAGATCTCCGGCACAGGTTAAACCTGCAGGGCCAGAACCGATGACTGCAACCTTATGTCCGTTTAATTTCTCTGCTTTTTTCGGTTTAATATCATTTTCTCTTGCCCAGTCGGCAACAAAACGCTCTAATTTACCGATTGCAACCGGTTCACCCTTGATTCCGCGGATACATTTTCCTTCACACTGGCTCTCCTGTGGGCAGACACGTCCGCAGACTGCCGGAAGTGCGGAAGACTGACTGATAATGTGATATGCCTCCTCAAAGTTTCCTTCCTTTACCTGTGCGATAAATGCCGGGATATTGATAGATACCGGACAGCCCTTCATACACTGCGCATTTTTACAGTTTAAGCAGCGTGCTGCCTCAGCTTTTGCCTCTTCCTCGTTATATCCTAAACATACCTCTTCAAAGTTAGCCGCACGAACCTGTGGTTCCTGCTCGCGAACCGGTACTCTATTTAATACGTCCATTCTCTCTATCTCCTTTTCAAACGCTCAACCCTACTGACAGTTGCCACAGCCGCCGTGATGTGTATCACCTTCCTGCAGTTTTAACATCGCTCTTCCCTCTTCTGTCTTGTACTGTGCCTGACGTTTCATCGCCTGGTCAAAATCAACCTGATGCCCGTCAAACTCCGGTCCGTCTACGCAGGCAAATTTTACTTCCCCGCCTACTATCAGACGACATGCACCGCACATTCCGGTTCCGTCTACCATGATCGGGTTCATGGAAACAACGGTCGGGATTCCAAGCTCTTTTGTCAGCTTACATACGAATTTCATCATGATCATCGGTCCGATCGCTACACAGTGATCATAGCGTTTTTCCTGCATCCCAGAGTTCCTGTAACTGATTAGTTCCCATACCGTGGAATCCATAAGAACCATCATCGGTCGTCACATAGAGATTTGTCGCAACTTCTTTCATCTGGTCTACTAAGATCAACAGATCTTTTGTCTTAGATCCCATGATCACATCACAGTCCACACCGTGCTCATGCAGCCATTTTACCTGCGGATATACCGGTGCTGTACCAACACCTCCGGCAACGAAAAGGATCTTCTTTTTCTTTAATTCTTCAATATCTTCGTCAATCAGGTCAGACGCACATCCAAGCGGGCCTACAAAATCCTGGAATGCATCTCCTTCCTGTAAATATGCCATACGCTCTGTAGATGCTCCGACAGTCTGGAATACGATCGTGATCGTACCTGCTTCCCTGTCATAATCACAAATGGTAAGCGGAATACGCTCGCCCTCCTCATCAATCTTTACAATTACAAACTGCCCCGGCTCACAGTACTGTGCCACACGAGGTGCTTTGACATCCATAAGATAAATCTTATCTGCCAGTTTTTCTCTTCTTACGATTGGATACATGGTCTCCTCCTAACATTTTTATATACATCAACATGCCCGTCAAAGTATTTATTTTCATACTTTAACATAATAAAGGAAAACACGTTAAATTTCAACGGCTTTCCTCTATTTTTTCTCAATTAGTTCTGTTTTTTCTCAAATTATTACTGCCAGATCCTGCAAAAAATCCTATTTTTCCCTTATTCTGCCTGTGAAAACAGGATCCTGTCGTTGACTAACCATCATTCCGCCTGCGAAAACAGGATCCTGTCATTGTCCAAACGCTTTCCGGCACAGACCGCAAACTGCTCTAACAGATCCTCCACCGTCATGCCCGCACGTTTTTCTCCGCTCACATCTAAGATGATATTTCCGGAATCCATCATCAGGGTACGGTTTCCAAGTTCTAATGCCTGGTGCATATTGTGGGTTACCATAAGGCAGGTGATCTTTCTCTCTGCAACGATCTGTCTGGTCAGGTCGAGCACTTTTTTTGCGGTTGCCGGATCCAATGCCGCCGTATGCTCATCTAACAACAGGATCTTTGGTGTGACCATCGTCGCCATAAGAAGCGTCAGTGCCTGGCGCTGTCCTCCGGAAAGGAGTCCTACCGGCTGCTTCATGCGATCCTCTAACCCCATATCAAGCAGTGCAAGGTGCTCCCTGAATTTTGCTTTATCCGCCGCATTGATACGGCTGAAATATGCATTTTTTGAGGTTTTGGCGCGAAGATAGGCAAGTGCCATATTTTCCTCGATCGTCATATGCGGCGCGGTTCCCTTTAAAGGGATCCTGAAACAAATTGACCAATCACCTTGCTCCGCACATGTTCTTTCTGGTAAGTGATATCCTCCCCATCTAACACAATAAGTCCCCGGTCAATAAAAATGCCCCGGTATCGCATTAACAGTGTAGACTTTCCTGCACCGTTACTTCCGATAATTGTTGCAAAGTCGCCATCCTTCAATTCCAGATTCAGATTTTTTAATGCACATTTTTCATTGACAGTTCCCGGATTGAAGGTCTTGCTGACATTTTTCATAATTAACATCACGGTTCCTCCTTCTTCTGGTTCTGTTTCTGGATCTGTTCCATATATAACTGGTTTTCTGCCTTTGCAAGGCGGCGCTGTTTCATAAACGCTGCCTGCTTTTTCAGATAAGGCAGTGCGATCGCAAATGCAACAATGAGTGATGATACCAGTTTTAAACATTCTGCCGGAACATTTAATCTTAAAGCAATCGCTACGATAAAGCGGTACAGGCAGCTTCCTAATACCACGCCGATCACACGCTTTAACACACCGCCTTTTCCGATGATCGACTCCCCGATGATCAGACTCGCAAGTGCGATCGTTACCATTCCGGTTCCAAGATTGATATCACAGGATTTCTGATACTGTGCGAGCAGTCCGCCGGAAAGTCCGGTCATGGCATTCGCCACACAAAGTCCGATCGTGATCATAAGTCCGGTATTGATACTTGATGCCCTTACCATATCCGGGTTATCGCCGGTCGCACGGATGGAAAGTCCCAGTCTCGTATTTAAAAACCATGCCAGTATCACACCGACAATCACAACAAATACAGCTGCAACGATCAGTTTATACCAGGTTCCCCCGATATGATCTTTCGCCCATGAAAAAACCGTGTCACAGGAAAAAAGATTGATATTGGATGCAAAACCCATCACCGCAATGTTGATCGTGTATAATCCTGTATTTACGATGATTCCAGCTAAGATGGACTGAATACCCATTCTGGTCTGTAAAAATGCAGTAACGAATCCCGATACAACTCCTGCTGCCGCCGCCGCAAACAGTCCTAACACCGGATGTCCGGCAAGCGTCACCGTCGCACAGACTGCACAGCCTAATGTAAAGCAGCCGTCTGTTGACAGATCCGCGATATCTAATATGGAAAATGATACAAATAATGCAAGCGCAACCAGTGCATAGATAAATCCAAGTTCTAATGCGCTCTGTACAATGGAAAGTGTAATGATCGAACCCATAATCCCCTCCGGTTCCGTTTTTCTTCTATTCCGCTTTTATTCAAATTCTTCTGCGGTTGTAACTTCTTTTAATTCCTCACACATATCTTTAAATACACTGTCATCAATGCCAACAGCTGCAGCTGTCTCCGTGTTGACAGTCACGATACCACTGTCTAATGTGCGGACTGCTGTTGCTGCAGGATCAGCACCATTTACAAGGATGTCTGCTGCCATATCTGCCGTTGCAGTTCCAAGCTCTGTATAATTGACGCCATATCCTAAGAATGCTCCGTTTAACGCGAAGGAATCAGCTCCTGTATAGTGCGGGATCTTTGCATCTGCAAACTTTTCAAAGATTGCAAGCTCGGCTGTCATGATTGTGTTATCGGTCGGTGTGAATACTGCATCTACCCCTTCTGCCACAAGCGCATCTGCTGCTGCAGATACCTCTGCATTGGTGGTTCCTGTCTTTTCAATATATTCAATACCGTTTTCCTCACAGTAAGCGATTGCATCTGCAACCGGCACTTTTGAGGAATCCTGGCTCTTATCATATAACAGTCCGATTTTCTTTACATCCGGGTTGGCTGCCGTGATCAGTTTCATAACAGCCATGGTGTCAAGTGCATCGGATGTACCTGTGATATTTGCACCAGGTGCATTTAAATCTGCGACAAGTCCTGCGCTGACCGGATCTGATACTGCGGAGAATACAACCGGGATCTGATTGTCCTCTGTCGCATTCTGCATGATCATGGCTGCCGGTGTTGCGATCGGGATGATCACATCCACTTTTTCTGCAACCAGATCCGTTGCGATCTGATTTAAGGTAGAGGAATCTGCCTGACCATTATAGGTATAATCTGCATAATCGAATGTCACACCAAGTTCTGCACCTTTTGCATCAAGCTCTGCCTCGATCGCCTTCTCGATCTGGTTTAAGGAAGCATCATCTACATACTGGACGATACCAACTTTATATACCGTGCCATCTGCATTGGCTATCTCTGTCACATCCGCATTGGCATTCTCTTTTATTTCTGCGGTATTTGCATTATTCTGTGCATTTGTGTCTGTTTTCGCATTATTTCCCGTGCTGTTTCCACATCCACCAAGCACACCTGCTGTCATTGCCATTATTAATACTGCTGCCATCATTTTTCTTTTCATTTCTTTCCCCTTTCTGCGCCGTTCTCTGCGCATTACAGGTTTGTGCATAAGCACAAATCCTGTGTGCGAAAAATTCTATTTTTCGCACTTGTTCCCTCCAGATTTTAAATTTGGAAAAAGCCGTTTCGAGAGGTGGAATTCGTCATCATGCAAACTTTCGTTTACAATGTAAATGAATTTTACATTAAAAAACCGTCTCAGGTTCTTGCCTGAGACGGTAATAGTATCTATTATCGCGGTACCACTCATATTGACTGAAAAGTCCACTCACTTCATGTACAACCATACATGCCGGATGGGTAACGGGTCCGGTTCCCGGCGGCGCCTACTAAATCCTGTTCAGGCCGCCCTCAAAAGTCCATTCAGCAAATCCATCCATACTGCAATCCCACCACCTGCAGCTCTCTGTAATATCAAAAAATGCTTACTACTCTTTCTCAACGGTTTTTCTTTATGGGTATACTTTAATATATTAAAGTGATTTTGTCAACACATTTTTTATTTTCTTTTTTATTTACTTTTTTCTCACACGGATTCATGTTATAATGTTGATGTATTATCCCATATAACTCCATAAATATAATTATGGGCTGGGAAATCCATATTTTTATTCAAAAGAAAAGTGGTATTTACCACGGAATGGAGGATTTTATAATGTATAAATTTACAGACGACTATTTAATTGGAATTGACGAGATTGATAATGAGCATCGTCGGTTATTTCAGATGATAAATGAAGCGATTGACCTTTCAAAAGAAAGTTCAGATACCTCTGTTATCTCCAAGAATCTGGTTTCCGGATTGAAAAATTACGCTGCAACACATTTCGCCCATGAGGAAGCTTACATGGAGCATATTCATGATCCTGAGCTTCCGATCCAAAAAAAAGAACATGAAGCATTTACAAAAAAAATCAACACTTTTGCTCTGGATACTTCTTCCCCGGAAGCAGCAAGGCAATCCCTAAACGACCTGCTGGCTTATCTGGCTCGCTGGTTATACCGGCATATCTTAAGCAGTGATACGATGATCGGAAAAATGTCTTCTATTTCTGCTGATGAAGAAGATCCATTTGCATTTTGCGAAAAATACAAAACCGGCGTTGAGTTAATTGATACTGAGCACCGACGGCTGTTTGAGATCATTCACGATACCAACGATCTGATTCACGCAGAACTTCTGCATGACAAATATGATGAGATCATGCACCTGCTTGTAGAATTAAAAGACTATACAGAATTTCATTTCCGTGATGAAGAAAATCTCATGGAACGCATCCATTATCCGGAAATCAGTGCTCAGAAACGTGCACATACTGCCTTCGTGGAACGTCTTGTTGAGGTTGATTTAACAGATTTGGACGAAATGGATGACAATCAGCAGGAATATCTGATTGACCTGATCAATTTTTTGTCCGGCTGGCTGATCAATCATATCTTAGGTTCCGATAAAAAGATTGGTGAGTTATATGCGTGAACATGGAATCAAGGAAGAATAGGCTCAAAGAAAAACAAGAACACAAAAAATAATATCTGATTACTAAAAATTTAAAAGGACAGAAACTGGATTCTCGGATTCCAACTTACTGTCCTTTTCCTATGCAATCTATTTGTACTGTTCACAT
>ENA-OQHF01001789-OQHF01001789.1-human-gut-metagenome-genome-assembly--contig:-NODE-1789-length-11473-cov-2.356337_pt1 | contig 11473 bp, 11 predicted proteins | sample MGYA00242559_ERZ504709 | MGnify/ENA primary metagenome ERZ504709 (study PRJEB26092, sample SAMD00036203) | human gut metagenome | host: Homo sapiens | study: EMG produced TPA metagenomics assembly of... | reverse complement strand
CGGTAACGCGAAATGGATTGAACTTGCAAATGCAGGAGACGGCGCACTGTCATATAAGATTGAAAAGCCAGAGTGGCTTGAGATTGTCGGTGCACTTCCAACAGAAGGAACACTTACAAAAGAAACTCGCTTCGTTTTTAGCGTAATACCACAGACTAAATCCTCAGAAGCACTTCACTCTGAAAATGCATCTAATGATGCAAAGTCATCACTTGTTCGCCACGGTGAAATCGTAGTATTTAGCGGTACACAAAAGGTTTTTACAATTCCAGTAACCGATAAGACCGATGATGTAAAGGCTCGTGTACAAAAGGATGCAGAAGATGCAAAACTGACTAAGGCAGTAGCTTTGCATGTTGCGATTGAAGACAGCGGCAGATGTGTTATTGAGGCAGAAAATGGTACAGAAGTATCAAGCTTGGATGCAGACGGCTGGAAGCTAATTTCTAATCTAGGCCGTTCACAGGGAAGTCTTTTGGAGGCAGAGACACCTGGTGCACAGTGGTCCTGCCCGTTCTATCTGACACAAGGTGGTGATTTTTGTATTAGAGCTTCATCGTTTCCCAACGCTTTGCTCTGTGGGACGTATTCGTATTGGCATATCTGTAGACAATGGTGAAATGAATGTGTTTGAGTCGCAGTCAACAGATGAGCACCGTGCGAATTGGAAACATAACATACTAAACAATGTGGATAAGCTGACAGGCTGTTTTACTGGACTTGGCAGCAGGACTTCACAGTCTCACCTTCTACAGCAATTGATCCATATGTTTCATTCACACGCGCCGTTTTATACGATGAAAAGAGCGAGGCAGGAAAACAGCTGTCTTGTCAGCTTACAAGTCCGGCAAAACTTGTGGATGGAGCTTATAAAAGAAGCAATCTTGGAATTGTCCTGTCAAATCCAGAATGCGAAATGCTTCCTAAAAATATTGATCTTGATGCATATTGTGAGCACTGGTACGGCAATGTAACACCAGAGCCGCGCCCTGTTTTATATCTTCCGCTTGCAGCAGGAAAAGATTCGCTAGAAGATGATGATATAATAATTCGTCCAGAAGAAAACAGCGATACGATTACGCCGCCGCAGATCTTGGCAAAAGCAGCAAGCACAGTCACAGAGGCAAATGGCATTATCGAAATTGACGCAGCATCTGCAATGGCACAAACTGCATTTGCATCTACAAATGACAGCACAGACGGCACTTCTTGGAATTATTGTGACAGTCCGGCATATAACGAAAGTGGTCTTGCTATGTATATCGAAAAGGAAGGCTTATCATGGAGTGAACAAGAAGCGCCAAGCCTTCACTATATAGTTAAGGCACAGGGCGGACATTATCGTATATGGGTACATACATGGCAGTGGGGAGATGACTGTTCACACTATACTGTAGGAGTAGATGGCGTCATTGTACCAGAAAAAGAACTGTATGGCGGACGCCCACTATGGAAATATGCATCAGAGCATGTATGGAAGTGGGCACCAGTCTGGGAGTGCGAACTAGAGAAAGGTCAGCACGAAATAAGTGTGCACAGCCTAAATTCACGCCTTCGCATTGATCAGATACGGTTAGAGAAAGTGTAATATTTTAAGGTACATATGCAAAGCTTCGCAAAAGCACCGTAAGGAAGAAATAAAAGACCTGCCTGCCCATCACTGAGCAAGCAGGTCTGCTAATGTAATACTGTCAAGATAGTCATTTACTATTTCACCTAGTTTCATCCACATACCAATTGTGCGGCATTCAGATGCCTTAGGGCAGGAGGTTGAGCCAGATTCAATACAGCCGACAGGTTCAAGACTTGTTTCTGTAAGGCGCAGGATTCTTCCGATTGTGTATTCACTGGGAGACATAGTCAGACGATAACCGCCGCCTTTGCCGCGCATGCCCTCAAGAAGGTGTTCTTGGACAAGAATTTTTAAAATGCTTTCCAGATATTTTTCAGAAATTCCCTGTCTGGCAGCAATTGATTTTAATGGAATATATGGTTCATTTGGATGCTCTGCGATATCAATCATAACACGCAGGGCATAACGTCCTCTGGTAGATACAATCATAAGTCACCTCAAAAATTGGATTCGCTGTGTCACAGCAGATAAACCTATTATACTACAAGGTAAAAAGGAAATCAAATAAAATGTATCTCTTTTAGAACAGAAAAGTGAGAAAAACCTCTGTACAAATAAGAAAAAATCTTCTACAATGAAATTGTGGCAGCGAGCATAGAGCCGCTGACCAGAGTCTGCGGTGCCGCCGTGGCAGACTTTTGTATAAGCGGCGCAGAGAGGAAATTGAAAAATGAAAAAGACAGGTAAGACAGCAGCATTAGCATTGACCATGAGTATGGCAGTGACAGCAATGCCGTTTGGCGTATCGGCAGAGGAGACAGATAAGACAGTTGTGCGCATTAATATGGAGTCTGAGCCAGATAACTTGGATCCATGGCTTTCAGCAGCAAGCGACACAGAGGCCGTATTTCACAATGTATTTGAGGGACTTGTACTGTTTGATGAGACAGGAGCATTGATTCCGGGATTAGCCGAGAGCTGGGATATTTCCGATGACGGATTGACCTATACCTTTCATTTAAGAGACGACGTAACCTTTCACAATGGAAAGGCATTTTCGGCTGAGGACGTCGTATATACCTATGAATTTCTTTCCGGTTTAGGCGGAGAGGAGGCTCTTTCTTCTAAATTTAAAAATCTGACTTCAGTAGAAGCCGTTGATGATTACACAGTTACAATGACACTTGCTGAGGCTGATGCTGCATTTTTACAGTATACAAGAGTAGCAGTACTTCCAAAAGGATATGAGGATCAGTCAAGTGCTCCGGTAGGAACCGGCCCATTTGTGTTTGAAAAATATGTTCCTGGACAGATGGTTGTTCTGGAGAAAAATGAAGATTATTATGATGAATCCAGAATGCCAAAGATCGATGAGGCACAGATTTATATCATGGGTGATGACAGTGCCGTTTTAACAGCACTGCAGTCAGGACAGCTTGACGCAGGAATTGTTTATGCAGACAGCGCTGATTATTTAACAGGTGACTTTACTGTAAACAGCTCTCCGCAGAACATGGTTCAGCTATTTGCGTTAAATAACTCAGCCACGCCATTTGATGATGTACGTGTACGTCAGGCATTTGAGTATGCAGTTAATAAGGATCAGATTATTGACGGTGTATTTGCCGGATATGCTACAGAGCTTTATAGTAACTTCAGCCCGGTAATGTCTTATTTTTATAATGATGAGCTTGAAGATGTCTACACATATGATGTAGATAAGGCAAAGGAATTGATGGCAGAAGCAGGATATGAGGATGGCTTTGATATTACAATCACAGTTCCGTCTAATTATCAGAAGCATATTGATACTGCTCAGGTAATCGCACAGCAGTTAAAGCAGATCAATGTCAACGCAACTATTGAACCAGTTGAGTGGGGTCAGTGGTTAGAGCAGGTATACACAAATGCAGATTATCAGACAACAGTTGTTGGTTTGACAGGAAAGCTTGATCCAAACGATATTTTAGGTCGTTATGTAAGCGATTATGCAAAGAATTTCATGAAATATAATAATCCGGATTACGATAAACTGATCGAAGAAGCAAAGACAGCTTCTGATGAGGAGCGCGTTGAGTTATTTAAGGAGTGTCAGAAGATGCTGACAGATGACGCTGCTGCTGTATGGATCTGTGATCCGAATGCCATTGCTGTTACAATAAGCGATTTAAAGGGCTACACTTTCTACCCGGTAAGCTTCATTGATTTAAGCAAGCTTTACTACGAGGAATAAATTTATATAAGAAAGGCAGCCCGGCGAAAGTTTTTTCGGCGGGCTGTTTTGGAGTAAGACATATGAATTATTATATACAAAAAGTAGCGGGCCTTTTGGTAACGCTGCTGCTAGTGTCTTTTATTACATTCAGTGTTTTTCAGATTTTGCCGGGAAATCCTGCCTATATCATTCTTGGAGTAGATGCAGATCCCATGCAGATTGAGGCACTGAATAAGAGCATGGGATTAGATAAGCCTGCACTTGTGCGTTATATAGATTGGATTGCAGGACTGTTTCGAGGCGATCTTGGAATTTCATATCGTTATCAGCAGCCGGTTGCACAGCTTATATCAGATGCGCTTGAAGTAACTGGAAGTCTTGCGATAATAACACTTATTCTGACATTGATAATTGGTGTTTTGGCTGGTGTGTGGTTGGCAGACCACTCAGATAAGTGGTATAGTCTTCCGCTTTCCATGCTCTCACAGGTCAGCATTTCCATCCCGTCTTTCTGTATGGCAATCTTTTTAATCAGCATTTTTACAGTTGGTTAAAATGGCTTCCATCTATTGGTTTTGTATCATTTTCAGAAATGTCCGTCAGGATGGCTTAAAACGCCTTATATTGCCGTCATGCTCATTAGCGCTTGGTACAAGTGCAATAGTGATTCGTTATGTTAAGGTGTCAGTTAACGGGCAAAGAAAGCAAGATTATGTGCGTACTGCATACAGTAAAAGGTTTAGGAAAAAATAAGGTGATGTACCGTCATGTGCTTAGAAATTCCCTGATTCCGGTAATTACAATTTTTGGTATGACAGCAGCAGATATCTTAGGCGGAAGCATCATCGTCGAAAATGCTTTTTTCCATGCCAGGAATCGGAAGGCTGATATCTGTCTCAATTTCAAGCAGAGATTTGCCGCTGTTGCAGGGACTGACCTTCTACTTAGCGCTCATTGTTGTGGTGTGCAATTTCGCCGTCGATCTGATCTATTCACTGGTAGATCCGAGAATTCGTCTGAAGTAAAGTAGATTGTTCACGGGCTAGTAACCTAGGCTAAGCCATCGTTCGAAGCCCAGTGATAACTTAGGCAGCCCGTGAACTCATTTATTTAGATTATAAAAAGGAAAACAATCCATGAAACGATATTTAAAAAATAAAAGCTTTCTTACAGGAGCAATTCTGGCGTTTATTATGCTTGGGATGCTTGTTGTCAGCTTATTTTGGCTGCCATATGATCCAGAAGAAATGTATCTTGCACCAAAGCTGTCGCTTCCTAGCATATCACATCTTATGGGAACAGATCAGTTTGGTCGAGATGTGATGAGCCGCATAATGAAGGGTATACAGGTATCATTTGGTATTGGTGTTGTCGTTGTAGCAGCAGGCGGACTTGTGGGAACACTTCTTGGTGCCTGCTCTGGATATTTTGGCGGTTATGTCGATGAAGTGATTATGAAAATCGTGGACGCACAGATGGCATTTCCTGGGATTTTGCTCGCGTTAATGCTGATGTGTATATTTGGACGCGGTTTAAGCAATACGATTCTGGCATTGTCAATCATGTCCATTCCGCGTTTTGTACGTATGGCGCGAAGCGGATTTTTAAAGCTTCGTGAAGCAGATTTTGTAAAAGCAGAGCGTGTCAGGGGAGCATCTTGCACCGCGAATCATGTTTTTTGCATATTTTTGCCAAATCTATTCTCAGAGCTTGACGGCAACTGCATCACTAACATTTGCGTCAGCTGTCATGTCAGAGGCAGGTTTAAGCTACTTAGGACTTGGTGTAGCACCGCCAAAGCCAAGTCTTGGACTGATGCTTTCAGATGCCCAGCAAACGCTTCTTATGGCACCATGGAACATTGCCATGCCAGCGATTGTGATTACATTGCTTGTCATGAGCTTTAATTTGATTGGAGACGGAATCCAGGAGGTGACTGAGCAATGATTGAATTTAGGGCAGAACATTTTTCATTGGATTTTGAAAATGAAAAAAAGTGGTATCAGGCGGTGACAGATTTTAATATGCACATTGATGCAGGAGAGATGGTTGCACTGATAGGAGAGTCAGGCTGCGGAAAATCCATCACGGCGCTTTCTATGATGGGCCTTCAGCCGCCAAATACACGCATTATGGGGCACATGTATTTAAACGGCGAAAATGGGCAAGAGGATTTAAATGAACTGACAAAAAAAGAGTGGACGTCAATTAGAGGAAAGCGTATTTCCATGATTTTTCAGGAGCCTATGACAGCTCTTAACCCACTTATTAAGGTAGGGAAACAGGTGCGTGAATGTCTTTTAACTCACCAAAAGGGTATAAGTAAAAAAGAGGCAAAGAGCCTTGTTTTAGAACAGCTAAAAAGCGTTGGTCTTCCAGATGTGGAAGATCTGTATGAATGCTATCCTCACCAGTTATCAGGTGGACAGCGCCAGCGAGTTATGATTGCAATGGCATTTATAAATAATCCAGCTCTTTTGATTGCCGATGAGCCAACAACTGCGCTTGATGTCACAATTCAGACGCAGATTATGGATTTGATGCGCCAGATGAATAAAAAAACTAATACAGCTATTCTTTTAATTTCTCATGATCTTGGCGTTGTAAGCCGTCTGTGCAGCCGTGTTTACATTATGTATGCGGGACGTATTGTGGAGAGTGGTCCGGTAGATGAAATTTTAACTAATCCGCTTCATCCATACACAAAAGGCCTTGTAGAGGCGATTCCTGATATTACAAAGCGCGGAAAGCCATTAAAGGCTATACCGGGCAGTGTGCCTGGACTATATGCAAGAAATAATACAGGCTGCGGCTTTGCAGAAAGATGCGAGTACTGTACAAATAAGTGCCAAAAAGAAGTGCCACCGCTAGTGCAGGAAGATGGACGCGCTGTAGCATGCTGGAATAAAAATTTTGACTCAGGAAGGGGCAATACTCATGACTGAACAAATAAAACAAAGACAGCCATTGATTGAGCTAAAAGATGTGACGAAAACATATCATGACGGCAAGAGAAAAGACGTTTTTGCCGTATCAAATTTTAATCTGACGCTTTACGAGGGGGAGACACTTGGCCTTGTCGGAGAGTCTGGCTGTGGAAAATCAACTATCGGAAATATGCTTGTTCATCTTTTTACACCAGACGAAGGTTCAATTTTATTTCGCGGACAAGACATTGCTTCAATGAATGAGAGGGAGTTTCATCCGCTTCGAAAAGAGATTCAGATAGGTCTTTCAGGATCCATAATTCTTCGCTTAATCCGAGAAAGAAAATTGGCTGGCATGTTAGAAGAACCGCTTAAGATTCATAGAAAGGATATGAAAAAAGAAGAGCGAAAGGCAAAGGTAGAGGAAATATTAAAAGAAGTTGGGCTTGATGCAGAGTATGCAAACCGATATCCCAAAGAACTTTTCCGGAGGACAGCGCCAGCGTGTTCAGCATTGCGCTAGCCTTTTTAATGAAGCCTTCCTTTATCGTGGCAGATGAGCCTGTCTCTGCACTTGATGTTTCGGTGCAGGCACAGATCTTAAATTTAATGCGTGAGCTGCAGGAAAAATATAAGCTGACATCCCTTTTCATTTCACATGATCTTGGTGTCGTTTCATATTTGTCCGACCGTATAGGTGTTATGTATTTGGGTCATCTTGTTGAGCTTGGTACGACAAAGGAGATTTTAGAACATCCAGCACACCCATACACAAAAGCATTATTTCATGCAAATGAGAAGGTGGTAGTGGGCGAGATTCCGAGCCCATCAGATCCGCCATCGGGATGTCCATTTCACACCAGATGTGAGTGCTGCACCGAGCGATGCAAAACAGAAATGCCACAGATGCGAACACTTTCGGGTGATGAATACGATGTTCACATTGCGGCATGTCATAGGATACCAGTGTAACTGCATAGCAATCCGTTGGTATCATTAAAATTACCCTTTCGAGCGAATTGCCTTTTGCTTCCACTTTCCTGATGCATAGCGAAGCAGGCATACGATAGATACTACAAGCCAGGTAAGTCCAGTTGTAATCCAAATGCCCCAATAGCCGATCTTTGGAATCTTTGTTAGGATATTGGAGAAAAGCAGACGGCAGACAACTTCAGTAATTCCATTAATAACGGAAAATCCAGCATCGCCGCATCCGTTTAAAATACCTCTTGGAATATAGATCATTCCAAGGAAGAAATAACATACACTTGTAATGCGAAGCGCGGATGCGCCAAGTTCAATAACGTCGGTTTCTTTGACAAAGAGACCGGCGATATTTTTTCCAAAAATAAACATGATAGGAATCATAATGGCACTAAAGATTCCAACAATATAGATGGACTTTTTAAAGCCGAGCTTCACACGGTCTGTTTTGCCGGCACCCATATTTTGACCAGCGTATGTCGTGAGTGCCGCGCAAAGAGAGTTGTACGGCTGGTTGATCAGCTGCTCAATACGGTTTGTGATCGTAAAAGCAGACACAACAGTGGAACCAAAGCTGTTGACAACATATTGCAGCGCAATACATGAGAGTGCTATCATGCTGCCTTGCAGTGCAATCGGAACACCAAGTCGATATGATGTGCCGATAATTGAAAAATTAGGCTTTAGCTGCTCCTTTGTCATGTGAAAATATGGAACCTTTTTAAATGCATAGATTAGGCTTACGACAGCAGACAGTGTCTGTGAAAGAATGGTCGCAAATGCCACACCAAATACTCCAAGGTGAAATACAACGACAAAGAGAAGATCTAAAAGTACGTTGCAAATGCTTGCCATGATTAGAAAGTAAAGTGGTGTTTTTGAATTGCCAAGTGCCTGCAAAATTGAAGAGACACCATTATAGAGTGTGATTGCGACAATTCCTAGGCAAGTTGTTCGCATGTAGATAATAGAGTTATCTATGATATCCTCTGGAGTCTTTAAGAGGCGAAGTGCGGCGGGAGCAATCAGATAACACACAGCGCTTACCACAATAGCAGTAAAAATTAATACATAGAATGAGTTTGCAATAGTTGCGCGAACCTGATCGAATTGTTTGGCACCGTAATTTTGTGAGACAATTATACCGATTCCAAGGGCAAGACCAGATGAAAGTGAGAAAAACAGCCAGCTTATTGAGCCACAGGCACCGACAGCACCAAGCGCATTAGAACCAACGAAATTTCCCACTACAACTGTATCAACCATGTTATATAACTGCTGAAAAATGTTGCCAATAATTAAAGGAATTGAGAAGGTCAGAATTAGTCTGACCGGGCTGCCCTTTGTCATGTCGGCAGTATTTGATGAAGGCTTCATATATATTCCCTCCCTAATGTATAGTCTGCCTTTTTTTTTAAACATGGTAAAAGCACGTTGTAAATGGACTATTTTGGCTTAAATTTAGCTTAAAAGATAGATATTATTGTCTAGTGCCGTACAGATGACCTGAAAACTCTCCAAACAGCGTTTCTTCCTGCTTGCGAAGGAAAACAGTAATATCTGATTCTCCAAATACAGCCTGAATATGGATAGAGCCAACAGAGGTATCAAGCAGGTGAACACGGATATAAAGCATGTTTTCGCTAAGCCATTCTGCGCTTGCTGCATAATGCATAGAAACAGGCACAGGCTCATCGGCACGGTTTCCCATATGTGTAGTCATATTAAGTGTACCTTCTTTTAAAGCACCAAATCCAAATTCAAAAGTCACTGGGGAATCTACAGTGGAATCCACTATGGATGGAAAAACATGGCACTTTAGTGATACTTTTCCAGTACATGATGGCGTCAGTGGCTCACTCATCTCAAATGAAATCTCATCCCAAATTGTTTCATTTATGATGTTTTTATCAAGTGCCTCTGCAGCGTCAGAAGCCTTTTTGATTACATATGTCCATTCAAAACTTGACATAATTGGCCTGAAATTTGTCAAAAAACTTGTGTTTATGTCATTGACATTTTCAAATTTGTTGTTCCACGCCTCAGAAGCAGCTTTATTATGGTTAAGCGGTCGCATTGCAAGCTTACTCATAAATTGCTCAAAAGCAAGTTTTTCTTCGTCAGATGGTGTCCATGGAGATTGCCTTTTTTCTAACTCAGGGAGAATGTGACAAAAAATAGCATCGTAGATGACCTGATTGCCGCCCTGATAGCCTTGAGTGTCAGCAGTTGTCACGATTGCCGTGTTATATTCTGGCAAAAGAATAGCAAGCTGACCGCCCATTCCGTAGCAAACGATTGAGTTATGTTCACCAATCCAAAACTGTAATCCATAACCCTGGCTTTCAGATGGAACGGGACCTGTGACACATGTTGCTGTCTGAAATGAGGTCGATTCTTTAATATAATCAGCCGAAATATACTGTTTTCCATTTAACTTTCCGTTATTTAAGATCAAAAGTGCAAAGAGCATCAAATCGCGTGAGGTTGCCATAAGACCAGAACCGCCCATACTAACGCCAAAACCATCTGTAAGACAATAGGCCTCTTTTGAGAAACCGATTTCGTTTAAAACTTTGTTTCGAAGGTAGTCAAGCATTTTCATGCCGGTCAGCTTTTCTACAAGAGCGCACAGTGTATGTGAGGAAGATGTATCATAGTGAAACACAGTTCCAGGCTTATGTGTAGGAGCTACGGTAAAAAAGCTTTTAACCCAGTCTGTTTTTGAACTGAATTTATCGTAAGTAGTTGAAGCGTGGCAGGAACGCATGGAGAGCATGTCGCGGATTGTGGTGGCAAGAAGCCATGGATGTGCCTCGGAAGTGTTCGGAACGTATTCTGGGAAAAATTTTACAATTGAATCATCAAGAGACAGGCGGCCTTCCTCCTGTAAAAATCCAATTGCGATGCTTACGAAGCTTTTTGTGACAGAAAACATCCGATGAAGGTCATTTTTCTTTACTGGTGCATAGTAGCCTTCTGCAACAAGACAGTTATCTTTGCAGAATAGAAAGCTGTGCATGGAAATTCCTCGTGTATCGATTTCGCGTAAAGCGTCCATGATGCAGGACGCAGATATGCCTGTTGCTTCAGGAAATGTGGTGCTTGTAATTGTATTCATAAATAACAAAATCCTCCTTCTTTTGTCAGTATAACGAATTAATTATGAAGTGTCAATTTAAGAACACAGAAAAACAAAGAAAAGAATTAAAAGTGACGGAAACTTATTAGGAAAGAAAACGCTTATTAGTAAAAAATTAAAAACTACTTGTAAATTTTATCGTTTACGTAGTAGAATGATAAACAAAGATGTTGTGATAAACAACAGATGTATATCTGAAGGAGGATTTCTAAATGGAGAAAAGAAAACTGATGGCACTAGCATCAAGTGCTGCAATGGTAATGGCTTCTATGGGCATTGCACCAGCTGTTATGGCAGATGAGGTAGAAAAGCCGGAGAAGATCACAGTAATGTTTGACGGTACCGTTTTCACACAGGAGAACGGACAGGCAGAGTTCGAGGCAAGATGGGAAGAGCTTACCGGTATTGACCTGCAGATCATTCAGCCAGACCATTCCCAGTACTATGATGTATTAGGTCAGACTATCGCAGGCGGCGATTGGCCGGATGTTGTTCTGTTAGGTTCTACATACTACGCTAGCTACGCAGCAGAGGGCGTTCTTTGGGATATGACAGAAGCATATGATAACTCCGAGCTCAAGGAGCGTATTACCGACCAGAGCGTTATCGATGGTTTAAAGATTGATGGTTCT
>ENA-OQHF01001787-OQHF01001787.1-human-gut-metagenome-genome-assembly--contig:-NODE-1787-length-11491-cov-3.555614_pt1 | contig 11491 bp, 10 predicted proteins | sample MGYA00242559_ERZ504709 | MGnify/ENA primary metagenome ERZ504709 (study PRJEB26092, sample SAMD00036203) | human gut metagenome | host: Homo sapiens | study: EMG produced TPA metagenomics assembly of... | reverse complement strand
TGCGAAAAAAGCAAGGACATCCGGTGATAAACTGGAAGCAGAAGAGGAGGCACTTGCCGAGGAAGAGATCAAAATCCTTCCGATGTGGAAATGCATGGTTTTTATTATTGGTGGAATGATCGCAATAAAGTTCGGCGGTGACTTTGTAGTCGATGGCGCATCTGCGATCGCAGCAGGATTCGGCTTAAGCCAGACACTGATCGGTCTTACAATCGTGGCACTTGGAACCAGCCTTCCGGAGTTAGTGACTTCTATTGTAGCTGCAAGAAAAGACGAAGTGGATATTGGCACTCGGTAACGTGATCGGTTCCAACAATTTTTAATATTTTACTGATCCTTGGTGTTGCAGCTGCGATCAGCCCGATCGCATTCCTCATAGAGAATATCATTGATATTATCATCCTGATCATCATGAGTGTGGTTGTATGGGGATTTGCATGGACATCCAGAAAAATCAACCGCACAGAAGGTATTATCATGCTTCTTATGTATGCGGTTTATATGGTGTATATCTGCATGCGGTAAAAGAAATAAAACGTCTTGACACAAACAGTAAAGAACAGTAAAATTATTGCAAAACAGTAAAAGACAGTAAAGAACAGTAAAACAATACAAGGACAGTAAACAAGAGTAAAGAACAGTAAAACTAAAGGGGCATATATGCAGAATCCATTTACGCTTACATTCGGAAAAAGTCCGCTCGAACCGGTGGAACGGCCGGTGCAGACAAATGAGATCGTGGATGCATTTACAGCAGAGTCTGTCAATCAGCAGATGTTTATTATCACAGGGGTACGTGGTTCAGGGAAAACCGTGATGATGACCGAGATCGCCAGAAGATTACGGGAGAAAGAAAACTGGGTAGTAATAGAACTCAATCCTTCTACGGATTTGTTACAGGCAATGCTGGCAAAATTAAATAGCAATAAAGTCTGTGCAGCAATTATAAAATCGGCAAAGATTGATCTTTCTTTTTTTGGTTTTGGGGTAGCAATCGAAGGAGTACCGGCGATCACAGATGCGGAGACTGCGATTATTACAATCTTAGAGAAAATGAAAAAGAGTGGGAAGAGACTGCTTGTTACCATTGACGAGGTCACAAACAACGATTTTATGAAAGTTTTTGCGGGATCCTTCCAGATCTTTGTGCGGCAGGATCTGCCAGTATTTTTGTTGGCAACAGGGTTATATGAGAATATCGATGAATTGCAAAATGAGAAAAACCTTACCTTTTTATACCGGGCACCTAAGATCCAGTTAAAGCCATTGAATCAGCTGGCGATCATCAATAAATATAAGAATATTTTTGGCACAGACCGTGATACGGCAGAAAAGATGGCGGAACTCACAAAAGGGTATCCATTTGCATTTCAGGTACTCGGTTATCTGACATGGAATCACAGTGGTCATTATGAGGTAGTAATAGATGAGTATGAACAGTATTTGAGTGAGTTTGTATACGATAAAATATGGTCAGAGTTATCGCAGAAGGATCGCATTGTGGCAAGGGGAATTGCCGAGACGGAAAGCGGAAAAATCAAAGAGATCCGGGAACATCTTGGCATGGAGACAAACGAGTTTAATCCCTACCGGAAAAGACTGATAAAAAAGGAATCGTTTCCGGCGAGACCAGAGGGTATGTATTTTTTACACTGCCGCTTTTCGAGAGATATGTGATTGATAATTCATGAGTGAAAACAGGAGAATACAATTCAGGCATTATGTCGTCCCCATATTGTGTACACCGTGGAAAAAGCGTATAATACAAAGCACGAAATGGAAAGATATTATATACGGATGGAGGTAGTCATTATGTCATTTTTTGATGAGATGAAAGAGTCATTGGTATCAGCAGGAAAAGATGTATCCCAGAAGGCGAAGGAAGTATCTGGTGTTGCCAAGTTAAAATTAGACGTAAAGTCCAAAGAGGATTATGTAGAAAAACAGTATGCAGAACTGGGACGTACTTATTTTGATGCACACAGAGATGATGAGGAAAATGCCGAAAATGAGCAGTTCACAGTGATCAAAGAGGCATTGGCAGAAATCGAGCGCATGAAAGCAGAAATCTTAAATCTTCAGGGCGCAGCAGAATGTCCAAACTGTGGAGCAAGAATGCCACAGGGCGCATCTTTCTGCAGCAGTTGTGGAACAAAAATGGCAGAGCCGGAGCATTTTACAGGCGAAGTTGTCGATGATGAGAAATTCGACGAATAAAGAAATGCGTATCATTCATTTACAGATAAGCGATGCGCAGAAAATGTAAAATTGAATGCAATAGCACGGAAACACCGAAAAACCAATGTATTCATTGACTTTTCAGCGTTTCCGTGCTATTTTATGTGATAGGCGTCAGGCATGTCAAAAGGAAAAACATGAATGATGTCTCACGAATATTCAATTATTTATTGATTACGACACAATAAAACACAATGAAAAAGAGAGTACATGAAATGGAACTCAACAGATCATCTGTGCAGATGGTCTTAGCAGAGAGGTTCCCGGGATATAGCAGGGCATCTGATTTTAATTCAGTAATATCAGATCCGCAGGATATCATGGTGCGAGGGAATGAGGAAAGCTTCATGGAACATGGCTTTGGAGTGGCAGGACTGAACGGATGCAGGAGCATTATGTGTGCGATAAGTTCTGACGGGACCGCCTGTTATAGCGGAGATGTTTTTGACAGAGACAGAAAATGGACTGGCAGAGAGTGCGCCGGCGGACAGAGTATGGTCAAAGACATATTGAGGTCTGTACTGTGAGGTACAGATGAACTGAAGTGGTAACACGGAAACAACCCGTCTTCTAAGAGATTAGAGGATGGGATTTTTATTTTAAGGAAAGAGGTAGAGAGAATGAGCAATAAGGGAAAGTATTATATGACAACAGCGATTGCCTACACATCCGGCAAACCGCATATTGGAAACACTTATGAGATCGTACTTGCAGATGCGATCGCAAGATACAAGAGAGCAGAAGGCTATGACGTATACTTCCAGACAGGAACGGATGAGCATGGTCAGAAGATTCAGGAAAAAGCGGAAGCAGCAGGAATCACTCCGAAGGAATATGTAGATAACGTTGCAGGAGAAGTAAAAGCAATCTGGGATCTGATGAACACATCCTATGATAACTTTGTTCGTACTACAGATGCCGATCACGAGAAATGCGTAAAGAAAATCTTCAAAAAATTATACGATCAGGGAGATATCTACAAAGGAGCTTACGAGGGACTTTACTGTACACCATGTGAATCCTTCTGGACGGAGTCCCAGCTTGTAGACGGCAAATGCCCGGACTGTGGACGTGAAGTAAAACCGGCAAAAGAGGAAGCTTACTTCTTTAAAATGAGCAAATATGCAGACCGTCTGATCGAGCATATTAACACACATCCGGAATTTATCCAGCCGGTATCCCGCAAGAACGAGATGATGAACAACTTCCTTCTTCCGGGATTACAGGATTTATGCGTATCCAGAACATCCTTCAGCTGGGGAATCCCGGTAGATTTTGATCCGAAACATGTTGTTTATGTATGGCTTGACGCACTGACCAACTACATTACAAAAATTGGTTATGACCCGGATGGTTCTTCTGAGTTGTTTCGGAAAAACTGGCCTGCAGATTTACACTTAATTGGAAAGGATATCGTCCGTTTCCATACGATTTACTGGCCGATCTTCTTAATGGCATTGGATCTGCCATTGCCAAAACAGGTGTTTGGCCATCCATGGCTTTTACAGGGCGGCGATAAGATGAGCAAATCCAAAGGAAACGTGATCTATGCAGACGATATGGTAAGACTGTTCGGCGTAGACGCAACCCGTTACTTCGTACTTCATGAGATGCCATTTGAAAATGACGGTGTCATCACATGGGAATTGGTAATTGAAAGATTCAACTCTGATCTTGCCAACATTTTAGGAAATTTGGTAAACAGGACGATCTCCATGAGCAACAAATATTTTGATGGTGTTGTAAGGAAAACCGGCGCAGCCGAAGAAGTCGATGAGGATTTAAAGGCTGTCGTTACCGGAACCAGAGATAAAGTACAGGAGAAAATGGACAAACTCCGTGTGGCAGATGCGATCACCGCTGTATTTGACCTGTTCCGCCGCTGCAACAAATACATCGACGAGACGACTCCATGGGTGCTTGCAAAAGATGAGGCAGACCATGACCGTCTTGCAGAGGTATTATATAATCTGACAGAGTCCATCACGATCGGAGCAGGATTACTGCACAGCTCTGCCGGAGACAGCAGAGAAGATCGTAAACCAGCTGAATACTACATTGCGCGATTATGACGATCTGGACAAATTCGGACTTTACGAAAGTGGAAGCAGAGTGACAGATACACCGGAAAATCTTATTTGCACGTCTGGATGCAAAAGAGGTTATGCCGAAAGTGGAGGAGATCAAAGCAGCCCAGAAAGCAGAGTTTGAGGCAGAACAGAAGAAACTTGCCGGAGAAACGGAAACAGCAGAAGAAGCGGAAGAATCCGCAATTGACATTGAACCGAAAGCAGAGATTGAGTATGATGATTTTATGAAGATGCAGTTTCAGGTAGGAGAGATCATTGCCTGCGAAGCAGTTCCAAAATCAAAGAAATTACTCTGCTCACAGGTGAAGATCGGAAGTCAGGTAAAACAGATCGTTTCCGGTATCCGCAAGCATTACACACCGGAAGAGATGGTTGGCAAAAAAGTCATGGTATTAGTGAACTTAAAACCGGCAAAACTTGCAGGTGTAGTCTCAGAGGGTATGTTACTCTGTGCAGAGGATGAGAACGGGGAACTTGCATTGATGGTTCCGGAGAAAAAGATGCCAAGCGGAGCAGAAATCTGCTAGAAAAACAGAAATTAAGACACAATTAAGATTTCTCTACTATTAAAATACTTTTTTAACTGCTAAAATAAAACTGTTCAGGCTGATAAACGCCGGACAGTTTTATTTTATTCATGTTTGCAGCAAAGGACAGGTTTGTCCGTAAAGCGGGAGACAGGCTGTTCACAGAAAAATATTGGGAGGATAGGACATGCAGACAATTTTAGTGTGTGATGATGATAAAGAAATTGTGGAAGCGATCGAGATTTATTTACAGCAGGAAGGCTTTCATGTGCTGAAGGCATATGATGGTGAAGAAGCGCTTGAGATATTAAAGAACAATGAAGTACATCTTCTGATCATGGATGTCATGATGCCGAAGCTGGACGGAATCCGTGCAACCCTGAAAATCCGTGAGAACAGCAGTATTCCGATCATCATTTTGTCAGCAAAAACAGAGGATTCAGACAAAATCTTAGGACTGAATATCGGGGCGGACGATTATGTGGAGAAACCGTTCAATCCGCTGGAACTGGTGGCAAGGGTGAAATCCCAGCTCCGCCGCTATACGCAGCTTGGAAATGCAGCAGAATCCGGTGACAGTATTTATACAGTTGGAGGTTTGAGCATCAATGACGATCTGAAGGAAGTGACGGTGGATGGCGAAGTGGTGAAGCTTACCCCGATCGAGTATAACATTCTTTTACTGCTGGTGAAGAATCAGGGAAAAGTATTTTCCATCAACCAGATTTATGAGAGCATCTGGAATGAGGATGCGATCGGAGCGGATAATACAGTGGCAGTACACATCCGCCATATCCGCGAGAAGATAGAGATTAATCCAAAAGAGCCCCGCTATCTGAAAGTTGTATGGGGAGTTGGTTACAAAATTGATAAGAATTAAGAGTTAAGAGTTAAGGAGCAATTATGGAGAGCCATCCTTATTCCTACGGAACAAAACTGACGGGTCTGATCCTGCATCTGTTTTTTACAGTGGTTTTAACGATAGCAGTATTTTTGCTGGCATCCATGCTTAGTAAAAATATTTTTGAGTTGTCAGACGTTGGGACAGAACAGTTTCTGGATTCCGGGTATTACACAAAATGTATTGAGAAAAAATGTGATGACCTGAGCGATTACCTGCGTCTGCTGATCAAAGGTGAAAGCCGTACTTCAGAGGAGAACAGGCGTTATCTGCAATACACCAATGAGTTTAAGAGCGGTGATAGCAATTTCTGCTATTGGTACAGGATTGGTGAGGCGTGGTACACAAATCAGCCGGACACGAAGGAAGGACAGGAGTTTGACGTGGAAGCTGTGCTGATGGAGGCGAAGACCATGGGGAATTACCTGATCTATGATCTTGTGGACAAAGAATTTGGCACTGACATTAACGGCATGGCAGACTACTTCTTTGGCGGCGGAAATCAGATGCTCTGGCCTGCAGATGATATGACACTGATCATCGGGATCGATACGGAGCTGTCTGCAGAAGATGATATTTATGAGGCATCCCGGGAGTACGAACAGCTTCATCCATGGATCAAGGTCTGTATTTTCTGTGGCCTGGTCAGTCTGATGGGATGGATCATCTCACTGGTTTATCTGACTTTGGCAACCGGACGCCGCACAGGTGAGGAGAAAATCCATCTGAATCCGATCGATAAGATCAAGACGGAGATCCTGGTGGCGGCTTTTATTTTTATGATGGCAGAGCTTGTGATCCTCATTGCCAAAGTAAACAGTGAGGAATGGGCTGTTTACGGGATCATTGTAGCATCGGGAACCGTGAGTCTTGTGATCGACGGATTATTCCTGATCTTTTATCTGAGCATGGTGCGCAGAATGAAAGTGGAGATGCTCTGGGAGACAAGCGTTGCGTGCTGGCTCGAAAGAGGCATCCGCAAAGTATTTGCCAGACAGAAAACAACGGTGCGTGTGCTGCTGCTATTTGCAGGACACATGGCTGTCTGCTTCATATTGGCGGTCGGTGCATTTTACTATCGGAGCATGACTGCACTGGTGCTGCTGCTCTTATTTTCAGCGGGAGAGTGTTACATGATTCTGCGAAAGGCAGTGGAGCAGTATCAGATCCGGCTGGGTGTGGAAAAGATCAGGGATGGAGCGCTTTCCGGGAAAATTGACATTGAACAGTTGCACGGCGAGGAGAAAAGTCTTGCGGAGGCGATCAATAACATTGGAGAAGGTCTTTTACATGCAGTGGATGACAGCACCAAAAATGAACGCATGAAGGCAGATCTTATCACAAATGTATCTCATGATATCAAAACACCACTGACATCAATTATTAATTATGTAAACCTGATGAAGCTGGAAAAAATTGATAATGAGCGTGTGCAGGGATATATTAAGATTCTGGATGAAAAATCACAGCGGTTAAAGCAGCTTACAGCGGATCTTGTGGAGGCATCTAAGATCAGTTCCGGTAATGTGAAACTTGACATGCAGGTCATTGATCTTGTAGAACTTGTCTATCAGACGAGTGGAGAGTTTAATGAAAAGTTTGAGCAGAAGGAGCTTACGATTGTAACAAAACTTCCAAAAACAGCCGTGCTCATCCGCGCAGATGGCAGACAGCTTTACCGCGTGATCGAAAATCTTTATAATAATGTTGCAAAGTATGCACTGGAAAAAACAAGGGTGTATGTGGATATTGCATATGTGGAAGAAAAGGTTGTCTTTTCCATTAAGAATGTATCAGAACATTCCCTTGCAAGGGAGAACAGCAATGCCGGAGATCTGACGGAACGTTTTATCCGCGGGGATTCGTCGAGAACGACCGAGGGAAGTGGTCTGGGACTTTCCATCGCAAAGAGCCTTACGGTTTTAATGGGTGGAGTGTTTGACATTAAGGTGGATGGTGATCTGTTTAAGGCATCTATTACATTCCCACAATATGTAGACGAGAACAGCAGTAATCCGAAAATGGAAGAGCCGGCAAGCGAAGATGATTACGAGATTGAAGAATTAGAACCAGAGGAGAGAACAGAGAAAGAATGATAAAAGCAGTTATTTTTGACATGGATGGCGTGCTAATTGACACAGAAAAATGGTTGAATATATACTGGCAGCAGGCGGCAAAAGAGGCGGGATTTCATTTTACCAGAGAGCATGGACTTGCAATCCGCAGCCTTGCAACAAAGTATACAGGACCTTATCTGCAAAAGATATTTGGACCGGAATTTGATTATGAAGCAATCCGGGCGAGACGCAAACAGCTCATGAAAGAATATATTGAGAAAAATGGGATTGAGAAAAAGCCGGATGTGGATGAAATCCTGGATTATCTCCGCTCAAAGAACATCAAGACTGCCGTTGCAACAGCAACGGATCCGGAACGTACAAAACAGTATCTCACACAGATTGGTATCTACGATAAATTTGATCAGCTTGTGAGCGCCACAACCGTAGAGAACGGAAAACCGGAGCCTGACGTGTACCTTTATGCATGTGAGCAGATTGGGGAGAAACCAAAGGATTGCATTGCGGTGGAAGATTCGCCAAATGGAATCTTATCTGCATACCGCGCAGGGCTTTCTGTTGTGATGGTGCCGGATCTCGCAGAACCGGACGAGGAGACAGCAAAACTTCTGTATGCAAAATTTGATACACTCGCCGGATTGAAAACAATCATTTAGAAGAGAAAGAACTTTGGGGATTCCCGGAGTTCTTTTTTAAATGCATAAAACAATTGATTTATTAATTTAGTGTATGAAAGTCTTGATTTTTACAGGGAGTATCTTTATAATTCATATAAAAGCGCGAAAGACGAGTTGAGTTAGAAAGCTTCGCCGGAGATTGGGATGGAGGAACGTATGAAATTATATGATAGTGGCGTTTACCTTGTAAACGGAAAAGAAATTATGACGGACGCGACAGAGGCACAGCAGAAGACGGGAAAAGCTGTCACAAAAGAGCAGGCTGCCGAAAATACCATCGCTTATGGTATTTTGAAAAAACATAATACTTCAGGAAACATGGACAAGCTTCAGGTTAGATTTGACAAGCTTACCTCACATGATATTACATTTGTAGGAATCATTCAGACTGCAAGAGCATCTGGCTTAGAGCGTTTTCCGATGCCATATGTCCTGACAAACTGTCATAACAGTTTATGTGCAGTTGGCGGTACGATCAACGAAGATGACCATATGTTTGGGCTTACCTGTGCCAAAAAATATGGCGGAGTTTATGTTCCACCGCATCAGGCAGTGATCCATCAGTTTGCAAGAGAGATGTTAGCAGAGAGCGGAGCCATGATCTTAGGATCTGATTCCCATACCCGCTACGGTGCATTGGGAACCATGGCAGTCGGCGAAGGCGGACCGGAGCTTGTAAAACAGTTACTGAACAAAACATACGATATTGATATGCCGGGCGTTGTAGGTGTTTACCTGACCGGAACACCACAGAAAGGGGTTGGACCTCAGGACGTTGCCCTTGCCATTATCGGTGAAGTGTTTGATAAAGGTTATGTGAAGAATAAAGTCATGGAATTTGTGGGACCGGGTGTGTCGAACTTAAGCGTTGATTTCCGTATCGGCGTGGACGTTATGACGACCGAGACGACCTGCCTTTCTTCTATCTGGAGAACCGATGAAAAGGTACAGGATTTCTATGCGATCCATGGAAGACCACAGGCATACAAAGAGCTGAATCCGGGGGATGTGGCTTACTATGATGGAATGATCGAGATTGACCTCGGTCAGATCAAACCAATGATCGCAATGCCATTCCATCCAAGCAACACTTATACCATCGAAGAGCTGAATGCAAATCTGATGGATATTCTGGACGACTGCGAGAAACGTGCAGAAGTCAGCTTTGACGGAGCTGTAAAATTAGATTTAAAGAGCAAAGTAAGAAACGGAAAGCTTTATGTAGATCAGGGAATTATTGCGGGCTGTGCCGGCGGTGGATTTGAAAATATCTGTGATGCCGCAGACATTTTAAAAGGTGCAAGCATCGGACCGGATGAGTTTACATTGAGCGTATATCCGGCAAGTACCCCGATTTACATGGAACTTGTAAAAAATGGTGCAGTGGCAAGCCTCATGGAGACAGGAGCGATCGTCAAAACAGCGTTCTGCGGTCCTTGCTTTGGTGCCGGAGATACTCCTGCAAATAACGCATTCTCTATCCGTCACTCCACAAGAAACTTCCCGAACCGCGAAGGTTCCAAGGTCCAGAAGGGACAGGTTGCATCTGTGCGCTTATGGATGCAAGATCCATTGCAGCAACTGCAGCAAATAAGGGATATTTGACCGCAGCTACCGATCTGGATGTAAATTATACAAAACCGAAATACTTCTTCGACAGCAGGATATACGAGAATCGCGTCTTTGACAGCAAGGGAGTGGCTGATCCAAGTGTGGAGATCCAGTTTGGTCCGAATATCAAAGACTGGCCGGCAATGAGTGCATTACCGGAGCATATGGTATTAAAGGTTGTTTCAGAGATCCATGATCCGGTTACGACAACTGACGAGTTGATCCCATCCGGAGAGACTTCCTCCTTCCGATCCAATCCGCTTGGACTGGCAGAGTTTGCACTTCCAGAAAAGATCCGCTCTATGTGGGACGTGCAAAAGAGATCCAGAAAGCAGAGAAGGCAGTGGAAGCCGGAGAGTGTCCGGTTGAGGCTGTACCGGAATTGCAGGCAGTGATCGATACGATCAAGACGGTTTATCCTGATTTTGGTGAGAAAGCGAGAAAAGAGAAAGGCTATGCAGGATTTGGAAGTACCATTTTTGCAGTGAAACCGGGGGACGGTTCTGCGCGTGAGCAGGCTGCTTCCTGCCAGAAGGTACTCGGAGGCTGGGCGAACATTGCGAATGAGTATGCAACCAAACGTTATCGTTCCAATCTGATCAACTGGGGTATGCTGCCATTTATTATCGGAAAGGGTGATCTTCCATTTGAAAATCTGGATTATCTCTTTATTCCGGAAATCAGAAAAGCTGTTGAGGACAAGCAGTCTGAAATTCAGGCTTACGCAGTGAAAGACGGCGCATTAAAACCATTCAGCCTTCATATGGATGCCCTGACGGATGATGAGCGGGAGATCATTTTAAAAGGCTGTCTCATCAATTACTACCGTGGTTAATTTAAAAATCTAAAAGATGATAAAAACAGAGGTCTGCTTAGTGACAGACCTCTGTTTTTGCGTTAGAATGAGAGTATAAATTACGCTTAGAAGCGCATGTTTGCACAAGTCGTTTCTGGCAGAAAAAGGAGAGCTTAAGTTGGAAGAACTAAAACAAAACGAACAGATACAGACACCGAAGACAAAAAAGACAGATGAATTTCATTTGAAACAGATCACGATCATAGCGCTTGCTATTTTTATCACATTCTGTTGCTGCATTTTATTTTTCTTTGTCATATACCGTTATAATGGGTTTACAGATTTCTGGAAGAAACTGACATATATTTTACAGCCGGTCATTATCGGACTGGTTGTGGCATATCTTCTGAATCCGTTGATGAAACTCATAGATGGAAAGTTATTTTCCCTGTTTAAAGGAAAGATGAAGAGTGAGAAAAAAGCGAAAAAAATATCAAGAGGGCTGGCAATCGCAGGTGCACTGCTGTTTTTGGTAGGCATCATTGTCCTGCTGATCGCTGCGATCGTTCCATC
>ENA-OQHF01001786-OQHF01001786.1-human-gut-metagenome-genome-assembly--contig:-NODE-1786-length-11502-cov-3.615033_pt1 | contig 11502 bp, 24 predicted proteins | sample MGYA00242559_ERZ504709 | MGnify/ENA primary metagenome ERZ504709 (study PRJEB26092, sample SAMD00036203) | human gut metagenome | host: Homo sapiens | study: EMG produced TPA metagenomics assembly of... | reverse complement strand
AAATACTGACATCTTCCATCACAGTACATCACTTTCCCCTCCATTTCTTCAGCTTGGCTTCGGCTTCCTCTCTGGTAAGGAATATCCTTTCGCCAATGTCGCACGGTAAATAGCAACTCTCACCCATATCAGTGTCATTTATAGCATCAATTCTCATAACAGTTCTGTCTTTATGAATCTGCTTGATATATAACTGGATAACGCGCATCATAATAACTGGCTCTTTCGCTCCTTTATTTACCCTATACAAAGTATCTCCAACCTTGCACGGCAACCGCAGAAGTAATCCCTGCTCTTCGGCTTGCTCTCTATTTGCAAGTCTTTCCGCAATCTCTTCCAGGGCTTTGTATCTTCCATCTTTCGCAAGCTGGGTAATGGTAATTCCCTCATCATCCGGTAAATCTGCTGGATGAAATAAAACTTCTCCATTCTCTGCCACATATGTTAATCTCTCCATGCTATCCCTCACTTTCTGCCTTAAGCCATTGTTCCACCTCTGTAACAGAACACATTGCTACACCGCCCTCAATGGTCTTTACACTACCCTGCTCATATGTTTCGATTGAGCAAAGGAAATCTAAAAGTTCATCATCCGTCATGCTCCTGATCCGGTCTGCATTGGTCTGTGGCTTTTCAATATGTGGCTTTTCTGCATCTGTGCTGTACGACTCCGGCAGTGGCATCCAAGCATTTACAAATAATCCATATTTTGCATAGCTTTTGTCATCATCCCCCGGATAAAACGCACCGTTACCATCTTCATCAGTTTCATATCTTCCGATATCTGGAATAGTAAAGTTTTCAAACGATACCAGGATATATTTATCAGTATTAGGAATCTGCTCATCTACTGGAATCCATCCGCTTTCCTGCTCCAAAATCCTGTTGATTTCTTCCTCCGAAACCACTTTTGTTAGTGGAGAATACCCGCAGGCTTCTGTTGCTGCCTCAGATATCCTGTTTTTAATCCTGCTTATTTTCATTCTGATCCTCACTTTCCGGCAACATAGCATATTTATAGCTACTCATTTTACCGTCGTATGTGCTCCATGACGTTTTTCCGTAATCCCATGTATAAACCGTTTCATCTTCATATTTTGCAAAATGTTCTTTGCTCCACGCAAAAAGTTCAGAATCTCTGACCAAAATCGGTGTATCGACTGGAACTTCGCTCCAATCAACATACTGGCTGTTCGCCCATTCTTTTGCTTTTTCTCTGCAACGACCAGCATTTCTAATGTCATTAACGCAAAAATCGCATTTATCGCAGACTCCCATGCATTTTTCCAGTTTTCCATTAATTAACGCAATATTGCCTCCATCACATGCAATATTTAAAATCTCTTCCGCATATTTTTCTCTATTCAGCATCCTTCTTCTCCTTCCCGTACCGCAACTGATACGGTACTTCCTTAAAATCTCTCAATGCATCCGGGTTTGGATGCTTCGGTATTCTCGTTTGCTTGTCCGTCAGCGATTTAATGGCTCTATTACGTTCTTTGATGTCTCTATGCATTACTCCGCCCTCCTATCACAGCCACAATCTCCCGGTACTCTCTTTCTCTTTTAGAGATTTCCCGATTAAGTACATCCAACCGTCTAAACAGTGCCGCCGTGTACTCTTCGTCCGTCAGCTCCGTTGTTCTTTTCTTACCTTTTGCCGCAAGTGGCAACCGCACCTGTTCACCGTTATGCATCAGGATCTTAATGATCTCCAATCGCGGCACACAATTTAAATCTGCTAAAATCTGCAACTGGCTTGCTCTGTCCTTTGCGCTGCGGTACTGCCTGCAAATTTCTCCCTCCGTCATATTCACTTCAACCACCTCCCGGTTGTGAATTTAGCACCTGTTTTTCTAATTCATCATAGTCATACTGACGATGATTGATATTACTAAAAGCATTGCTTTTGCCCTTATGCTCTGTCACTTTGCCAGGCACATAGTTCTCATCCAGATAATCTACATAGCCACTGTTAAAAAATGTGCTCCCGTACTGTGCTTTCCTCCAGTCGGCGTCCTTCTGCAATTCAAGACTGTAGCGGTCAATCGCTTTAACAAGCCTATCTTCCCCGATTGCAAGTAGCCGTTTCTTTTGGGTATCCGATACCTGTCCTTTGCCTTTTTTGTTCGGATATGCTTTCCACAGACGTTCGAACAACGCTTTGGCATCCGCCAAAGTATTTTTATTATTATCATTAACATTTACAGTAACATTAACATTATCAGTAACAGGGTTATTTTGCTTTTCAGAAAAACCATTTGCTTTTTTGCTTTCTCTTGTTTTTGTGAAATATCTTTTGTTTTTGGTCTGCCGCCAAGTTTTCCGGCTTCCCGACGTTTCTCAATCTTCTCTAAATATGCGGCAGTGTCACGATCTATCCTTGATTTAATAAAGCTGAATGCCATATTGGTCATGCCGTCCATTTCCGGCAGTTCGTCCCCTGACGCGTAACACAATACTGCCGTCAGGAGTGCTCCGCGCTGTTCCATCGTAAGCAGTTTTATATGTTCCAGATACTCCGTATACAGGACAAAGCTGCTCTTTTCATCCGTCAAGACATCACCCCGTTTCCAAGTCCTTAAGAAGCTCTCTCAGTGACATTTTTGCCTGCGCCTGTGTAAGTTCCGTAATGGTCACTTCAATTCTTGGATTGTCCTTATCCACGTCCGTATCAAAGTAAAAATGCGGTATATATTTCTGACCATCATCTTTGATTACCCATGCTTTTTTCAAGCTGTCCTGCACGAACTTGGCGGCGCAGGACAAAATGTTATCATTATCCCTGCGACGGTCTTTTTCATAAAACTGATAGTAGATCAGAACCGGATCCGTAATATGTACACCGGGAAGTTGCTGCCTTATATACCAGATGATAGAATCCTCGCTTTTCTTTTTCATCCGTCCGCCCTTGCGGGGATTCGTCCGGTTGGCGGCTGTGTAATCATTCAGACCATCCAACCGTCCGGGAATCGTAAATTTATACTCCATTGACACCACCCATTCCCGCATTACAGCTTCTTATTTCAAGGATTGTATTATTACTTGGATTCCATCCTTCGACATATTCAACAGCTTCCTGGTATCTCTTGGTTGGAATATTGTTTCTGGAATTGACTCTGAAATAATCCTGAATATCATGATTACACTCAGAAAACACCTTTTTGCTCATTTCCTTATACGCCAGTGCTTTTTTACCACCAAGAACCTCAATCACTCTTTTATTTACAGTTTTCTTTAATTCCTGCTGCTGTTCATAATCAATGGTCATGGTATTTTCAAGATGCGTGATTCTCTCTTCGTGACCATCAATCATACCAAGCTGTACACGCATCATCTCCTGTGGTGTCATTGGCTTCTGATAGGTGCCGGTTCTTCTGATCTGTGGCAGCACTTCTGATGTTACCCAATGTTTAAATCTTTTTGCTGAATCAAGTTTGCTGCCGAAAATCAATGCATATAAACCAGACTCATTTATAATGACCTGATTTGGGTTTCCTCTCCTTTTTCCGTCGGAAATCACGACGGTATTCTTATCCTCATCCATAACATGTGTCGCAAGCGCATCTCTCGTATTTGAATAACCAAGTGCTTCTGCAACGTCTTTCCCGACAAACCACGGTTCTCCATCTATGACCACTGTCCGGATTTCTCCAAACTCTCTATTCTTAAAAATCTCTAACTGGTTCAATAACTTCTCCTTTCCCTCCGGCGCCTATCAGCACCGGAGATCACGGCTCTCAATAATACTGTGATATATTATTTTTCACACGAATTGTTTCTTAAGGTGTTTCAACCCTACAAATAACTTTTTCCATATCTCTTCCGGAAAGCATCCCTGGCATCATCCTCGCTCACATCCTCATGTTCTACGATATAATGCTTTTCCCATGCAAGCTGACCGATAATGTGCATCAGCACGCTCATTTCCTTATTGCGGTGCACGCTCATGTTTCCCTCATGATGCTCATAGGATAACGGCACCCACAAACCATCTTCGTCCGATAACCGGCGGTTCGCTGTCCCCTCAAAGATATGATGCCTGTGCACGTTCGGCGTGCCGTCGATCATGTCATATCCGGCATAACTCATATCAACAACAATAGAATCTTTCATTTACACCTCCCCGATCAATTCACTTGACCAGATAGGTTTTGTCAGCACCTTTGTAGCCTTACAATAATCGCATACTTCACAACGAATCGGTTTTGTCTCTCCATTTTTCAACATAAGAATTGCCGGCGTATTGTGCTCTACCTCCGTGAGTGCTTCATCTAAAAGACTTTGTTCTACTGCAATGAGTTCTATATCTGCCACTTTCTCTTTTGAAATAGCAGCAATAAAAAATGGAAGTTTCTTCCCTGTATTGATCTCAACAACTTTCTGATACACTGCTCCCTGAATGTAATAACCCCATTCTCCAAGAAAGTTAAGAAATCCGATATCATGATGTGGGAAAATCTTTTTTATACCCTGACAGGTTTTCAGATCCACAATGCATTTGCCTGGATGGTAACTGTCAATTTTGATTTTCCACTTTGCACCAAACATATCCGCTGTCATGATGACCTGTTTTTCGCCACTCATGTACTGCATAAACAGTGCATCCCTTTCACATCTGTTAATCATCTCATTTGCTTTTATATAATCAGCTTTCAGATTTCCATCCTTTTTAAACATGCATGAGTGCTGCGCTTTGAACAAATCAAGCGTTCCTTCGAAGTGTGCATCTACATAAGACCCCATCATAAGTGCAGGTGAATCTTCCATATTTTCCACCCATGTACCATTTAACTTTGCAAGGGCATATTCTTCACAGCCGGGCTTGCCGTATGTACCCATAAAATCTTTATACTGGCTGACAGATAAATACTCTTCATTTGCCTCACGGCTGTAATAATTCTCACTCGTTAATAACATTATCAAATACCTCCGATGCTTCTTTTGCGATTTGTGCCTGTCTGGAATCTGCGAATGGATCTGGCACTTCTTTTTCAACAGGGAAATAATCCTCTACCTTTGCCTGTCCGTTTTTCAAAGCTGTGTATACTCCCCATAAGTCGGTACACTCGTCAGCACCAAAATCTCCCATGTTCCGTCCTGCATATTTTTCGATCTGTTCTTTTGTAACTCCAAAATCTTTTTTAAACAGCTTTTCAATCTTGTTGATCTTCTCCTGGCTCGGAAGTTCTCCATAGCTTTTTTTCTGTGTTTCTTTACATTCATTAACAGCCATATCTACAACGTCTCCCGGAATAACTCCAAGTATGCAGGCTCTCATTCTTCTTGCACCGAAGTTTGCGGTAGCCTCATAAATATCCCTGCTGTCAGTAAGCGCATACGATCCATTTCTTGTATCTCTTTTATGCTCAACACCGAAAATCTTTGTCACACGGGTATTTGTCTCTAAATCCCACGCATATGCCATCATTTCTGATTTTCCGTCTTTCTGCTCTAACTCGATAATTCCATAGTCGATGTTTCCCCAGTTCTGAGCTAATGACTCCGCCAGACGGACCGATGGTCCGCTGACATTCTGCCCGCCTCTTGGATATGAATAAATTGCCTGTTCTGCTAACGTGGCTCTCTGACAACTCCTTCTTATCTTTTCTATTGCTTCATATTCATCTCTGGGAAACTTCTTAGCCATAAAGATGGCGCCCTGAACTTCCTGTGTCTGTCTGTTTACCATCATTTCTGTCTGTGATGTCTTAGGTGCAACTGCCGTCTGCTGCCCTACTGATACCATATTATCCATGCCATACCTCCTATAATGTAACTACCGTCATTGTGTCATCATCTGTTGTTCTGGTCGCAATAAACTGCAACCCTTTGTTTTTGCATTTCTGATACAGTTTTTCACGCAGATCTGTTGCAAGTTTCTCCACTCCATCGATCAGGATGATATTTAAACCGTTCGGGTTCTGAATTGCCACATCAATGCAGAGATCCAGTTTTTCTCCCTCTGACAGGTTCGATACCGGCAGACCGTTAATCAATGGCGTTCCATTTTCTACCGTCAGACCAGCGATCGGAATCGTACAGTTCGTAAGGATTTCTCCCGGAAGCGTTCTCGCTTTTTCAATCTTATCTGTAAGCTCCTGTGACTGTGCCTGCATTTCCTCGATTTCACTCTGCAGTCGGAGCATTCTTTTATATTCATTGATATGAGACTGCATTTTTTCAATCTCCTGTGCCTGCTCCTGCAATGCTGTCACATCCTGTGGCTGCTTGTCTGCATATTCTGCATACTCGGCGATCTCTGCATCAAAACGTGCCACATTCGCTTTGTAAGTCTGTTCGATGACTTCCAACTTATCTGATTTCTTAGATGCAAGCTGTTCTTTTTCCGTCTCATAAGCTCTAATCTGTTCATTTAAAGATGCAATGGATTTATCAATCTGGTTTGCACGGTTAGCAATTTCACGATCCAGTGCTGTGATCTCAATCTCACGATCAGCATCAAACTTTCTAATCTTACTATCGCGACTGTCTCTCAACAGTTTTGCTCTCTCGATGGTCTGATTTTCTTTCTGCATACGCTCGATCTGACGATAAATATCTCCGGCGCTTGCCTGTTCCCATTTTTCAACGTCATATCCAACTGGGATACCATTTGCGATCTCTTCCACAAAAGCTTTTTTATTTCTGATATCGCGGTCAATATTACGGCGGTTCTGATAATAATCGCCGTTCTCTGCCTGAATATCATTCAGCACAGAAAGAATGTTCTGATCGTAAGAAACCCACGCCGGAATCTCCCCGAACCACTCCTTGATTTTGTTCATATCCCATGGATACTCAATCATATCAAGGATGATCGCATTCTGCTGCTTTTTATCCATGTTCATAAACTCGATAGGATTCAACTGCAACGGCGTGAATAATTCCTTTAAAAACGCTTCTGGACTTCCTACCTCTAAACCATCTCTTTTCACTGACTTATAAGGTGCCTTTCCTATTCTGACCTTACGATCAATGGAAAGTCCGGTATCCGTTTCAACGATAATCTCGCCCTCGTTCTCTCCCTTATGTACGATATAGTCGCGATCACTCTTATTGGTAAGCGCGTACTTAATTGCATCCAGCACAGAACTCTTGCCTGTACCATTTTTACCGGACAGCTCCAAAGAACTTCCATCTGCCTCATACTCTCTGATTCCGAAAAGATTTTTGATTTTAATTTTTGTAATATTACTCATGCTTGATCTCCTTTAATATCTGTATTCTCTTGTCACTTTGTCCCCATCGTTCTCAATCATGATGGATAATTCTGTCTCAGTATTGAGACAAAACCTGCTTCTTATATCTCCGTTGGATGTACAGACAATCGCTGCCACTCCCTCAACGCCGATTTCTTCTAAAACCTCACTCAAATGCTGCAACTCTTCAATAAGATTTTCCTCATCCTTACTGCACAACTTAATTTTTGACACTTATAAATTCCTCCATTTCCATCTGCGTCCAATCCGTTGCCCGGACCATCCGCTCCATCTGTTTTTCGCGCTTCTGCCGTTCTGTCTCCCCGGTTACGCAGTCATCACACACTCCGTTACGACCTTCGCCCGGATCCATGGAACAGCCACAGCGTTTGCATTGTTTCTCATACATTGACACAACCTCAATTTCAGTGTTACAATAAACGCAGAAATACTAGGTATTTCCACGATTGAAATAGCACCTGTCCTCGCCAAAGTTCAGGGTGCTATTTTTCTTTTTCATGTTCCAAGTACTCCGTTCTTAGTTCAAATACAAGTTGACACAATTTTTCTGCAACTTCGTTAGCCATCTCATTGCCCGAAAGATTTCTTACATAGCTTGTTCCGCATATGTAACATGTAAGTTTACGAATCATTTCCCAAACGCTCCAATAAATATATGTGCCAAAGAGTTTGTACATAATAGATTCTTGATTGCAGGATGTACTGGTAAACCACTTAGAACGCGGCTCTTTTAAAACTGAGTGTGTATCCTCACGAATGACAGTTCCTTTCATCTTTTCTAAAATCTGTTTTTCAACTTCGGAAACAATCTCCTGTTTTTCCTGTTCTGTCACTTTCCCACCTCCTCAATTCCAATAAACTCCATATCCCCATCCAGCTTGTCCGCCTGATGAAAATAAAACATCTCGATCTGCATCTCTCTTCTGCGCTCCAACAGAACTCTCAACCCGTATCCAGCTCCGGCGATAAATCCACCAAGGATACAGACTGCTCCGGCGTAGTACATGTAAATGCCGTCACTGTCGAGACAGCACATGGCAAGCATTGATATAATCCCGCCGGTTGCCATGATGATTTTAGATAAACGTCTCACACACTATCACCTCCCTACCCCTGTTGTTCTAAGTCTCCACTTTTCAAAAACCTCTGTGTCAAATAAAATCGGACTGTTTCTTGCCGGAGTCGCTTTCCACGCATAGTTTTGTCCTTTTCTACGGTATGCATAAAGCAAGTACTCACGCGGAAATCCCATTTTTTCAAGCTCTGTCGCTCTCATAACCGGCTTAGGGTAAATCATCTAACCACCTCCTACTCTGTTGGAATCCCGATCACACTCTCCATCAGATCAATGTGATCTACGGTTATATGTACCTCGGTATGCGGATCATGGTTCTTTTTCAACCAGTCGACTACCGGCTTACACAGTTTTTCTAACTCTTCTGCTTCGCTCATGTTTTCTCCCTTCTGTCTTGTCTTTTTCTTCTTCCTCTTCTATAATTGCCTTATCAGTATTATGCTGAAATACAAACAAAGGGAGAACTTTATGTCAGATAAAGATTTTCAGTTACTAAAATTCATAAGCAAAAATGGATCAATGGCACTCTTGTCCACATTTCGCGAAAATGACATCGTCGCAGATGCCCGGCTTGCCAATTTGGAACAAAGAGGATATATCAAAAGCATGTAAAAGGTTCAGATTCCTCCTATGCCGGAGATTATGAAGTGACCGGTTCTGGGTACGCTGTATTAGTTGATATTTCGATCCAGAAAAAAATCTTTAAAATCCTTTTTATTAACTGAGTCTTCATCCCCTGCCATAATCGCATTTCTTACTGTTATCTTTACATCATATATACAGTAATTAGGCTTACTACCACGGAGATACTTACTATACACAATATTCTAAGTATCTCTTTCTTTTTGATGCGTTTGGTTGCTTCCTGAACATCTTTCGCGTTAAAAATGGTTGCATGCTTCTCATTCATTATCTTATTAACCTCTAATAAAACATCTAAATCATTCATTTCACCCTTCTCATCTCCCTTCTATTGAACTGGTGTTGTGGTATCCTCTACTTCGCCAGGGTGGTTTTTCTAGAGTTCTCAAATGCAATTAAATCTTCCTCAGAAACTCTGTATTCTTTTCCAATTTTAATTGCTCCGAGTTTCTGCTGGCGAATCCACTCCCATACAGTGATGACCTTGACTTTGTATCTCTCCGCGACTTCGCCACAGGTGTACATTTTCGACAAAAATATCCCTCCTTTTTGTATGTTATTTATACTTGTGTTTAGCTCGGTTTAGTGATATATTTAGTTTGTCAGAACGAATTATATCATTATTGCGAATTATCTCGTTTTATTTTGAATTAGTTCGTATAACCGAGCCATGTACATACTATACCTCGTTATACCGAACTTGTCAATACTTTTATTTCGTTTTTCCGAGATAATTTTAGAAAGGGAAAAGTATGTACGAAATTTTTGAGAAATTATGTAAGGAGAGAGGAATAACGCCTTATCGTTTTTGTAAAGACACTGGCATTAATTCCTCTACGATCAGCACCTGGAAAAATAAAGGCTCTGAATGTTCTCCAAAAACTGCAAAAGCAGTCTGTGAATATTTTGATATTTCAATGGATTTTTTGATGAATGGAGAAAATACTTCGGCTAAATCAGGGTTGCAATTAAATCAAAAAGACGAACGCGACATCGCTAAACGTCTCGAAAATACACTTAATGCATTAGAAGATTCTCAGGAATCCCTTATGTTTTCTGGCGAACCTTTAGACGATGAAACCAGAGAACTTTTAAAAGCGAGCTTGGAGAACAGCTTGAAAAATAGCTAAGATAAATGCGAAACAGAAATTTACCCAAAAAAATATCGCACAGATAATGAATAGGATGTGATCTATTGGATATTCAAAATGTAATATCGCGCCTAATAAAAAAATATAAAACCATGATCCTTTTGAAATAGCAGATATGCTTAATATTTCAATTTTTTATGAGGAACTTGGAACAATTAATGGTTACTACAATAAGCCATTAAGAATGAAACAAATACACATCAATGCTGCTTTGAGTGAAAACATGAAAAAAGTTTACATGCGCCCATGAGTTAGGGCATGCCCTTCTCCATCCAGATGTATCTACTCCGTTTTTGCGATCGCAAACTTTACTTTCTGTAAATAAAATGGAGATAGAAGCTAATACATTTGCTGTAAAACTATTAATTCCAGATGATATTATTAGGGAAAATAGAGATTTGACCACTCAACAACTTTCTCGTCTACTGGGATATGAACAGGCTTTGATAGAATTAAGGGTGAAATCATATATACAGGCATAATGTTTCCGGGAGGTGTGATGATGTTTTTTAATAAAATATTAAATGCATTAAAAGTGGAAAATTTATATCCAAACTCAGGATACTCTTTTGAAAATCCTTCCGATTCATTAAAAACAACTGCCGATTCCTGTGATGAATTTCAAAAAAATGTACAAGAACAGCCTATTAAAAAAATATCATCGAAAAACGTCGAAAATAAAAGCGAGAAGAACAGTTTTTCTAAAAACGCAATACATGAACCTGTCGAAAAAAAGCCTTTAAAACAAACAACAAACAAAACACTGCAAAAACGACTTTCTCCATATGAGTTAGAAAGATATGCTGTAATGTGCAATGCTCAATTAGAACATGACGACGAAATGTCAAAGTATATATCTGAAAATGGCGATAAACTTTAATTAATCTATAGGGAGGATTATATTATGAAATGTCCAAATTGTGGAGCCGAAGGAAATGGGAAATTTTGCGAATACTGTGGTTGTGAGTTACCGCGAAACGCCCCTGACACCATATTAAATAACCAAACCAATAGTACCGTAATTAATAATTACTACTCTGCACCACAGCAAACACCAACACCCAATCAAACTGTCAGCCGTCCTTATATACAGGCTCCTGCCGTCAGTGGGAAAAACCAGACAGTTGCACTTGTATTGTGTATATTTCTCGGATTTTTTGGTGCTCATTATTTTTATGTTGGAAAAGCTAAAATAGGAATCTTATATCTTCTCACCATGGGTTTATTTGGAATTGGTTGGCTCGTAGATATATTTAGAATCGCAACTGGTTCTTTTAAAGATAGCTCGGGATTATGCTTAAAAAAAGCTGTTTCCTCATCTCATACCCCCACTACTTATAGTTCATCCACAACAGTTACATCTGCAAGGACGATGGATTCGAACAAACCATATGATAATATGGATGGTCAT
>ENA-OQHF01001785-OQHF01001785.1-human-gut-metagenome-genome-assembly--contig:-NODE-1785-length-11503-cov-2.940928_pt1 | contig 11503 bp, 9 predicted proteins | sample MGYA00242559_ERZ504709 | MGnify/ENA primary metagenome ERZ504709 (study PRJEB26092, sample SAMD00036203) | human gut metagenome | host: Homo sapiens | study: EMG produced TPA metagenomics assembly of... | reverse complement strand
TAATTCATGATACATTTTTCTCGCCTGATCCACCATGAAATCATCATCTCCTGCCGGAACTGCATTACCATCCGGGAATACACGTTTTTCATCATAAAACATCAATGTATCCACGCCGAGACGTTTTCTCTGTGCCTCATATAATTTTTCACACAGAGGTACTAACACTGTGCGCACCTGCTCGCGGAAAGCTGCCACTTCCTCCATACCGTAATCGGTACGTCCCTGCTGCATATATCCAACCGGGATAAAGTTCTCATAACCAAGATTTTTTCCCATCTGTGTACGGATTTTGATCAGTTCATCCCAGATCTCTTCCAGGCGTTTTTCATTGCCATGGTAAAAATCAGAGTAAGCCTTCACAGCAGCTTTTCGTACTTCACGGTCCTCATGTTCAAAGTACTTCTGTACCCCATACAAGTTTAATGTTTTTCCATCAAATGGGATTGCTGCGGTTGCCATCATTTTTTCATATTCCTTGCACAGTCTTGATTCCTGCTGCATCAATGGGATATTTTCCTCACAGAATGTCTTTTTCTGCAGATCCATCTGTGCAAAATACTGTTTTCCATATTCGTTTTCGATATCGCCGCGGAACTTTGATTCCATCAGGGCATCATTCATAGCCAGAAGCTTCGGCATAACGGTCGGCACCATATCGTTGATATATGCATCTTCTTTTTCATAGAACTCATCTGTAGTGTCTAATGTATGGCGGATGGATGCGATCGTACAGTCCGTCGAAAAATTTTTCGACATCTCTTCCATCTGCTCCATATATCCTTTTAATTCTCCATAGGATGCTGCATTTTTGATTTTTTCCGTGATCTCCTCTGCAAATGCACCTGTTTTTTCAAAATCTGGTCTTTTATATTCCAGTGTGCTGAATTTAAAATCTTCCATGTTTCATTTTGTCCTTTCTTCCTGCATTTCTATATGTTATTGGTCTTTGACCATAACAGACTTTTATTCTGCGCTCTCATTTTTGTCTTTCGCAATGTTTTCTGTCATCTGCTCTTTCACTTCACTTTCAGTTTTCTTCTCATTCTTATGACGGATTTTTTCCCACCATCCAATGATTTTTTCTGCCGGCTGTTCCTGTTCTGATTTCTGCCGTACTGCTTCCCGCTCCGCTTTGCGTGCTTCCCGTTTCTTACGCCTTTCTTCTTCCTTTTCTTTGCGCGCTTTTTCTCTCTGTGCCTTCTTCTCGTTTTTCCGCTGCAGTTTTTCAAACGCTTTTTCTTTCAGACGCACTTCCTTTAAAGCCGCCTTCTCCATTTCTTTTATGTAACTGTTTGCCTTTTTGCGGTTGCGCTTATCCACGCGGTATGGATCGTAAGCAAAATAAGATATAGCCCCAAGCATCAGAACAACCACACCAGCGATCACAAAGATTGGAACTAACATATCATATTCCTTAAATTTCAGTTCGTAGCACACAAACACCGTCAGCATCACAGGGTAAAGTAACAGATATAAAATCTTGATCAGCACCTCAAAAAACGCTGCCTGTTTTCTGCCATTTGAAAGAAGCGTACCCTCAATTGCCGTATAAAATGCCATAAAAATACACAGTTCCGAACCAAACCCATGTAAAACACCACACACTGCCACTAAGATCAGCGACAGAAAAAACAGTGCAAACGCCGCTCCCTGATACCATGCATTGCGGCGTTCCTCCATGCCCTGAAGTTTATCCTCACTGATGCCATGCATCCGGTAAACTTCCGTTCTGATATGGCGCTCAAACTCCTCATTTAGCTTCTGTTCTTCTTTTGTATTCTTCAGATTTGCTTCCACGGAGTCGATCATCTGATTGATATATTCCTGCTGCTGTCTGATCCGCTTGCTGCGAAGCTGCTCTAATTCATTCTGCCGCTTTGCTTCCTCTTCAAGCTTTAAAACTTTCCCGATGCGCGGATTTTTGACTTCCATCTGCATGTAATCCGGTTCTGTTTCCATCTTCACATCTTCGCTCTCTATGATAACCGGATCTTCTACCTGTTCCTGTTCCATAACATTCTCTACATTTACATTTTCCTTTTCTGTGGCACTCTGTTCTTTTGCTTTTTTCTTTTCCACGGCACTCTGTTCTTTTTCAGTTTCAGTTTTCACGGAACTTTGTTCCTGAAATTCCTCTTCTGCCATACTGCTCTTCTCCTCTGTTTTATTTGATTTCCCAGTATAATTTATTTCAATATTATACAAAAATAAAACCAAAGAAGCAATATACACACTTTCCCTATTGTCTAATAGGATCTGTCTTTCAGGATTGATTTCAGATCCATCGTGTAATCAAAATATCCTTCCTCCACATACTGGACTTTATCGACCTCTTCCCCGTTTTCCATATGCCGGATCGTCTGTTCGACCAAAGGGGCTGTCAGCGGATTGCACTCAAAATCAGCCATGATCTTCTCATCCTGCATCACCGTAAGCGCATCTTTTACTGCATCAAATGAGATCACGATCACATCACCATCTGTTCCCATTTTCTTTCCTGCCGCCTCAAGCGCATCGATCACGCCAAACGTCATATTGTCGTTTTCACTGATCACAACATCGATATCATCGTACTTCTCTAAAAAATCTTCCATGACTTCCTGACCTTTTGCCTGTGTAAAATCGCCCGACTGTTTTTCAAGCATCACCCAGTCTGAGTGTTTTTTTAATATTTTTTCAAAACCGTCCGACCGCCCGATCTGTGCGGAGGAACCTGACGTCCCCTGCAGTGTGACTAAATGGATCGTCTCATCTTCTCTTCCCTGTTCTTTTAAATAATTTTCAAGCCACTCCCCCGCCTTTATTCCCTCTTCACAAAAATTACTTCCTACCCAGCAGCTGTAAAGGCTTTCATCGCCGACTTCCACGGTACGGTCAGAGAGAATGACAGGGATTCCTGCCTCCTTTGCCTCCTCAAGCACCGCTTCCCATCCCGTTTCCACAACCGGATCTAAAATAATATAGTCCACATCCTGTAGGATAAAGTTGCGGATCGCCTTGACCTGATTTTCCTGTTTCTGCTGTCCATCCTCAAAAATCAGATAATAACCGTTTTCTTCCGTAAAAATATTTTTAAATGACTGCGTATTCGTTGTTCTCCAGTCTGACTCTGAACCGACCTGTGCATAGCCTACCACAATACACCCATCATGACCTGCCATCTCCTCCGTGTCCAGTCCATTCGTACGCTGCCCTCTTTTTTCTCCACATCCTGCCAGCAAAAATATCGCCCCAAGTACCGTGATTCCTGCTGATACCCACCTTTTGTTTAACATATCTCCTCCGAACCCATAACCTCTGCTTTTCATTATATACCAAAAAGCCGCCGCACATAAATAGAGAATTTTCTCTGTGCGACAGCTTTTTCTTATTCACTTTATTATTTACTGCTCTCTTTCATCTTTGCAAAAATACTCTGTAACACAATAAAGAAACAAAGTAATGCTGCAACTGCGATGCTCGACCAGGAACTTAAGAGCTTACCATTGGTCTTTACCAGAGTTGAGATTGTACCGTTGATCAGTACACCGAAGAAGGAACCGATCACATTTCCAACTCCTCCGGTCAAGAGCGTTCCACCGATAACGGATGATGCGATGGCATCCATCTCTAATCCAAGTGCCTGCTGCACGTTGCCGGACATGGTATTCAAGCAATAGCAGATACCGCCGATCGAACAGAGGAAAGAAGATAACACATAAGCTTTTAATTTTGTCTTTTTCACATCAAGTCCCATCATGGTCGCTGACTGCTCACTGCCGCCAACTGCATAAAGACTTCTTCCGAATTTGGTGTAGCGGAGCATCAGAAATACCACGACTAACACTACCAGTGCCACAACCACGGAAATACGGATAAACGGTACCTGTACCACGCCTTTACCATTGACATAAGATCCAAACGGAAGTTTGATCTTGGCATTTGCAAGTTTTACAAAAAAGTTCATTGCTGCTGATCGATACCTGATCCGTACAGATCACAGCCGTCATACCTCTTGCGAAGAACATTCCCGCCATCGTCACAATAAATGGCTGGATATTTAAATATCCGACACAGAAACCCTGTACAATTCCAAATACAACGCCGATCAAAAGGACCAGAATACAAAGAACCACTGCGTTCATGTTCCATCTCTCCATTCCGACCGCAAGAAACATACAGTCCATAGCTACAAGAGAACCAACCGAGATGTCGATTCCGCCTGTCAGCATAACACATGTCATTCCACAGGTAATGCATAAGAGTCCCGCATTATTGATCAGTACATTTAAAAATGTCTGCAGGTGTGTAAATCCCTTATTTGCATAAATCGCACATCCGACTGCATACATGACGAAGAATAAAACGATTGTGATGATCAAAAGTACCGTGTTTCCATTCATTTTCTTTTTCTTCATTATGCGACACCTCCTTTTGCCAGCTGTCTTTTTGCAGACATCTTTTTCATATAATCCTTAAACGGAGGCGCCTGGATCGCAACGATGATGATAACAATGACCGCCTTGTATACCGGTGCCTGTTCGGTGGAAACACCCAGCGCATACAGTGTTGTCGTGATCGCCTGGATCGTATATGCACCGATAATAGAACCGGTAAGACGGAACTTTCCGCCGCCAAGACTGTTACCGCCAAGTGCAACTGCAAGAATTGCATCCAGCTCAAAGTTTAATCCGATATTGTTAGAATCTGCAGAACTGATACGGGAAGATGCCACAATTCCGGCAATTCCGGCGCAAAGTCCACAGACAATGTAGCACAGGAAAATAATTCTTTCTGATTTGATACCTGCAATACGGGAAGCCTTTTTGTTGATACCAACACTCTGTACATATAACCCCAGCGCCGTCTTTTTTAGTATCAGGGAAGTGATTATGATACATACGGCTGCCACAACAATCGGTGTCGGGATAAATCCAAGATATCCACCAAAAATTTTAAAGGAATCCTCTCTTACATACACAATCATATTATTACATAATAACAGACCGATCGCTCTTGCTGCCGAGAATAAAATAAGCGTTGCGACCATCGGCTGTACATTCAGATACGATACTAAAAATCCGTTAAATGCACCGCAGACACATCCGATCAGGATACCGCCAAGCACTCCGATGATAAGCGGTCTCGCCAGTTCATTCGTGGAGGAAACTCCATAGCCTGCAAGCAGCATACAGCAGAACGACGCTGCCAGTGACATGACCGAACCAACGGAAATATCAGTACCTGCAGAACAGGATACAACCAGAGTCATTCCGATCGCAAGGATCGCGATCTCACTTCCACGGTTTAAGATATCGATAATACGTCCATACAATACTCCGTTTCGAATGGAGATCGTAAAGAAATTAAATGCAAAATTTCCCGATGCAACATCGTAAATGATATTTACCGCCATTACCAATAACATACAAAAGATAGGCAGAAACAGCGGTTTGCTGATCAGTTTCTTTATATTATTCATTTGTGCCACCTCCTGCGATCGCCTGCATTACATGTTCCTGTGTCAGATTATCCGTGATCTCACCGACTTTTTCCCCATCTCTTAATACGACAAGTTTCGAACAGGTTCGAAGCATCTCTTCGATCTCAGAAGAAATAAAGATCAGGCTCTTTCCCTCCTCCGCTAACTGGATCACAAGTTTCTGGATCTCTGTCTTTGTTCCGACATCGATACCACGCGTCGGTTCATCTAAAATTAAAAATTCCGGATCGGTCGCAAGCCAGCGTGCTAAGATCACCTTCTGCTGGTTACCACCGGAGAGCTGTTTAATCAGTGTCTCCCTGTTTGCGGTCTTGATCTGAAGAAGTTCTATGTATTTGTCCGCGATCTCGATCTGCTTACTCATCGGCAGCAGTTTGAATATTCCACGTTTTGCCTGCAGTGCAAGAATAATATTTTCCCTTACCGACAGGTCACCTATGATACCTTCTGCCTTTCTGTCATCCGGCAATAGTCCCATTCCAAGGTTCATGGCATCGATCGGAGCATTGATCTTTACTTCTTTTCCCGCCACTTTCAGCTCTCCGGTCTGATTTTTGTCCGCGCCGTAAATAACACGTGCTAACTCACTTCTACCGGAACCTAAAAGTCCGGTCAATCCGACTACCTCTCCCTTATGGATCTGTAAGTCAAACGGTTTGATTTTCCTTTATGGCTCAATCCCTTTGCATCGATAAACAGCGGTTCCCTTTGAAAAGTCTTTCGCCTGCTCTGTTTTTACGGCCGCAAGATCATCAAAATCTTTTCCCATCATTGCCGCAACCAGACGCACCCTCGGCAGTTCTTCGATTGGATATTCCCCGACTAATTTACCGTTTCTGAGTACTGTGATACGGTCACAGACCGCATAGACCTGCTCTAAAAAATGGGTTACAAACACGATTGCAACTCCCTTTTCTTTCAGCTGACGCATCAGGGTAAATAATTTTTCTACTTCATGGTCATCCAACGATGACGTCGGCTCATCTAAGATAAGTACTTTACATTCCATATCCACCGCTCTCGCGATTGCGATCATCTGCTGCAGGGCAAGTGAATATTCTTCCAGATTCTGCGTTACATCAATTTTTATATCCAGACTGTCCATGATCTTTTCCGATTTTGCGACCATGGTCTTCCAGTCGATCGTTCCAAGTTTTGTTTTCGGTTCCCTTCCAATAAATAAATTCTCTGCAACACTAAGATTCGGGCAAAGATTTACCTCCTGATACACAGTGGAAATGCCCTTTTTCTGTGCATCCAGCGTCGAATGATTGACAACCGGACCATCGATGCCCTCCACATGTATTTCTCCTGCCTCAAATGCATTGATTCCTGTCAGACATTTGATCAGCGTAGATTTTCCGGCACCATTTTCCCCCATCAGTGCCATGATCTCACCTTTGCGTAATGTAAGATCCACATGATCCAATGCTTTTACTCCCGGAAATGTCATGGTTATTCCGCGCATGGTCAATACAACATTACTCTCCATCTTCCTTCACCCTTTCTTTAAAATGGGAGAGACCAGATGGTCTCCCCCGCATTTTATGCCATCAGGTTTGATTAGTACTGGGCATCTACGATTTCTTTTGTGACAACGGTCAGATCCTGATCTTCTCCATTTACATTGATCGTAGAAAGGACATCCTCATTTACGAACCAGTGTTCTGTCATGTATACTTCTTTCTCCGGAGTCTCACCAGCCTGAAGCTGTTTGATAACTTCCTCTACGAACGGAGCTGCAAGCGGGTTACACTCAAAGTCTGCATTGATGTCACCGGACATTACATACTCAAGTCCTGCGGTACATGCATCAAAGGAAACAAGGATCACATCACCATCTACACCGTAGGAGATACCAGCTGCCTTCATTGCATCCATTGCACCGAATGCTTCGTTATCGTTCTGGCATACAACAACATTAAATTTACCTTCATAACTCTTGATGTAGGACTCCATGACTTCCTGTCCGCCTGCCTGTGTGAAATCACCTGTCTGGGAATCTAAGATATTCCATCCATTTGCATCTGCAATCTCTTTAAATCCGTCGGTACGTCCGATCGTTGCGGAAGCTCCGGTAGATCCCTCGATCACAAGTACATTGACATCACTGATGCCCTTTGCATCTGTATATGCTTTTAACCACTCTCCTGCTGCAAGACCTTCTGTCTTGAAGTTAGAACCTACCCATGAAACATATTTATCTGAGTCATCGATCGTACGGTCAATGACAATAACCGGAATTCCTGCTTCCTCGCACTCTGTCAGTACAGTGTCCCATCCGGTTGATACGATCGGATCGATGATGATATAATCAACATCCTGCTCGATAAATCCTCTGACTGCCTCTAACTGTACTGCAGAATCATTATCACAGTCTACAAACTGAAGATCGTATCCATTGTCTGCGGAAAAAACACTTAAACAGGAATCTGTGGAAGCGGTACGCCAGTCAGATTCGTGTCCAACCTGTGCAAAACCAATTGTAACCGTATCACCGCTTGCTGCGGAGCTCTCTGTTCCGGCTGCCTCTGCGCTGTCATCTGTCTGATCTGCAGCAGCTGCATCATCTGTTTTTGCTGCGGCATCATTGGATGCACCCGCATTACCTGTTGACGTGTTTGCGCTGTTTCCGCATCCTGCTAACATTGTTGCCCCTAATGCCATACACATTACCATACTCACCAATTTTCTTTTCATTTCAAAAAACCTCCCATAGTTTTTTTAGATTTGGTTTCGTTGCTAACCATGGTCTAATTATAACTGTGAGAGGTTTTTATGAATACCGAATTAAATTTGAATTAAGTATAATTTTTTACTAAATTGTGAACAGCTTTCATATATTTCGGTAAAAAAGTGTATTTTTTTTGGAAAAATGTGTATTTTTTATGAACTGCTTTCTGTTCTTACCGGAATTCTTACCCAGACTTCCGTTTCTTCCCCGTAGGTACTCTGCACTTTCAGTCCATATTCCGTGCCATAATGCAACTGGATGCGTTGATTGACATTAAACAGTCCAAAGCCGTCATTTTCTTTTTTCGTATTGCCATCCTCTTTTAACATCGCGCATACTTCTGCAAGTCTCTGTTTATCCATCCCGATCCCGTTATCTTTTACCTTAAAGATCAAGACATCCGCACAACGCTCCGCCGAGACCGTGATATGTCCCTTTCCACGCTTGTTTTTTATGCCATGGTAAAGTGCATTTTCCACTAACGGCTGAAGTGTCAGTTTGATGACCTCATAACCGTAATATTCCTCCGGGATCGCAATCTCATAATCTAAAATGTCCCGGTAGCGGAACTGCTGGATCTCTAAATAGCTGCGGATATGCTCTGTCTCTTCTTTCACGGAGACAAACTCCCTTCCCTTACTCAAAGAAGTCCTGAAAAATGTGGACAGGGAGGACACCATCATTACGACCTCGTCTGTCTTTTTTGACTCGGCAAGCCAGATGATATTATCGAGCGTGTTATATAAGAAATGAGGATTGATCTGCTCCTGCAGCACCCGAAGCTCTGCTGCCCTTAAATTCAACTCCTCCGTATGGATATCTTCCACAAGGTTGCCGATTTTTTCCACCATCTGGTTAAAACTCTTATTTAGCACCTCAATCTCTTCCGGTCCGGTTTTCACCGCCCGGATTCTGAAATCGCCACCCCCGGCAGCCACTGCGGCATCGCACAGCTCCCCGATTGGTTCTGTGATGCCCGTCACGATTTTTCTGCTGACTGCAAATGCACCCACTAAGATCACCAGTAAAATACCGCTCGTGATCGCAATCGCCTGCTCCACATCATTACGGATCCCACCCCGCAGATCTTCCATGTTCATGCTCTCGTAATAAATATAATACTGGATCTGTTCCTGAATCAGCTCCGTCAGCACCCTGATATTTAAGTCCAAACTCTCCATATTTGTCTCATAAGATCCACTGACTAACGCATCTTCCTCAATCTCCTGCACCCTTTTTTCAAGGGTGTCAAGACTCTTTAAAATTCGCGAGAGACGCTGTTTCGCATATGCGGAATCGGCATCCTCTGCCAATTCCCCAAACACCTCTCTTGCCTCTTTGATCATCTTTTGCGGCTTTTGTGTATCGACTAACTCCTCCGCACGTTCCGAATTAACCACGATAATGTACATCACATAGTCGATATCTTCCTTGAATCCGATGTTATATGCATTTGCCTTTGTGATCTTCTCCACAATATGGTCATATTTTGACGATACATTGTTGATCATAAAAAGCAAATATGTGATCATAACCGTTAGTGGGATCACACAGATAAGAAGCAGCAGATACAACCTGTTTTTTTAATGAAAAATTTTTTTCTTACGTTCATAATTTTTCCTGTTCCTGCTCTGGTCTGTCACTCCTGTTTCTGTATTCCCGCGGCGTACACCCCTGTGTCTTTTTAAACAGGTTACTGAAATAATGTGCATCCCGGAAACCGACTTCAAATGCAATCTCCGTGGTCTTAGTCCCGGTCGTCCGCAATAACTGTTTTGCCTTATCCATGCGCACCTTTGTCAGATACTCAACAAACGTCACTCCCGTCTCCTGTCCGAATACAGTGCTGAAATGGCTCGAACTTAAATTTACCTCCGAAGCGACCATATTTAAGGAGATATCCTCATGATTATAGTTATCTTCTATGTAGGCTTTTGCATGCTGGATCAGATTTGTCATATCTGCGTTCCATGCCCTGCTCCCGCAGTTCGATCACTGCCCCGAACAGATTTTTGATGTACTCCCTCGCCTGTCCTGCAGTGCCAAGAAAAATTTCCATCTTCTGCGCATCTTTGTACTGTTCCAACAGATTTCACTGGTATATCCCGCTTTTTTTTCCAACACGGAGATCCGCACTCACATACAGATCCATCAGCACATACTGACGCAGCAGAACCGACTGTAAGCTACCGTTTGAGATTTTCCGGAAATAATCATCCACAAACCCGGATACTTCCTCTTTTCTTCCTGTATACAAAAACTGTTCCACCTGTCTGCGGTCGATCCCGGACACATTGAGTTCCCCAAGATCTAATGTCTCTATTGTTTCCATCTCATTTTCTATCTTCTTTACCTGTTCCGTGATCTTATTTTTCTCTAAGGAATACCGCTTTGCAAAAAAGAAGATTCGCTTCCTCGTAACATTTTCTGATCTCGCTGAACCGTGTGACCGGTATCCCGTATACCGCGGCATAATCGATCTTATTTTCCCCGCAGAGATATATTTCAAGTTCCTGTTCAATGGCATTTTTCAGCTGTTCAAGCGTCACACCATTTTCCTCTTTCAGTACCAGATGATATTCCCCACAGCTTAGTTTTGCGCAGATCACACTCGAACCGTATGCAAAAAACTGTTCCATATGATCTTCAAATGCTTCATCTTTTTCATAAAACGTCTCCGTCCCATCCTCGAAAAAGAGCTGTAACATAAGAACATTGTAGCGCTCCGCTGCCAGTTCGATCTCCTGTTCTCTGGCCTCTTTTAACACCTCCGAAAAGGAGTGCTCACCGGATACGATATGTCGGAACAGTCTTCTTTTTGTAAGTGTTTTCTGTTCTTTTTCGTTTTTTGTCTCTTCCTGTCTGCCTCTCCTGCCGTAAATTTTTTCTGCGATCCGCCTGATTGCTTCTAAAAGCTGTGCACTGGTCACCGGTTTCAGCAGATAGTCTTCCACACCGATCGAGATAGCTTCTTTTGCATAATCAAACTCACCATATCCGCTCAGAATCAGGATACTCGTATCCGGAAGTTCCTGTTTTACGATCCGGCTAAGTTCCAGTCCATCCATAAAAGGCATCCTGATGTCCGTGATCAGGATGTCCGGTTTTAGTTTCTGAATCATCGGATACGCGAGTTCTCCATCACTCGCCTCACCAACAAATTCAAATCCTTCCTCCTGCCATGCAATATTATTTCGTATCCCCTCCCGCATTACAATCTCATCTTCTGCCAGAAAAATTTTCAACATCGTTTCTGTTTCCCCCATCATATCTTCTTCCCGGAC
>ENA-OQHF01001781-OQHF01001781.1-human-gut-metagenome-genome-assembly--contig:-NODE-1781-length-11512-cov-3.320773_pt1 | contig 11512 bp, 10 predicted proteins | sample MGYA00242559_ERZ504709 | MGnify/ENA primary metagenome ERZ504709 (study PRJEB26092, sample SAMD00036203) | human gut metagenome | host: Homo sapiens | study: EMG produced TPA metagenomics assembly of... | reverse complement strand
CTTCCCATTCCGAACAGAGAAGTTAAGCTTCGTCACGCCGATGGTACTGCGCAAGTGGGAGAGTAGGTAGTCGCCGTCTTAGGAGAAGCCCTGCAGCATCACAAGTGCCGCGGGGCTTTCTTTTTTTCTGTAAACTCAGAATTTTATTGTATCTTTGGAAAACCAAATCTAATTTCTCATTTATAAATTTATTGGAAGAATATGAAAACACGTGCTTTTCGTTTTTGGCAAGCTATTTGCTTAAGTGGCCTTTTGGGGATATCTTCTCTTTATGCGCAGAATTCAGAAGCAGATTACGTACCTGCTCCAGAGAATCTGCAAGCTAGAAAAGAATTTCAAGACAGTAAGTTTGGTATATTTCTCCATTGGGGAATTTACAGTATGTTTGGGCAAGGAGAGTGGTATATGCATAATGCCGATATTGATTGTCACGAATATGCTAAGGTTGCATCAGGCTTTTACCCTTCACGCTTCAATGCACACGATTGGGTTGCAGCTATAAAGGCTTCTGGAGCTAAATATATTTGCTTCACCTCTCGTCATCATGACGGATTTTCCATGTTTGATACTAAATATTCTGATTATAATGTTGTAGATGCTACACCTTTTAAGCGGGATATTATTAAAGAATTGGCGGAGGAGTGTCAGAAACAGGGAATAAAATTGCATCTGTATTATTCACACTTGGATTGGAGTAGAGAGGATTATTATCCTTTAGGTAGAACTGGCCATGGAACTGGACGTACCTCCCATGGCGAATGGAGTACATACTATCAGTTCATGAATAACCAGTTGACTGAGTTACTGACCAATTATGGGCCGATAGGAGCTATTTGGTTTGACGGTTTATGGGATCAGCCAGACGATTTTAATTGGGGACTGGATAAACAGTATGCTTTGATTCATAAATTACAACCTGCTTGTTTGATCGGAAACAATCATCACAAATCTCCTTTCCCAGGAGAAGATTTTCAGATGTTTGAACGTGATCTTCCCGGAGAAAATAAAGCTGGACTTTCTGGTCAGTCTATCAGTACTTTGCCATTGGAAACTTGTGAAACAATGAATGGTATGTGGGGATATAAGATCAAAGATCAGAATTATAAGTCTGTTAATGAGTTGATTCATCTGTTGGTGCGTGCTGCCGGAAAAGGAGCCAATTTATTGATGAATATTGGCCCTCAGCCTAATGGAGAATTACCTGCAGTAGCTGTTGAACGTTTGAAAGGAGTAGGTGAGTGGATGTCGAAGTATGGAGAAACAATTTACGGTTCTACTTCCGGCAATGTTGTTACAGCTTCTTGGGGAACTACTACCAGAAAAGGAAACACACTCTATATACATATTTTTATCACAGAAGATGCCTGAATTTGTTACTTTGCCATTGAACGAAAAGGTGATATCTGCTACCTTGTTTGATACGGGAGAAAAGGTAAAATATGAAAAAAATTCAGGGAGGTATAGTTCAATGCATAACAGCCAATTTGAAACCTTCGGTAGACTGCATAATATCACTTAAGTTGAAGTAAAATGTATAGGAAATGATTTTTCTTGTTTATCTTTACAAAAAGAAATAAAAGTGATGTTATGGTAATAAAAACAATTTTAGATACAGACTTGTATAAGTTTACTACTTCATATGCATATATAAAACTCTTTCCTTATGCATTAGGTACGTTTACTTTTAAAGATAGAGATGAAACAGAATATACAGAAGGTTTCCTGGAAGCATTGAAAAACGAGATTCATAATCTGTCACTGGTTGCATTGCGTAAAGAGGAACTGGAGTATATGTATACACATTGTCGTTTCCTGCCGCATGTTTACTGGGAGTGGCTGTCTTCTTTCCGTTTTGATCCTGAAAAGATAGAAGTGTATCTGGACGAAGAACACCATTTGCATATCGAAGTTACAGACTACCTCTATAAAGTGACACTTTATGAAGTTCCTTTGCTGGCTATTGTTTCTGAGATAAAAAACCAGTTCCTGAACCGGATACCGGATAAAGAATCAATTATAGCTAAGTTGGCTGGGAAAGTTGAATTATCCAATGAGCATCAGATGCCGTTCTCAGAATTTGGAACACGTCGTCGTTTCTCATTTGATGTACACGATATTGTTGTCGCTTATCTGAAAGAACATGCTCGTTATTGTACCGGAACGTCAAACTGCTATCTTGCCATGAAATATGACATGCGTCCGATGGGAACCCATCCGCATGAATGGTTTATGTTCCATGGAGCACAGTTCGGTTATAAGCATGCCAATTATATGGCTTTGGAAAACTGGGTGAATGTATATGACGGAGATTTGGGAACAGCTCTTTCGGATACATATACTTCCGATTCATTTTTGTCGAACTTTAGTCGGAAGCAGGCAAAGCTTTTCGATGGAGTGCGATGCGATTCAGGAGATGAATTTGAATTTATTGACCGCTTGATTGCCAGGTATAAAGAACTGGGTATTGATCCGCGGACGAAAACAATTATTTTCAGCAATGCACTTGACTTTGAGAAGGCTTTGCATCTTTTCGATTATTGTAAAGGCAAGATAAACTGTTCTTTCGGTATCGGAACGAATCTTACAAATGATACGGGATATCATCCGTCAAATATTGTTATGAAATTATCCCGTTGTAAGATGAATCACAACCAGGAATGGAGAGAATGTGTTAAACTGTCAGATGATATGGGAAAACACATGGGAAGTAACGCTGAAGTCGAAGCATGCTTGTATGAATTACGCTTAAAATAGTATGCTAAATACTAATTTGTTGCTAAAATGAATAAAAAACTTTCATTTTATTTTGTATTGTCGAAATATTCTCTACCTTTGCAAGCGTTTAGAACAAGTAACAGATAATTATGAATACATTTCTTATACATATTTTGCTAGGCGGTATTATTATTCTATTGGTGAAACCAGTGGGAAGTGAGCCGTGTGCATGACGGTATAAGATTTATGATATAAAGCCTTTCTCACTTCTGGTGCGAAAGGCTTTTTTCTTTAAAATGAAACAATAAAAGATATACGTTTATGAGTGACAGATTATTTATTTTTGATACGACATTGCGCGACGGAGAACAAGTTCCCGGATGTCAGTTGAATACAGTCGAGAAAATTCAGGTTGCCAAGCAACTCGAAGCTTTGGGAGTGGATGTAATTGAGGCAGGATTTCCTATTTCAAGTCCGGGAGATTTTAATTCGGTAATTGAGATTTCAAAGGCTGTAACCTGGCCTACTATCTGTGCACTGACTCGTGCCGTACAAAAAGATATCGACGTTGCAGCCGAAGCTTTGAAGTATGCCAAACACAAACGTATTCATACAGGAATCGGAACTTCAGATTCTCATATCAAATATAAATTCAATTCTACCCGCGAGGAAATTATAGAGCGTGCGGTTGCTGCCGTAAAATATGCTCGCCGATATGTAGACGATGTGGAGTTTTATGCTGAAGACGCAGGTCGTACAGACAATGAATATCTGGCTCGTGTGGTAGAAGCTGTTATTAAGGCAGGGGCAACAGTAGTGAATATTCCGGATACAACGGGATATTGTTTGCCCGATGAATATGGTGCAAAGATCAAATATCTGGTTGACCATGTAGACGGTATCGACAAAGCCATTATTTCTACCCACTGTCATAACGATTTAGGTATGGCAACAGCCAACACTATCAGCGGTGTGTTGAATGGAGCTCGTCAGGTAGAAGTTACCATCAACGGTATCGGTGAGCGTGCCGGAAATACTTCACTGGAAGAAGTTGCCATGATTTTACGTTGTCACAATGACATTGACATTGACACAAATATTAATACTCAGAAAATCTATCCTACCAGCCGCATGGTTTCTAGCCTGATGAATATGCCGGTTCAGCCCAATAAGGCTATTGTAGGAAGAAACGCTTTTGCACACTCTTCAGGTATTCATCAGGATGGTGTATTGAAGAATGTACAGACGTATGAAATTATCGATCCGAAAGATGTTGGTATCGACGATAATGCAATTGTACTGACAGCCCGCAGCGGTCGTGCAGCGTTGAAACACCGTTTGCATGTATTGGGTGTAGAAATGAATCAGGAAAAACTGGACAAAGTGTACGAAGACTTCCTGAAACTGGCTGATAAGAAGAAAGATATCACCGATGATGATATTCTCGTACTTGCCGGAGCCGATCGCAATGTAAACCATCACATTAAGCTGGAATATCTTCAAGTCACCAGCGGTGTCGGAGTACGTTCGGTTGCCAGTCTGGGACTTAACATCTCCGGTGAACACTTTGAAGCTGCTGCAACGGGTAACGGTCCGGTAGACGCAGCCATCAAGGCAGTAAAACAGATTATTAAACGTCAGATGACCTTGAAGGAATTTACAATTCAGGCTATCAGCAAAGGTAGTGACGATGTTGGTAAAGTTCACATGCAGGTGGAATATGACGGACAGATGTATTATGGTTTCGGAGCAAATACCGACATCATTGCAGCATCAGTAGAAGCTTATATAGATTGTATCAATAAATTCAGAAAATAACTAAATGAGATTTTAAGTATGGCTAATACATTATTCGACAAGATATGGGATGCACACGTGGTGCAGAAGGTGGACGAAGGACCTACCCAGTTGTATATCGATCGTCTTTATTGCCATGAGGTGACCAGTCCTCAGGCTTTTGCGGGAATGCGTGCCCGTGGATTGAAATGTTTCCGTCCGGAAAAGATTTACTGCATGCCCGACCATAATACTCCGACACACGATCAGGATAAGCCTATCGAAGATCCGGTTTCGCGTACGCAGGTAGATACGCTTGCCAAAAATGCTGCCGATTTCGGACTGACTCATTTCGGTATGATGAACAAGAAGAATGGTATCATTCATGTGGTAGGTCCGGAAAGAGGACTTACTTTGCCGGGAATGACCATCGTATGTGGTGACTCACATACGTCTACTCACGGAGCGATGGGAGCAGTTGCTTTCGGTATCGGAACCAGTGAAGTAGAAATGGTAATGGCTTCTCAATGTATTCTTCAGGCTCGCCCCAAGACCATGCGTATTACCATCGACGGAAAACTGGGCAAAGGTGTGACAGCCAAGGATGTGGCACTTTATATGATGTCGAAAATGACAACAAGCGGTGCAACCGGATATTTTGTGGAATATGCAGGAGAAGCTATTCGCAGCCTGACCATGGAAGGACGTCTTACTTTGTGTAACCTGAGTATCGAAATGGGAGCACGTGGAGGTATGATAGCTCCCGATGAAGTAACTTTTGAATATATCAAGGGACGTGAGTATGCGCCGAAGGGGGCTGAATGGGACAAGGCTCTCGCATACTGGAAAACGTTGAAGAGCGATGATGACGCAGTGTTCGATAAAGAAGTTCGTTACGATGCTGCCGATATTCAGCCGATGATTACTTATGGAACCAATCCGGGAATGGGAATGGCTGTTACCGATCATATCCCTACTACTGAAGGTATGAGTGATGTAGAGAAAGGCTCATTCGAAAAATCCATGCAGTATATGGGCTTTCAGGCAGGTGAATCTTTGCTTGGTAAGAAAGTGGACTATGTATTCCTCGGAGCATGTACAAACGGACGTATCGAAGACTTCCGTGCATTTGCCTCTATCGTAAAGGGACGTAAGAAAGCCGACAATATTACAGCATGGCTTGTTCCGGGTTCGTGGATGGTAGACGAGCAGATTCGTCAGGAAGGTTTGGATAAAGTTTTGGAAGAAGCCGGTTTCGAAATCCGTCAGCCAGGATGTTCGGCTTGTCTTGCCATGAATGATGACAAGATTCCGGCAGGAAAATATTCCGTATCTACCAGCAACCGAAATTTTGAAGGACGTCAGGGACCAGGTTCTCGCACCTTGCTTGCTAGTCCGCTGACTGCAGCCGCTGCTGCTGTGACCGGAGTAATAACCGACCCCAGAACACTTATGTAATTCGTAAAATTGTGCATCATTATGAAACAGAAATTCAACATCATAACAAGTACTTGTATTCCTTTGCCTTTGGAGAATGTGGATACAGACCAGATTATTCCGGCACGTTTCCTGAAAGCAACTACCCGCGATGAAAAATTCTTTGGCGATAACCTCTTCCGCGACTGGCGTTATAATCCGGACGGTTCGCTGAATAAAGATTTTGTGCTGAACAATCCTACATATAGCGGACAGATTTTAGTTGCCGGTAAGAATTTCGGTAGTGGTTCCAGTCGTGAACATGCTGCATGGGCTATTGCCGGATATGGCTTTCGCGTAGTTGTATCGAGCTTCTTTGCCGATATTCATAAAAACAATGAACTGAACAATTTCGTATTGCCGGTAGTTGTCAGCGAGGCTTTCCTGAAAGAATTGTTCGATTCTATTTATTCCGATCCAAAAACAGAGGTCGAAGTCAATTTACCCGAACAGACCATAACCAATAAAGCGACAGGCAAGTCTGAAAAGTTTGAGATCAATGCATACAAGAAACATTGCCTGATGAACGGACTTGATGACATCGATTTTCTGGTAGAGAATAAAGATAAAATAGAGGCTTACGAAAAAGCTCGTAACTAATTAGATAAATTCAATGAACAATCATCCGAGAATAGAAATCATGGATACCACACTCCGCGACGGTGAACAGACCAGCGGAGTGTCATTCGTACCACATGAAAAATTAATGATAGCCCGTTTGCTGCTGGAAGACCTGAAGGTCGACCGTATTGAAATAGCTTCGGCACGTGTGTCCGAAGGAGAGGCGAAGGCAGTGAAAAATGATTTGCGACTGGGCAGCTCGTCGGGGGATGTTATCTCGGGTAGAAGTGTTGGGCTTTGTCGACGGAAACATGTCTGTCGACTGGATTTACAATGCAGGATGCCGGGTTATCAATCTGCTGACAAAAGGATCTGAAAAACATTGTACGTTTCAGTTGAAGAAAACGTTAGACCAGCATTTGGCAGATATTCTGGGTGTAGTCCGTTATGCTCATGGAAAAGGAATGGATGTCAATGTATATCTGGAAGACTGGAGCAACGGAATCAAAGATTCTCCCGATTATGTGTTTGGCCTGGTAGATGGACTGAAAGATTGCGGAATAAAACGTTTCATGCTTCCCGATACCTTGGGGGTACTGAATCCGTTACAGGTAATCGAGTTCATGAGGAAGATGAAAAAACGCTATCCAGACTTGCATTTCGATTTTCATGCACATAATGATTATGATTTGGCTGTAAGTAATGTGCTGGCTGCCGTACTGAGTGGAGTAAAAGGCTTGCATACTACTATCAACGGTTTGGGAGAGCGTGCCGGAAATGCACCGCTTGCCAGTGTACAAGCTATCTTGAAAGACCATTTCCATGCAATCACCAATATCGATGAAAGTCGTCTGAATGTAGTGAGCCGGCTGGTCGAATCGTATTCAGGAGTTACCATTCCGGCAAATAAACCGATAGTGGGCGACAGTGTCTTTACTCAGGTAGCCGGTGTACATGCCGATGGTGATAATAAAAATAACTTGTACTGCAATGACTTGCTTCCCGAGCGTTTTGGCAGAATACGCGAATATGCGTTAGGTAAAAATTCCGGAAAAGCAAATATCCGGAAAAATCTGGAGAGCCTGGGACTTGAGCTGGATGAAGAGTCGATGAAGAAAGTAACCGACCGTATCATCGAGCTTGGAGACCGCAAAGAGCAGGTCACACAAGAAGATTTGCCCTATATTATATCTGATGTGCTGAAGCACGATACAGCAGAAAATAAGGTAAAACTTTTGAGCTATTTTGTAACCTTGGCAAAAGGTCTTAAACCGATGGCTACATTGAGTATAGAGATCAACGGAAAGGTTTACCAGGAAAGCTCATCCGGCGACGGACAGTATGATGCCTTTGTACGGGCGTTGCGTAAAATTTACAAAGGAACACTGGAACGTACATTCCCGATGCTGGTCAACTATGCGGTAACAATTCCTCCCGGAGGACGTACCGATGCCTTTGTTCAGACAGTTATTACCTGGAATTACGGTGACAGAGAGTTCCGTACCCGTGGCTTTGATGCTGACCAGACAGAAGCAGCTATCAAAGCAACAATGAAGATGCTTAATATGATTGAAGATGAATATTCCAATTCGAATTGATTTTTTATCAAGTTAAATCATGAATAAAATGAAGTCTTGGCAAAGGTATATCCTGGCGTTTATCCTGTCGTTTACTTTGATTGTTTTTTTACGCAGGGTGATTCCTTGTGATGATATAAAAGATGGAAATTTATTGGTGAATTTGGTATTAGCATCTTTTCTGACTGGGTGTTTTATTATTATACATTATTTGTATAATATGTATAATAGAAGATTTAAAGATAAATAGACTATTTACTAAAGAATAAACAATAATTATGGATTTTAAGATAGCAGTGTTGGCTGGCGATGGAATCGGTCCTGAAATCTCTGTTCAGGGAGTAGATGTAATGTCGGCTGTATGTGAGAAATTTGGTCATAAGGTAAGTTACGAATATGCTTTGTGTGGTGCGGATGCAATTGATAAAGTAGGCGATCCGTTTCCGGAAGCAACTTACGAAATATGTAAGAATGCAGATGCGGTATTGTTTTCTGCCGTAGGTGATCCTAAATTCGACAATGACCCGACAGCAAAGGTCCGTCCGGAACAAGGATTGTTAGCCATGCGTAAGAAACTGGGACTGTTTGCCAATATCCGTCCGGTTCAGACATTCAAATGTCTGGTACACAAATCTCCGTTGAAGGCAGAACTTGTTGACGGTGCAGACTTCCTTTGCATCCGCGAGTTGACAGGAGGTATGTATTTCGGTGAGAAGTATCAGGACAACGATAAGGCTTACGATACAAACATGTATACACGTCCTGAGATTGAAAGAATATTGAAGGTCGGTTTTGAATATGCTATGAAGCGTCGCAAACACCTTACCGTAGTCGATAAGGCAAACGTACTTGCATCTTCTCGCTTGTGGCGTCAGATTGCTCAGGAAATGGCTCCTCAGTATCCGGAAGTTACTACAGACTATATGTTTGTTGACAATGCAGCTATGAAGATGATTCAGGAACCAAAGTTCTTCGATGTAATGGTGACAGAAAATACTTTCGGAGATATCCTTACAGACGAAGGATCAGTAATCAGTGGTTCTATGGGATTGCTTCCTTCAGCTTCTACAGGCGAAAGCACTCCGGTATTCGAACCTATCCATGGTTCATGGCCGCAGGCTAAGGGGTTGAACATTGCCAATCCGCTGGCACAGATTCTGTCGGTGGCAATGCTTTTCGAATATTTCGATCTGAAAGAAGAAGGTGCACTGATCCGCAAGGCAGTAGATGCATCACTCGATGCTTATGTGCGTACTCCTGAAATTCAGGTAGAGGGACAGCCTAAATACGGAACCAAGGAAGTTGGTGCATGGGTGGTCGATTACATTAAAAAAGCATGACAGTAAGAATCGTATCAGCTATTGTTTGATACCCAGAACCCCGAAAGTTTTTATGCTGACTTTCGGGGTTCTGTTTTTTTATAGTTCGGATACGTTTGTTGCTGATGAATCGGGTCAGAATTTTTTAACTCGGATATGGCAGTAAGGTTCTCCTCCTGTCTTATCGTAATAGTGCTGATGATATTCTTCTCCTTCCCAGAACGTTGTGGCGGGAGTGAGTTTCGTATTCACCTCATATCCTTTTTCCCTTAGCAGGGCGATGACAGCTTCTGCCTCTTCTTTTTGCTTGTCATTCAGATAAAATATCTCGCTGCGATACTGCGGACCGATATCAGGACCTTGTCCGTCGGTCTGTGCCGGATCGTGAATCTCAAAAAAGAGTTTACACAGTTCTGTAAACGATGTTTGTTCTGCATCAAATTCTACCAGTGTTGCTTCTGCATGTCCGGTAGTGTGTGCCTTTACTTCTTCATAAGCCGGATGTTCCTTGTGTCCGCCTATGTAGCCTACTGTGGAGCGTACCACTCCTTTGGCATGTTCAAACTGATACTGTGCTCCCCAGAAACATCCGCAGGCAAATATAGCTTTTTCCAGTTTCATGATAGTTCTTGTTTATAATGATTGTTCAAACTTACAAAAACTTTTTAATATACATCCCACTCCACAGATTATTCCATTACCTTTGCTTTCGAATTTAATTAAAATTATATCCGGATGAAAAGAATACTCCTGTGTTTGATATGTATTTTCTCGTTGCTGGGCAGTAAGGCACAATCGTATAATGAACTGGTGGAAAAAGCTATGGACTATACTTTCAAGGATAGTCTGCAACAAGCTGAGGAACTCTTTCGTGAGGCTTTGCGGCTCGATCCTTACAATGCCCGGAATGCGTTGCTTTTTTCTAACTTGGGAACCGTGCTGAAACGTCAGGGAAAGATAGACGAGGCAATAGATTCATATACGATGGCACTGAACATTACTCCTTATGCAACTGCCATTCTGCTGAATCGTGCCACACTTTATATGGAAAAGAATCTGACGGAAAAAGCCTATTTGGACTATTGCAATGTAATCGATCTCTTGCCGAACGATAAGGAGGCTCGTCTGTTTCGTGCTTATATCTATATGAAACGGCGACAGTATAAGGAAGCACGCATCGACTATAATGTGATACTGGGATTAGATGCGAAACATAAGGCTGCCCGTCTGGGACTGGCTATGCTGGATCAGAAAGAAGGACGGTATATCGCGGCACGCGATGGTATGAACCTGCTTATCGAAGACTATCCGAAAGATGCTTCCCTATATAAGATGAGAGCTAATCTGGAACTGGAGCAGAACTTTCCCGATGCTGCCTTGCTCGATTTGGAAGAAGCCTTGAAACTGGATGCCCGTGATGCTGATACGCATGTGATGATGGGAGATATTTATTTACAGATGGAGAAGAAACACGAGGCACGTGAGGCTTTATGAGAAGGCTGTTTCGCTAGGTGTTCCTCGTATGGAACTGATTGGAAAAACTGAAAAAGCGTAAGTTAGTTGAAAAATAATAATTTATCTGTTTGCAGAAATTTTGCATGATATTTTTAAAAAACATGCAGAGATTTTTCGGTAAAACGTCAGCATATTTTGGAAAAGATATGCTGACGTTTTATTATAATGAATTCCTGTCTTTTTTTATGTCAGATATGACGTGCGGTCAGATGGAGAAAATTTTTATTCGGACATTAACTTTTCAGTTTGTTTTGTCGGTAAAAAATACTGACAAATAGTTGTAGGGGTTATCTGGTAAACTTCCGGATGACCTCAATAAAGTCTTTTCCGTATTTATCTCTTTTATATTCACCGATACCACTTATTTCACCGAAAGCTTCTACCGTAGTAGGACGTGAAGAAGCCAGGAGATGGAGCGTCTTGTCCGAAAGAACAATGTAAGCCGGTATAGCCTGTTGGTCGGCAAGTTTTTTTCGTAACTGGCGAAGTTCTTCGAACAGCTGTTCGTCTTCGTTGTCGAATACCATAGGGGTAGGGAACAGTGCTTCTGTTGCAAGGGGTTGTTTTTGTTTT
>ENA-OQHF01001779-OQHF01001779.1-human-gut-metagenome-genome-assembly--contig:-NODE-1779-length-11522-cov-2.830891_pt1 | contig 11522 bp, 8 predicted proteins | sample MGYA00242559_ERZ504709 | MGnify/ENA primary metagenome ERZ504709 (study PRJEB26092, sample SAMD00036203) | human gut metagenome | host: Homo sapiens | study: EMG produced TPA metagenomics assembly of... | reverse complement strand
GCATTCTTCACTACTTTCCCATCTTTCAACGTAATGCTGTAACCGCGGGGCCAACAACTTTTCCGGTGAAGCATCTGCCAATCGTTGTTGCAACAATTCCAGGCGATGGCGATGGCGGAACAAAGAGGAGTCACAGCCTGCACCACATCTTTCCGCACAGTCAGCAAAGCCATTTTTGCATCGGATATACGATGGTATGCGGCAGAAGGAATCCGGTTCTTGTAACCAGAGAGTCTGCGCTGTTCCTGCTGCAACAGATTCCTGACACCCTCATGCAAGCGAGAAGCAAGCATTTCCAGTTCATCAGCAGCGCTGTCCATGGACTCTATTAAGAATTCGGCAGCCGCCGTAGGGGTCTTTACACGGGTATGTGCCACAGAATCCAGCACCGTGTCATCCCGCTCGTGACCGATGCCCGTTATGACAGGCAACGGAAACTGTGCACAAGCAGCAGCAAGCAGATAAGTATCGAAACCGGATAAGTCGGACGTGGCGCCTCCACCGCGAATAATGACAACCACATCAAACTCGGACAAGCGTGCATTTACCCGGTCGAGAGCAGAGAGGACAGACTCCTCCACACGGTCGCCCTGCATCAGGGCAGGAAACAGTTCCGTATAAAAGTAGAAACCCCGGGAATTGTTTTCCAGCTGATGACAGAAGTCACCATAGCCCGCCGCCGTCGGTGAGGATATGACGGCAATACGTTGCGGCAGGCGGGGCATATCCAGTTCTTTATTAAGAGTGAGCACCCCCTCTTCCTCGAGCTGTTTCAGTATCTCCCTGCGGCGGCGTGCCATATCGCCCAAGGTATAGGTGGGGTCAATATTGACTACCGTCAGCGAGTAGCCATACAGCTCGTGGAAATCGACCGTGACTTTTACCAGTACCTTCAAGCCTGAAACGAAAGCCTGCCCCGTTTCCCGCTCAAAATAACTCCGCAAGCGGGTAAAGACATTTGCCCATATAATTCCTCGTGCCTTGGCCAGAAGCGCATTGCCGGTAGCATCTTTCTGCACAAACTCCAGATAGCAATGTCCGGAATAATTTACGCGTACATCGCTTAATTCAGCCTGCACCCAATATTCATCCGGCAGACAGGAGGTGATGCTCCGTCTGACCAATGAATTCAGTTCGAGTAAGGAAAGAGGTTTATTTTCCATCAGTATCCGCTTTCAGTTTCATGGCCAGTTGGTAGGCTTTCCACATATCCGTCACTCCATATCCGTAAATATTATCGGGATAAGCATTACGGTCGCTGGCTTCATGCACTACCTGAATGAGCTGCCGTACCGTAAGCCAAGGACACGCCTGCCACAAACAAGCCACCAGTCCGCAGAAAATAGGCGACGCAAAAGAAGTACCATTGGCAAAAGCGGTACCTCCGTCTACTCCTACCACTGCCGAATGTACGCCCATCGCCATGACATCGGGTTTGATACGCCCGTCTGCCGTATTACCGATGGAAGAAAAAGCGGCATTCACTCCCATATTATCGATGGCACCTATGGTCAATATATCTTCCGCATCGGCCGGAGGAGTGATTTTTTTCCATTCATCCATACCGGAATTTCCGGCACTGCATACCACCAAAAGCCCTTTCTTTGCTGCATACGAAGCAGAAGCGGCCATCAAAGAAGTATGCCCATCCAACTGACGATATGTATAATTATCAATCGGATCGTCAAATGAATAATATCCTAAGGAGGTATTGACAATATCCACTCCTACACTGTCGGCAAATTCCACTGCCGCAGCCCAGTTATCCTCTTCCACCGGCTGTTCCGTATCATTGTCTTCACTTCTTAACAGCCAGTAGCTTGCTTCGGGAGCTGTTCCCACCATGACATGAGGCGTATTCACAGCCATGCACGACAAGACTTTCATGCCGTGATTATGTTCGCCATAAATATCTGAAGAAGGATTGACAAAATCATGTGTGCCTAAAATCGTCGTATTCTTGAAGATTTTCATGGCATCCACATTATAAAAGCCAGCATCGATGACCGCAATCTGTATCCCTTTGCCTTTAAAGCCGGCCAGATGCAGACTGTCTCCATGGTGAATCTTGATTTGTTCGGCTCCCATTCCATAATAATCATCCTGCTTTTTCCACTGATTCTTCACCTGCTCCTTTCTGTCTTTGTTACGGGGCATAATGGAATCTGGAGATACCCATACTTTTTTGATGGAGCGGACAAATGAATTATCCAGGAAGCGCAAGGCAATAGCCTCATCGGGAACCTGCATCAGCACGGTATTGTTCCATTTGCTGGATGAGATGTATTTTCCTCCCTGCGACTCCAGGCGCTCAATATAGGCACGACAAACAGGCAGGTCGGTAGAATCAACGGCTACCCCCTGACTGGCACGACGGGCAAGTGCCCGTTCGGACAAAAAAGTTTCAGGATGTTCCAAAGAATGTACAGACTTTGACTTGTCAGTCAACTGCACTCTGTATTTATATAAACTCTCTGCCGAGACACTACTTCCGCAGAGCAAAAAGAGAAGAGCTAATCCTATTCTGTTCACTTTCATCCACATAGCTTTTATTTTGGAGCGCAAAGATACACAAAGTTTTCCCTGAATGCGGAAAAAAGTTTACCTTTGCACGATTTTTTTAGAAAATCTAAAGATTTCTGGATAACAATTAATAAGGTAAATAATTATGTCGCAAAAAGGAACAGCCACAGAACTTGGCACTGAACGAATTGGAAAACTATTGATGCAATATGCCATTCCGGCCATTATTGCCATGACTGCTTCTTCGCTTTACAACATGGTAGACAGTATTTTTATCGGACACGGAGTAGGTCCTCTAGCCATATCGGGACTGGCCATCACCTTTCCGCTGATGAACCTGGCTGCTGCCTTCGGTTCACTGGTGGGAGTCGGTGCCTCTACCCTCATCTCCGTTAAATTAGGTCAGAAGGATTATACTACCGCACAGCAGATTTTAGGAAACGTCGTATCATTAAACCTGATTATCGGGGTGCTGTTTACCATTGTCTGCCTCTTGTTTTTGGACCCCATCCTGTATTTCTTTGGCGCCAGTGAGGCTACACTGCCCTATCGCCAAGGATTACATGGTGACCATCTTATTAGGAAATGTAATCACCCACATGTATTTAGGACTCAACTCGGTGTTGCGCTCAGCCGGACATCCTCAAAAGGCCATGGCCGCCACCATACTGACTGTTATTATCAACACTTTGCTGGATCCCTTGTTCATCTACACCTTCCACATGGGAATAAAGGGAGCCGCCGTGGCAACTGTCCTGGCTCAGGTGATTTCACTCTGCTGGCTTATCTGGATTTTCTGCAACAAAAATGAATTGCTTCACTTCCGGAGAGGCATTTATCGCCTAAAAGAATACTAGTAGAAAATATCATCGGTATCGGACTGGCTCCGTTTTTCATGAACCTGGCCTCCTGTTTTATCGTCATTCTGATAAACAAAGGGTTAAAACTATACGATGGAGATTTGGCCATCGGTGCATTTGGAATCGTCAACCGCATTGTATTCTTATTCGTCATGATTGTGATGGGGCTCAACCAAGGAATGCAGCCCATTGCCGGCTACAACTTTGGTGCACAGAATTATCACCGTGTGAATCAGGTAATGAAATATACCGTCATCGCTGCCACCATCGTTACCACCAGTGGCTTCTTAGTGGGCGAACTGATGCCGGAACTGGCCGTAGCCGCCTTCACCACCGATTCACAGCTCATCCAGCTAAGTGCCAAAGGCCTAAGGGTAGTGGTCATGTTCTTCCCTATCATCGGCTTTCAGATGGTTACTTCCAACTTCTTCCAAAGTATCGGAATGGCCAAGAAAGCCATCATACTTTCTTTAAGCCGTCAGGTACTGATTCTGATTCCCTGTCTGCTTATCCTTCCACTTTTCTGGGGAGTAGACGGAGTGTGGTACAGTATGCCGATTTCTGACATAACCGCCAGCATCATTGCCGGAAGCATGCTCTACAGTCAGTTCCAGAAATTCAAACGACACGCTGCCGAAACCGGAATCGAAATAAAATAAAAGACAAAAAAGTGACATTTTTCCGCAGAAAGAATTATATTTGTTGTGTATCAACTAAAGAGTTACACTATGGACGGACACTATGTTATCAATCTCGGACGCCAGCTGGGCAGCGGCGGAAAAGAAATAGGTGAAAAATTAGCGAATGACTTAGGCATTGCCTTTTACGATAAAGAGCTTATCAACTTAGCTTCTGAAGAGAGCGGACTTTGCAAGGAATTTTTCGAAAAAGCTGATGAGAAAGCTTCTCAAACCATTTTAGGAGGATTATTCGGAACCCGTTTCCCGTTTATTACAGAAGGAGCCTATCCGTACAACTCCTATCTCAGCAACGATTCTCTGTTCAAAATTCAGAGTGATGTCATCCGTCATCTGGCAGAAAAGCAATCGTGCCTTTTCGTGGGAAGATGTGCTGACTACATTTTGCGCGACCATCCCAGATGTGCCAACGTCTTTGTGTCAGCCTCACCGGAAGCCCGTATTGAGCGACTGATGAAACTGCACCACATCAGCGCGGAAGATGCAGAAGACTTGATGGAAAAAGCGGACAAGAAACGTTCTTCCTATTACAACTACTACAGCTACAAGACATGGGGAGCAGCTGCTACCTATCATCTATGTATCGATTCTTCTGTATTAGGTATTGATGGTACCGTGGAATTCATCAAGAATTTTGTCAAGCTGAAACTTCATCTGTAAGAAAAGATAAAGACATAAAAAATAGAGAGGCTGTTCAACTGAGATTGAGCAGCCTCTCTATTTTTATACGAAACAAGCCATTCGGAATCTGACTTTTATAAAAATCCAGTACTTCTTAGGCAGTACTGGAGTACTCCCCTGAAAGTACTGCAGTACTTTCTAAGAAGTATTATAGTACTGCCTAAGAAGTACTGAGAACTTTGACTTTTCCTGATACAACTAGACGTTTTTTCTTTTTATAAACTGGAACAGTAGACACTTTGTACTCGTGTATCTGAGAAGGACTATTGTTTCATCAAGTAAGCTTTAAATGCCGCAAAGTCTTTCGACATCGGTACACTCTGTTTGGTACCTTTCATGAATGCCTGAAGCTTTTCCGGTATTTTTACTTCCACTCCAATGATGCTTTCCATTGTTTGAAGGAATTTTGCCGGATGAGCTGTTTCCAGGAACAAACCGACTTCCCCTTCTTTCAGTTCTTCTGCCAACGCACGGTATCCGCATGCACCGTGAGGATCGAGCAGATAACCTGTTTCTTCATAAACCTTCTGCACCGTTTCACGTATCTGCTCATCGGTATAGGTTTCGCCGCTGATTTCAGAAGCAATGGCATCGTGACTACCTTCGTACAAATCCAGTACCCGGGCAAAATTACTGGGTCGCCTACATCCATAGCATTGGCAATAGTAGCCACCGACGGACGCGGACAATACTCTCCTGTCTTTAGGTATTGATAGAATATATCGTTACGATTATTAGCGGCAATAAAGCGTTTCACCGGAAGTCCCATACGCTTGCCAAACAATCCGGCTGTAATATTTCCGAAGTTACCGCTCGGCACACAAACCACCAGGTTATCGGCCTTACCGATTTTTTTCATCTGCGCATAGGCATAGAAATAATAAAAGGCCTGCGGCAGGAAACGGGCCACATTGATAGAGTTGGCAGATGTCAACTGCATGTGCTCGTTCAATTCTTTATCCATGAACGCATTTTTCACCAACGCCTGGCAGTCATCGAACGTACCGTCCACTTCGACCGCTGTGATATTACGTCCTAAGGTCGTGAATTGTTTTTCCTGAATTTCACTGACCTTTCCTTTCGGATAAAGCACATACACATGAATGCCTTCCACTCCAAGGAAACCATTTGCCACCGCACTTCCCGTATCCCCGGATGTAGCTACCAGCACATTGACCTGCTTCTTTCCTTCCTTACGGATAAAGTATCCCAACAGGCGGGCCATAAAACGACCACCTACATCTTTAAAAGCCAATGTAGGTCCGTGGAACAGCTCCAAAGAATAAATATTGTCTTTTACTTTTACTGCCGGTACATCAAAGTTCAATGTGTCATACACAATCTGTTTCAATGTTTCTGCCGGTACATCTTCTCCAAAAAAAGCATCTGCTACTTTATAAGCTATTTCTGGAAAAGAAAATGTCTCAATCTCGTCATAGAACGATTGTGGCAAGGGTTTAATCTGACGGGGCATATATAAACCCTTATCTGAAGCCAGTCCTCTTACCACAGCTTCTTCCAATGTCGCGTCTAATGCTTTTCCGTTTGTACTGTAATACTTCATATTGCTATCTGTTACTGAATATTCATAAATAGGTTCATAAACTCATCTTTCTCCATCAGGCCATATCCTCCTTCCTTGCAACTGATTTCATCATAAGTCTGCACGGCATCCGGCTCAATACCCGGATAATATATCAGGAAGGGAATCGGTTCATTGGTATGCGTTCTCAACTCACAAGGAGTAGGATGGTCGGGCAATACCGCAATGGCCACCGGCTCGTCCCATTGTTTTACTGCTTCATAGACCGGACCGACAATACGGCTATCCAAGTCCTCAATGGTTTTCAGTTTCAACGGAACATCTCCTTCATGACCCGCCTCATCGCTGGCTTCCACATGCAGATACACAAAATCATCTGTTTTCAGTGCTTCAATGGCAGCCTGAGCCTTCCCTTCATAGTTGGTGTTATACAATCCGGTAGCCCCTTCCACATCAATACAGCGCAAACCTGCATAACGGCCGATACCCCGAATCAAATCGACAGCCGTAATCACGGCTCCTTTTCGGATGGACGGATATTTCTCTGACAAAGGTTCCATCTGCGGGCGGTATCCCGGACTCCAGGGCCAGATACTATTGGCCGGGTCTTTCCCTTCCGCCACTCGTTTCAAGTTGACAGGATGCGTAGCCAGCAACTCTTGTGATTTCAGAATCAGTGCATTCAACAAATCGGCTGTTTCTTGTGCCTCAGGACAGAGTGCCTTCACCAGATTAGGACGGAAAGGCTGCAAAGGGATGTCATGCGGAGGCACACAAGCCAAGCGCTTATCTCCTCCCTTAATCACCAATAAATGACGATATTGCACTCCTGTGTAAAAATGAATGCGGTCGGAACCCAATTTTTCATCCAAAAAGCGAATCAGTTCATCAGCCTCTTCCGTAGAAATATGCCCGGCAGAATGGTTTTTCAACGTTTCTCCTTCCACACAGACAATGTTACAACGCATAGCCATGTCCCCATCCTGAAGGTCTACGCCAATACTGGCAGCTTCCAGTACTCCACGCCCTTCATACACCTTAGGTAAATCATAGCCCATCACAGACATATTGGCCACCTCACTTCCTGGATGGAAGCCGTCGGCCACCGTCTTCAATACGCCCGTACGCCCCATACTTGCCAGCTTATCCATATATGGCGTATGTGCATACTGCAGTAAAGTTTTGTCGCCTAAGGAAGGTACAGCCCAATCGGCCATACCGTCACCTAAGATAATTACATGTTTCATTTTTGTTTGGTTTAAATATTGGCAATACTCATTATATCCGCAAATACACCGGCAGCAGTCACACTTGCACCGGCACCGTATCCCTGAATCAGCATCGGATATTCATTGTAGCGCTCTGTGGTCAGCAAGATAATATTGTTGCTGCCAGCCAGGTTATAGAACGGATGATTGCGGTCTACTTCCTGCAAAGACACCTTGCCGTGTCCATCTTCCAGGCTTGCCACAAAACGCCAGCGTTTTTCCTCGCTTTCCAGTCTCTTGCGACGTTCTTCAAATTCTTTATCTAATTGTGGAATCCTTCTCCAGAAATCATCCAATGTACCTTCAAAATAGCTGTCAGGAATAAACAAGTCTGCTTCCACATCTTCCTGATTCAAACGGTAACCTGCCTCACGAGCCAGAATCACCAGTTTCCGAATTACATCCTTTCCGCTCAGGTCAATTCTCGGGTCCGGTTCCGAATAACCTTCTTCCTTCGCCTGACGGATAGTTTCACTCAGAGGAGTTGTCGCACTGATACGGTTGAAAATATAATTCAACGTGCCGCTCACCACTGCTTCAATCTTCAGAATCTTGTCACCACTGTTTATCAGGTCATTGATGGTATTGATTACCGGAAGACCAGCTCCTACGTTCGTCTCAAACAAATACTTCACTCCACGCTGGCGAGCAATTCTTTTCAGTTCCGCATAGATGTCGTATTCAGAAGAAGCGGCAATCTTGTTTGCTGCGACCACCGAAACATTGTGACTCAGCAAATCTTTATACAGTGCCGCAATATCGGGACTGGCTGTACAATCCACAAACACCGAATTGAAGATATTCATTCCCACAATCTCATCACGAAGAGTCTGAGGACAAGAAGGAATGCCTTTTTCATCCAATTCTTCTCTGAAATGTTCCAAATCAATTCCGGCACGCGTAAACAAGGCTTTATGGCCGTTGGCAATACCCACCACATGCAGTTTCAACCCGCGTTCCTGCTTCAGTTTTTCCTGCTGGCCATGAATCTGTTCAATCAAGCTGGCACCCACTGTTCCCGTACCACAGATAAACAGGTTCAATACCTGATATTCTGACAAGAAGAATGAATCATGAATCACATTCAGTGTCTTACGCAAGGAAGCACCTTCCACGACGAAAGAGATATTTGTCTCAGAAGCACCCTGCGCACAAGCGATGACATTGATACCGTTACGTCCGAGCGTACCAAACAATTTTCCGGCAATACCAGGAGTATGCTTCATATTCTCACCCACAATCGCCACAGTAGCCAACCCACCTTCCGCTTTCATCGGTGAGATTTCGCCCATTTCAATTTCTTTGGCAAACTCCTCATTCAGCACCTCACATGCCAGTTCCGCATCCTCATTTCTCACACCGATAGAGGTTGAGTTCTCAGAAGAAGCCTGCGAAACCAAAAAGACACTGATGCCATTTTCGGCCAACGTCTTGAAGATACGATGGTTCACGCCAATGACACCCACCATGCCCAAACCGGTCATAGTAATCAAGCAGGTATCATTAATAGACGAAATACCCTTGATAGGTTTCGAAGAATGGTCAGCTTCCTGCTTCACAATAGTACCCGGAGCCTCCGGATTGAACGTATTCTTTATCAGAATCGGAATATTCTTATGACATACCGGATAAATCGTAGGCGGATACACCACTTTCGCACCAAAGTTACACAGCTCCATAGCCTCCACATAACTCAACTCCGTAATAGGATAAGCCGTGCTGATGACACGCGGGTCAGCTGTCATGAAGCCATCCACATCCGTCCAAATTTCCAGAATATCCGCATCCAAAGCTGCCGCAATAATAGACGCTGTATAATCAGATCCACCTCTTCCCAAGTTGGTTACTTCTCCCGTATTCTTATCGGTAGAATAAATCCCGGCACCGAGAAACCTTCGGTAATTTCACTGAAAAGTCTCACGCACCAGCCGGTTCGTCAGCTCTGAATCAAGAATATGCTTATTATGTTTCTTTTCAGTCTTAATGAAAGTACGAGAATCGAACCACACTGCCCCCTCAATAAGCGTAGCCACAATGATGGAAGAAAGACGTTCCCCATAGCTCACAATCGTAGCAGAAGTTTTCGGAGAAAGGTCACGAATCAAATAAATACCCTGAAAAATATCCTTCAATTCGCTCAGCAGTTCGTTTACCAGATCCAGAAGCAACTCTCTTCCCCGCCCTGCCGGAATCACAGTGTACACCATTTCAATGTGACGGTTCACGATTTCCTTCATTTCCTTCTCATAAGCATCATCGCCCGAAGCGGCCATTTTAGAAGTACAAATCAGTTTATCGGTAATTCCCCCTAATGCGGAAACGACTACAATTACTTTGTCATCTATACCCTCTACTATACGCTTGACACTTAACATGCTATTGACAGAACCTACGGATGTTCCGCCGAATTTTATTACTTTCATTATATTGGTGTTTTTATTATTAATACTTGAAATACTCCCGGATGAGATGTTCATCACAGAGGATGCAGGGGTCTCACAGGGCTTTTTTCTTTCCCGCCACCGGAATCACGCGGAACTGCACAAGCAAATTTTGTGAGACGCTGCGGTTCTCTGTGACGAAAGCTAAATAAAATGACTGAAAATTAGTGTAACACGTAGAAACACAAAATACTATCCCCAACCCCTAAGGGTCATGGTGCACATGGATGTGACTGTATGTTGATAGTACTTGTTCATTGTCTCTTACTGCTATCGTTTATGATAAGTGTTGCAAAAGTAACAATAAAAATATTCAAACTATCACATTTTACGACTTTTTTGCGATAAAAATACATATTCGCTTCATTAAGGACAGAAATATGTACATTTCACGACTGACAGATTTGCACTTTCTGCCAAGGGAAGAGAGCAATCCGGACGCAGTTTTCTAACACTTTGCTATTGTTTTAGAGATATATTACTATCTTTGCATAGTAATCATGTAAGAATCGAGCGTATGGTCCCAAATAATACTTCCGTTTTGTTAATTTACACCGGAGGAACTATCGGAATGATAGAGAATGCAGAAACCGGCGCCCTGGAAAGCTTCAACTTCGAGCAGTTGCAGAAACATGTTCCCGAACTTCAGAGATTTGCGTTCCGTATCGACACTTATCAATTCGACCCGCCCATGGATTCCTCGGACATGGACCCCGATGCCTGGCGCAAACTGGTACGCATCATCAGCAACAACTACAACCAATATACAGGCTTCGTCATCCTGCATGGCACAGACACCATGGCCTACACAGCTTCTGCACTCAGCTTCATGCTTGAAGGGCTGAACAAGCCCGTCATCCTAACCGGCTCGCAACTGCCCATTGGCGTGCTCCGCACAGACGGCAAGGAAAACCTGCTGACCAGCATCGAAATAGCCACCGACCGCCACTCCAACGGACAGCCCATCGTACCCGAAGTCTGCATCTTCTTCGAAAACCACCTGATGCGCGGCAACCGTACCACCAAAATGAACGCGGAGAACTTCAATGCTTTCCGTTCCTTCAATTATCCGGTACTCGCTTCCGCCGGTATACATATTAAATATAATAATGTGCAAATTCATACGCACGGCACTCCCCACGAACTGGAGCCTCATTATCTGCTTGATACCAACATCGCCATACTGAAGCTTTTTCCAGGTATTCAGGAAAATGTCGTGGCAGCCATACTTGCCACTAAAGGACTGAAGGCCGTAGTCCTCGAAACCTACGGTTCCGGCAACGCTCCCCCGAAAGGGAATGGTTTCTACGCCACCTGCATGATGCCTGCGAACAAGGCATCATCATTGTCAACGTCACCCAATGCAGTGCCGGCACTGTTGAAATGGAGCGCTATGAAACCGGTTACCAACTGATGCAGGCAGGAGTTGTCTGCGGATATGATCAGCACAACGGAATCTGCCGTAACCAAGCTGATGTTCCTTCTGGGGCACGATTATCCACCTGCCG
>ENA-OQHF01001774-OQHF01001774.1-human-gut-metagenome-genome-assembly--contig:-NODE-1774-length-11542-cov-3.069207_pt1 | contig 11542 bp, 8 predicted proteins | sample MGYA00242559_ERZ504709 | MGnify/ENA primary metagenome ERZ504709 (study PRJEB26092, sample SAMD00036203) | human gut metagenome | host: Homo sapiens | study: EMG produced TPA metagenomics assembly of... | reverse complement strand
CCTGCGCCACTTGGCGACGAGGCGAAACACGATCCGCGTACTGCGTTGGTCGTATGATCTTCGTCCGGTTTTTCAAGACGGTCGATACCTGCGCTGCCGAATTCGACGCGGTCACGCCGTACTATTACTCCTGCTATGCGGACGAAAGTGAACTGCGTCCGCGTGAGCGTGAAGCCGTGATCATTCTCGGCTCCGGTCCGAACCGTATCGGCCAGGGCATCGAGTTCGACTACACCTGCGTACATGCCGTGCAGGAGCTGGGCAAGGACTATGACACCATCATGGTCAACTGCAACCCGGAAACCGTGTCCACCGATTACGACATGTCCGATCGTCTGTACTTCGAGCCGCTTACCTTCGAAGACGTACTCGAAATCTACGAGGCCGAAAAGAAGATGGGTCCGGTCAAGGGCGTTATCGTTCAGCTCGGTGGCCAGACCCCGCTGTCTCTGGCGGCTCGTCTGAAGGCTGCCGGTGTTCCGATTCTCGGTACCACGCCTGAATCCATCGATCTGGCTGAAAACCGTGAGCTCTTCGGCGAAGTGCTGAAGAAGGCCGAGATGAACGCGCCTCGCTATGGCACCGCTCTGAGCCTTGACGAAGCCCGTGAGGCGGCTCATAACATCGGTTATCCGGTGCTGGTGCGCCCGAGCTACGTGCTTGGCGGTCGCGGCATGGAAATCGTGTACGACGACGCCCAGCTGTGCAAGTATGTGGATCGCGCATTGAAGGAAGCTCAGGCCGATACCGTGGTTTCTGGCCGTCTGCCTTCTCCGTTGCTGATCGACAAGTTCCTGCAGGATGCCGTGGAAATCGACGTCGACGCCTTGTTCGATGGCGAAGAGCTGTATATCGGCGGCATTATGGAACATGTTGAGGAAGCTGGCGTGCATTCCGGTGGACGCCGCATGCACTCTGCCGCCGAGCACCCTTTCCGATGACCAGATCCGCCGTCTGCGCGAAGGCACCTATGCCATCGCCAAGGGCTGTGGCGTGCAAGGCCTGATCAACGTGCAGTATGCCTCGGCCAACACCCTGTACGTTATCGAGGCGAACCCGCGTGCCTCCCGTACCGTGCCGTTCGCATCCAAGGCGACCGGTGTGGCACTGGCCAAGGCCGCGGCCCGCATTATGGCCGGCGAAACCATCCAGCAGCAGCGCGATAACGGCTTGCTGCTGCCTCATGGAGACGGTGGTGACATTCGCCGCGGCCAGCAGGTTGCCGTCAAGGAATCCGTGCTTCCGTTCAAGCGATTCCGCACTCCGCTCGGCAAGACCGTCGACGTGCTGCTCGGACCGGAAATGCGTTCCACCGGCGAGGTCATGGGCTTCGACCGCGACTTCCCGCACGCGTTCGCCAAGAGCCAGCTCGCCGCATACGAAGGCGGCCTGCCGACCAGCGGCAACGTGTTCATCTCCGTGAACGACACCGACAAGCGCCAGCTGCCGCTGTTCGCCGCGCGACTGGTCGAGCTCGGCTTCAACATCTGGGCCACCGAAGGCACGGCATCCGTGCTGCGCCGCTACGGCATCGATTCCAAGATCGTCGACAAGATCAGCGTGCGTATGGACTCCGATCCAGACGACCCGATCACCACCTACCATGCGGAGGGCAGCGTCGGCAAGAACGTCGTCCAGCTGATCGAGGAAGGCGCGATCGACCTGATTCTCAACACGCCGAACTCCCGCGGTTCCCGTTCCGACGGCTACGCCATCCGTTCGGCGGCTATCGCAGCCGACCTGCCGCAGTTCACCACCATGACGGAATTCTCCGCCGTGTTGATGGCTATCGAGGCGGTGCGCAATAATGATTATCAGATCATGAGTATTCAGGATCATTCCAAGCAGCTGTTCGAATTGGAAAGCCGTGACTAATGATGAGTAGCCCCAGCAGTGAGGAAGTGAATGCCCAGCGTTCGGATTTCGGTCTGCGACTGAGCAATTCAATGGCCAAATACGGCCCGTTGTGCGTCGGCATCGACCCGCATCGGCAGCTCCTCACTGACTGGGGCTATAACGTCGACGCGTTGGGTGCGGAGCTGTATTCCATGCGCATGCTGCAGGCGGCCAATGGCCGTGCCGCAGCTGTCAAATTCCAGTCCTCCATGTTCGAACGGTACGGTTCCAAAGGCATCGCCGCGCTTGAACGCGTGCTCTATGCGGCACGGCAGATGGGTGTCATCACCATCGTCGACTGCCTGCATGGCGGCCTGCCGACCACGATTTCCGCGTTCGCGGACGCCTATTTCAAGCCGGGCGCGCCATTGCTGGCAGACGCCATCACCCTGCTGCCGTATTACGGCGCACGGTCATTGGGAGGCGTCATCAATGACGCGCTCAACAACGGCAGGGGCGTGTTCATCGCATCGTTGACGTCCAACCAGGAAGGCGCCAGCCTGCAGACGGCGATTCGTCAGGCAGGCGAATACAAGGGTAAAACAGTGGCGTACGGCATCGCCAGCACTGCTCAGAAATTCAATAAGGGCAATGATGGAATGGGTTCCGTCGGCCTTATCATCGGTGCCACCATCGGGCAGTGGATCAACGATTCGGGCGTCGATCCGGCCAAGTTCACCGGACCGATTCTTTCCCCCGGCTACGGATGGCAGGGAGCGGAGACACGTGATTTGAAGACCGTGTTCAAAGGCACCAAGGGCAATGTGCTGGTCACGGTATCTCGTTCCATCGCCACGCATGGTCCCGACATCGCAAAATTGACCGAAGCCACCGCGTCGGTCGCCAGGGATATTCGGCAGGCATTGACCGAGGCTCAAAACGAGAACGCCGATGATGCGGCTGACGGAGACGCCGAATAATTTCTTTTTCTGAATAGTTTTCCTTTTTTGGAAAACAAGACATAACCAAGAGTGGGGATGGAATGGCTGATTCTCAACATGGACGTTTGATTGTGCTCTGCGGACCCGCCGGAGTGGGCAAAGGCACTGTTCTGGGGCGCGTACGCGAACAGCACCCCGAAATCTGGCTGTCGGTGTCCGCCACGACACGCCAGCCTCGTCCGGGCGAAGTGGACGGCGTGAACTATTTCTTCATGACCGAACCTGAATTCCTGGCCAAAGAAAAGGCGGGGGAGTTTCTCGAAACCGCCGACGTGTTCGGCCTCGCCCACTACGGCACACCCGTGAAACCAGTCGTGGAACATCTGGAACGCAATATCCCCGTGGTCTTGGAAATCGACCTACAAGGAGCCCGGACGGTCAAACGGCGCGCGAAGGAACTCGGCCTCGAAGTGCTTACCGTGTTCATTGAGCCGCCGTCCTTCGAAGAACTGAAACGTCGTCTGATCGGCCGTGGCACCGAAACCCCTCAGCAGCAGGCCAAAAGGCTTGAGACCGCCAAGGTCGAGTTGGCCGCTGCGCCGGAATTCGACAAACGCATCGTCAATAACGTGGTCGACGAGGCCGCAGACGAGCTTTGGCATATCATCGCCGAAGAGTTCGGCCTGTAATCCGTCAATCCGACTATCCAGCCAATAAAAACCGGCATACGAAAAGGGCCTGCACGAAATCGCGCAGGCCCTTTTCGTATGTTTGAATCAGGCGAGACCGGACAGCTTGTCGATCAGCTCCGGATCACGGGTCGCTCCCTTGTCAGCGGAGCGGGCGAAGGCGGCGTAAGCCTTCAGAGCCTGAGAAACCTTGCGATCACGATGGGCGACATAGCCATCGCCGGCCTCCAGCTCGGCGCGGCGCTGAGCCAGCTCCTCGTCGGAAAGCTCGACGTTCACCGTACGGTTCGGAATGTCGATGTTGATGATATCGCCGTTCTTGATCAGAGCGATCGGGCCCTTGTTCGCGGCCTCAGGCGCGATATGGCCGATGGCCAGACCGGAAGAACCTCCGGAATAGCGGCCGTCGGTCAGCATGGCGACCTGCTTGCCGATGCCCTTGCCCTTCACGAAGGAGGTCGGGTACAGCATCTCCTGCATGCCCGGACCGCCCTTCGGGCCTTCGTAACGGATGACCAGAGCCATGCCCGGCTTCAACGTGTCGTTGAGGATGACCTCGATGGCCTGCTCCTGGGATTCGACGACCAGCGCCGGTCCGCGGAACGTCCAGATCTCCTTCGGCACGCCTGCGGTCTTCACCACGCAGCCGTCAGGCGCGAGGTTGCCGCGCAGCACGGCCAGACCGCCTTCGGTGACCGCCGGATGGTCGATATCGTGGATGGCGCCGTTGACACGGTCACGATCGAGCGAATCGAACAGCGTGGTGTGCGTCCACGGTTCAGGGGAGACGATGTGGCCCGGAGCGGCCAGATACATCTGCTTGGCTTCCTCGGTGCAGGTGTCGCGCATGATGTCCCAGTCGTTAAGCTTGTCTTCCAACGACTTGTAATCAATGGAATGCACGTCGCGGTGCAGCTTGCCGGCACGGTCAAGCTCGCCGAGGATGCCGGTGATGCCGCCGGCGCGGTGCACATCGGAAATCTCCCATTCGCCGGACGGCGACGCCTTGCAGATGCACGGCACGGTGTGGGAGATACGCTCGATGTCATCCAGTGTGAAGTCCACGTCGGCGGACTGCGCCATGGCGAGGATATGCAGCACGGTGTTGGTGGAACCGCCCATGGCCACATCCATGGTCATGGCGTTCTCGAAAGCCTTCTTGGTGGCGATGGAACGCGGCAGCACGGAATCGTCGTCATCGTCGTAATACTGCTTGGCGATCTTCACCACCTGCTCGGCGGCGCGCTTGAACAGGTCCTTGCGGTAGGAATGGGAGGCCAGAATGGTGCCGTTGCCCGGCAGAGCCAGACCGATGGCCTCGGTCAGGCAGTTCATGGAGTTGGCGGTGAACATGCCGGCGCAGGAACCGCAGGTCGGGCAGACGGTCTTCTCGTAGGCGAGCAGATCCTCTTCGTTCAGATTGTCATCGGCGGAGGCGTACATCACGTCGATCAGATCGGTGTTCTTCTTCACGGTGCCGTCGGGCAGCACGGTGGTGCCGGCCTCCATCGGGCCGCCGGAAACGAACACGGTCGGAATGTTGAGTCGCAGCGCGGCCATCAGCATACCTGGCACGACCTTGTCGCAGTTCGGGATGCAGATCAGCGCGTCGGCGCAGTGCGCGTTCACCTGATATTCCACGGTATCGGCGATGATGTCGCGGCTCGGCAGGGAATACAGCATGCCGGTGTGGCCCATGGCGATGCCGTCATCAACGGCCATCGTGTTGAACTCGCGCGGAATACCGCCGGCTTCCTTGATGGCATCGGAAATCAGACGGCCCACTTTGTTCAGGTGCACATGTCCCGGCAGGAACTCGTCGAAGGAATTGGCGATGGCGATGATCGGCTTGCCGAAATCCTTGCCATCCACACCGGCGGCGCGGTAGAGGGCGCGAGCGCCCGCGAATACTCGTCCATTCATTAGTTTTGCAGATCGCATTTCCATGCCTCCTATTGTGCTGGCTAAACGGGACACGTGTTTTGTCAAGAGTCACTATGTGGAAATTTTCGGAAACCCGTGTGATTCCCTTACAGGTTGGATAACTACGCTGGCGGAGAAGGCCTGTGGGAGAGGCAAGGTTGAGGTCCAGTGGATTGCCTATACTAATGATTTTGGAAAAGAAGCTTTTGGCTTATCTGATGATTTGGAGATAATCACTATGGCATTCGGCACTGAGCCAACCCCGACCGGTCTTGCGGATCCGCCGATCGACGATTTGATGGAGCATGCGGACTCCAAGTACGCTCTGGCCATTTTCGCGGCCAAGCGTGCCCGCCAGATCAATTCCTATTTCACCCAGCTCAATGAGGGTCTGCTGCAGAACGTCGGCCCGCTGGTGGAATACCAGAATCAGGAGAAGCCGCTGTCCATCGCGTTCCGCGAGATCAACAGTGGTCTGCTTGAGGAAACCCTCGGCGAGGACGATCTGACCGAAGGCAACTGATCTACACGGTTCCCATAGAGGGACTGGCATCATTTTTCATTCGCCCCGATACCTGAGCGGTGCGCTTTGAATAGTCAACAATTAACTATTGATTGCGTCTGTGAAGGACGGGGCGTTTTTCGTGGGCGATCACAGGATGCGAACGGTTGGGTGTTCGCGAAAGGAGCAGCCGTATGGCTGAATTGAAGTTGATTTCCGCCGAGTCGGTGACGGAGGGCCATCCGGATAAGGTCTGCGACCAGATTTCCGATGCGATTCTCGACGATATGCTCGCGCAGGATCCGCATTCCCATGTCGCCGTGGAGACCTGCGCCACGGTCGGACAGTTCTTCGTGTTCGGTGAGGTGACCAGCGAAGGCTATTCCGACATCCAGAACATCGTGCGCTCCGTGGTGCGCAATATCGGCTACACCAGCTCCCGCGTGGGACTTGACGCCGATTCCTGCGGTGTGACGGTGTCGCTTACCGAGCAAAGTCCGGAAATCAACCAGGGCGTTGCCCGGTTGAGTGGCGAGGAGGAGTCGAAGGCGTCCCGTGAACAGCGGTATGAGGCGCAAGGCGCGGGCGACCAAGGCGTGATGTTCGGCTATGCGTGCGACGAGACCGACGTGCTTATGCCGTTGCCGATTCATCTGGCGCACCGTCTGGCGTATCGTCTCGCCGAAGTGCGCAAGAGCGGCGAGGTGCCGCATCTTCGTCCGGATGGCAAGACGCAGGTGACCATCGAATACGACGACGATGACCATCCCGTGCGTCTCGACACCGTGCTGGTCTCCACCCAGCACGACCCGGAAGTGGACCAGGCATGGCTTAAGGAACAGCTCACCGAACATGTGATCCGTCCGGTGCTGGATGACGTGCTCGCCGACCGTGTGGCCCACGACGAATACCGCGTGCTGGTGAATCCGACCGGCTCGTTCATCCTCGGCGGTCCGGCAGCCGACGCCGGTCTGACCGGCCGCAAGATCATCGTCGACACCTACGGCGGCGCTGCCCACCATGGCGGCGGCGCGTTCTCCGGCAAGGATCCAAGCAAGGTGGATCGTTCCGCGGCCTATGCGGCACGCTGGGTGGCCAAGAACATCGTGGCCGCCGGCCTTGCCCACAAGGTCGAGGTGCAGGTCGCCTACGCCATCGGCGTGGCCGATCCGGTGTCCATCAACGTGGAGACCTACGGCACCGAGATCGGTGTGACCCGCGAGCAGATCCAGCAGGCGGTGCGCAAGGTGTTCGACCTGCGTCCCGCCGCCATCATCGACGAGCTTGACCTGAAGCGTCCGATCTACTCCAAGACCGCGGCCTACGGCCATTTCGGTCGCGAGGATGCCGACTTCACTTGGGAAGCCACCAACATGGTCGACGAACTCAAGGAGGCCATCAAGGCTTGAAAACGCGGCCGACGTCCTACGATGAAACAGGCGTCGGCGCATGCGTTACCCTTGCATTATGACCAATGAGGATGCCGAGCAGCTGGCGCTTGACGGGCTCGCCCCGCACAAGCGGCGCAAGCGTGCGCCCGCGGTTAAAACGCCGGCTGCGGAGCATCCCATAGCCCAAGTGGTGCTGGATATTCAGGCCATCCATTTGGGGCAAACCTTCGACTATTACGTTGAGGAGAAGTATTCCGAAGCCGCCCAGCCCGGCGTAATGGTGCGTGTCCGCTTCGGCGGGCAACGGGTCAACGGCATCATTTGGAAACGGACCGATACCAGCGAAACCCCTGAATCGTCATTGCGGTTCATCGAACGGGTGGTCATCGATCGTGTGCTTGTGTCGGAATCCATGCGCAACGATGCCACACTTATCGCGGACGCATTCGGCGGAACGCGAGCCAATATCCTGCGTTTGGCGGTGCCTCCGCGCGTGGCTCGCGTCGAACAGGAACAACGTATCGGCAATCGAACGGGTATTGAAAAAAACGGACGTATCGAATCGCTTGCCAAGATCGAGCGGGAATCGTACGAGCAGTTGCAGCGGCAATACGGTAATATCGACCTGCTTCGTACGGCATTGGAAGGGCAACGTTTCCAAGCGTTCGTGCTCGACCCATTGCCGGGATCCCATCATTGGAGGCAGTGCGTGGCCTGGATGGTGGCCGCGGCCTTATTGCAGGGCAAACCGGCGGTACTGGTGTTGCCGACCATGCGTGAGATTGAGGACATGGCCGAAACGTTGCAGTCGATCGGCTTGCGCTGTTTCGCGCCAACCCAATCATCCAATGGTGCGTACGGCGGCGATTTCGCCATTCTGAACGCGCAGATGGCGCCTGCTGAACGGTATCGTGCGTATCTGGCCATCAGTGGAGGGCAGGTGCGGTGCGTGATCGGCACACGGGCGGCGATGTATGCGCCGGTGGATGGCAATGCGTTGTTCCTCATTCTCGATGACGTGTGCTATCAGGATGCCGATGGCATGATGCCTTACGCCAACGCCCGCGGAGTGTTGCGGTTACGTGCAAAAGCGCATAATGGCGTGTTCGTCGCGATGGCCAATGCGCGCAGTGTGCAAAGCCAGTGGGAAACCGATGCGGCGCATGTTGGTGCCACCCAGGTCAGCGGTTTCAGTACGCCGATTCACGCATTCCCTGCCGTAACCAAGGAAGCGAGTCCTTGGATTCGTTGGCTGAACCGTGACGAATTGGCAAGACTTGCGGATTCGACCATCGGAGCGCGTGTGCCGCACACTGCGGTGCGAGTGCTGTCGAAGGCGTTGGAAAGCGGTCCGGTGCTGTTGAGCATTCCGCAGGATGGCATCGGTGAAGCATTGAGCTGCGCGAAATGCCACCGTCAGGCTCGCTGCTCGTACTGCACGGGTCCATTGGAACGGTTACGGGATGGGTCGGTGCGTTGTCGTTGGTGCGGTGTCGCCACTGTGCAATGGGCTTGTCCGGCATGCCATAACGAACGTATGCGCGTGGTTCGTGTGGGTGCCGCCGGAACTGCGCAGGAGCTGAGCCGACTGTTTCGTGGCGTGCCCATTGTGCTTTCAACGCCGAGCCAGCCACGCGGCATTGTTCCCGATATCGGGTTTGCGCCGCAGTTGGTCATCGCCACTCCCGGCGCAGAACCCCGTGTGCGTGGGAGGAACCCCTCGGAATGCGAATACCGGGCCGTGGCTATTCTCGACGCATGGACCAGCTTGTACGCCTTCGGCATTGACGCGGGCGTAGACACGTTGACGTCGTGGATGCGCGCGGTTTCGCTGTGCGCGCCGCGAATCAGGGGAGGTCAGGCCCTGTTGATCGGCGAAACCGATCCCACGCTCGCTCAATCGTTGATGCTTTGGAATTCAACGTTGCTGGCGCAAACCGAATTGCGGGAACGTGAACAAACCGCATTGCCGCCTGTGTTTGCCGCCGCATGCGTATGGGGACGTCGTGACGCGGTGAAGGTCACGCTGGAACGTATCGGCGCGTTGGGTGGGGGTGACCTGTCCGCCATCGAAACCACCGAAGGCATGCTGCCGTCCGTATTGGGGCCGGTACCTATTCCGCAGCCTCGGACCATTGATTCGCGCGAATTGGAAGGCACTGCGGATCGTGTCAAGGCGGTGGTGCGTGTGCCGCAAAGTCGCCGAGGTGAGTTGGCGTTGCGTTTGCGTTCCGCCAGTGCCCGCCATGTGGCCGCGCGTGAACCGGGAGAACTGCGTTTTCAGCTTGATCCGAAGGAGCGAATCTGACGCACGTCCCCTCGCCGTGAAAAACTAGACAGGTTGGCAGTTCGGCATGAGGCCGCACAGCAGTGAATGGAGGATCATATGAAGGGTTGGCCTGGAGAGCCTGATATGGAGTACGACGTGCTCATGGCTGACGGCGAAGCTGCGGTGAATGCGGGCAAGCCGATCACCGATGTGATTTTCGATTTCGGCAACGTGCTCGTCTACTGGGATCCGGTGGCCGTGATGACGCCCCGCTATAGCGACGAGCTTGTTGAACAGTTCCTTGACAACGATATTTCCGGCTTCTACGACATCAACGATGAACTGGACTGCGGCATGTCGAATGATGACGGCGTCGCCCTGATGCGTGAACGTTATGGAGACAAATGGGCCGACATGCTGCAGTACTATCTCGACAATTTCGTCGACTCGTTGACCGGCGTGGTGCCGGGCGCCCGCGTGCTCATCAACGATTTGAAAGCGGCCGGCGTGCATGTGTGGGGATTGAGCAACTGGCAGAAGGATCTGTTCCCGATCGCGCTCGACAATTTCGATATTCTGCGCAGCCTCGACGATCGTGTGGTTTCCGGATATGTCTCCCTGCGTAAGCCGAATAAGGATATTTACGAGTTCGCGTTGCAACAGTTCGGCATTGACGCTTCCGGCGCGGTGTTCGTGGACGATAAGGCCATGAATATCGTAGGTGCGAACAATGCGGGCATTCGTGGCGTTCGATTCAAGGATTCACGTGCGTTGCGTGCGCTGCTGATTGATGCGGGTGTGAAGATTCCCGCGGTGCATCAGGCATAGTGTGTTGCGTTCCGCTGCCTTACATGCTGTTGATACGGCCGGAATGATTCCCACGATGATAACGATGTGATGAGGATTTGATAAGGAGGACTTTTCGTGCTGAAAGTGCTGTTTGCCGGTACTCCGGATGTTGCGGTGCCGTCGTTGAAAATGCTGGCTGAAGATACCGAGCGTTTCGAAGTGGTCGCAGTGCTCACCCGACCGGATGCTCCTACCGGGCGTGGACGCAAACTGGTACCGAATCCCGTGAAGCAGGCCGCTCTTGATCTTGGTTTGCCGGTGATTGAATCCGATCCGAGCGAGGAAACGTTCATTTCCGAACTTGCTGCGACCGGTGCCCAGGCCGCGGCAGTGGTGGCATATGGCAAAATCCTGAAGCAGGATGTGCTCGACGCGCTGCCGATGGGATGGTACAACCTGCACTTCTCGCTGCTTCCGCAGTGGCGTGGCGCGGCTCCCGTGCAGCGTTCCATTTGGGCGGGCGAGAAGGTGACCGGAGCCACGGTGTTCCGCATCGTGCGAGCCATGGATGCCGGTCCGATTCTGGCGCAGTCCACTGTGGAAATCGGAGCGCATGAAACGGCGGGTGAGCTGCTGAACCGTCTTGCCGAGGATGGTTCCCGTTTGCTTGCCGCCTCGCTGCAGGCCATGGCCGACGATCAGATCGCGCCTGTGGAACAGCCTGCCGGCGCATATGAGGTGGCTCAGAAGATCACGGTTGAAGACGCGCATATTCGTTTCGACATTCCTGTATTCGCGGTGGATCGTCAGATTCGAGCCTGCACGCCCAATCCGGGCGCATGGTGCGAACTGCACGCCAATGCCGAAGCAGAACCGGCCACGTTGCATGTGTTGCGTGCGCAGGGCGCCGATATGAGCAATCCCAACACACCCGTTTCGCTAGAACCAGGGCGGATCGTGGCCGGAAAAAAGAACGTGTGGGTGGGTACTCCTCGATCCTTGGAATTGCGGAAGTCAAAGCCCAAGCAAAAAGCCATGCGTGCCGCCGATTGGGCGCGTGGCAGCGCATCTCGACGGAGCCTACTGCAAGTAGTGTCGATAAACGGATCATAACGATATTGCCGTGTGAACATCATCATTTCACACGGCAATATCGTTGTCCTGCAATATCGGATTTTGCTATATCGCGACTCGGAATCTAT
>ENA-OQHF01001772-OQHF01001772.1-human-gut-metagenome-genome-assembly--contig:-NODE-1772-length-11547-cov-10.028809_pt1 | contig 11547 bp, 13 predicted proteins | sample MGYA00242559_ERZ504709 | MGnify/ENA primary metagenome ERZ504709 (study PRJEB26092, sample SAMD00036203) | human gut metagenome | host: Homo sapiens | study: EMG produced TPA metagenomics assembly of... | reverse complement strand
GATCGAGAATATCGCCAAATATTGAATCGAATAGCTGCTTATGTGTTTCAATATTGGCTCTTATATTATATACTCTGTAATTCTATTTTTCATTACAACTAGCACACGAATTGTTTACTCTTAGATTAATGTATTAAACAAGTCTTTTGAATTTGTACCCTTTGAATAATAAGCTACCAACATATTCGCATCTGTACTTTTCCCAAATCGTCTTGGACGAGTTACACAAATACAATCATTAGAAGTATTTATAGCTTTATTTGTGTATTCAATCAATAATGATTTATCTACAGAGATGGGACTGTTACACAATCTTTCATATCGATCACTATCTGGATTTAAATAAATGCCCATAGTTGCACCAACTTTCTTATACTATTCTAACATATCATATATGGTATAATGACTAAGACAAGAGGTATTTGCGTATGGAAAATTGGATTCGAAATCAGGATTCGTTTTATGTGACAAAAGAGAATCAAAAGATATATTTTAGTGATGATTTCATCAAGTCAGAAGAAAGAACAACAGGATTAGGTAAGGGTATTTATAGTACTTATAAATATTTTGATACATATATCTGGAAAGAAGATAGTACGAATCATTATTATTTTGAGTGGATACCTAAAGTGGATGAGAATATTAAAGAGGTACATTTTCCCGATAGTTTTGTATGTGAAGACAAGGATGGTTATTCAACCATTCCTTATATGCAAGGTTTATTGATTCCTAATCGTTATGAGTATGATTATAGTCATATTGCCTTTGATGGTCAGTTTACTAGTTGTGCTGCCTATATGCCCTGGCTTAGTCAAACCAATAATGGAAAAGGGTATATCGCAATCAATGAAACGCCTTGGGATTCTAAATATACAATTGATCATGATGATAAGGGAACAAGACTTCAATTTGTATGGTTAACAAGTCTAGGTAAGATGCGTTATAAGCGTGTTGTTCGATATTCTTTTGAGCCTAATATGGATTATAATCGTGCTGCTAAGATTTATCGAGAGTATGTTAAAGAAACCGGTTTATTTAAGAGTTTAAAAGAGAAAGAAGTAAATCTTCATAAAATATCAGATCTTCAACAGTGTGCTGTTGTACATACGGGTATTAAGGCACATACGGAAAAGGATTCTAGATTCTATAATGGGCAAGAGGATGTAATTCATTCTTTTGATTCGGTAAAAGAGATGATTCAAAGTCTTCATGAATTGGGTTCACACAAACTATATCTTCATTTGGATGGCTGGGCAGATCCTGGCTACGACAATTGTCATCCGGATTATTTGCCGGCATGTATTGAAGCTGGTGGATGGGCTGGTTTAAAAAGACTTCAACAGAGTTTAAGTGCGTCTAATGATTTGTTTGGCTTACATGATCAGTATCGTGATTATTACTATACGGCCAAAACGCATGATGAAAACCAAGCTATTCAATTAGAGGATGGTAGTGTGTATGAGCATGCCAATTGGGCTGGAGGAAGACAGAATTATTTGTGTGCAAGCCTAGCACCGAAGTATGTAAAAAGAAACTACACTGAAATCTTAAAACATATTAATTTGGATTGTGTGTATTTGGATGTTTTTTCTTGTAATGAAATGGATGAGTGTTTTAATCCAGAGCATTTGATGACAAGAAAAGAGTGCATGGAATATAGAAGGGCTTGTTTTCAATATATGATAAATAGAGGAATCATACCTTCAAGTGAGGAGTGTAGTGATTGGGCAATGCGTGAACTTGTGTTTTCGCATTATGGTCCTTATGAGTTTATGATGAAAGATGAAAATGAGAAGAAGATGGGTATACCTGTACCTTTATTTAATCTTGTGTATCATGATTGTTTTATTTTGCCTTGGCCAATGGATCAAAAAAATGAAGACTACATGTTGTATGCATTACTAAATGGTGGTATTCCATATGTCGTAAGGAATGCACCTTATGATAATGTGGATGGTAATTTTGGTTCAGATGGTTTGTCCATAGAAGATAGAATTACTAGAGCCCATATTGTTCTAGATTTTATCAAAAATTTAAAATGAAGAAATGGTAGAACATAAAATCATCAATGATCATGTTCAACAGACTACTTTTAGTAATAATGTCACAGTTGAAATCGATACAAAGGAGAATACGTATAGAATTGTATGAAAGTATTAGTTTTAGTTTTACTTTTATTAACGGGTTGTATACAAGCACAGCCGGAACTTAGAGAAACTAAAGAAGTTCAAACATCAATCCCTTATTCAGATGAGGAATTGATTAAAAACGCAAATGATCAAATTGAGGATGAAGCATATTATGTGGATTCAATCACTCAACAGTCGGATACAGAAGTGTGGTTTTCATTAAAGAATAAAGATTTAAACAAGCAATATGTTTTCAAATATAAAGGTAATGAATTAATTCCTGATAGATTAGTGGATTAAATGGAGTGTTATATTATGATACCTAAAATACTTAATTTTGAAGAGATGGTTTCTTTATATATTAAGATTTTAAAGAAAACAATAACAGATACAGAACTTGAATTGTTTAAGTATAATTTGGAAATTTCTTGTTGTGTGCCAAATGCTATATTTTTTAAATTAAATAGTGAGGCAAAGAAAATATTTGGTAAAGATGAGTGGAGTAAACTATATAGTCCAGATATTGAAAGAGAATTTCACAGTGGTCCAATGGAAACAAAGAGCTAGAGTCTTTATGATTCTAGTTTTTTTATTGGTGGTGGAATTGAACTGAATGGTTAGTTTTTTTGAAAAACATTCTGCGTTTTATTGACTGAAATTTGTGAAATAATATATAATTTTAACATAGATTAGGGCTATGTTGGTTATGGAGAAACTTATGAATAAAATAATGAAAAGGTTTGGGGCAGTATGTATAAGTATATTTATGGTATTCACGCTGTGTATGCCTTGTTTTGCGGATGAGACACAGAAGACAATTCGTGTGGGATCTTTTGAAGATACATTTAATTATGTGGATGATCATGGTGTTAGGCGTGGTTATGGTTATGAGTTAATGCAGGCTTTGGCTGGGTATACGGGTTGGAAATTTGAGTATGTGAAGTGTGATTGGTCAAACTGTTTTGATAAGCTTGAAAATGGTGAGATTGATATCATGGGTGATATTTCGTATACGGATGATCGTGCTAAAGAAATGCTTTATTCTGAGGAAAAGATGGGTGAAGAAAATTATGTTTTGTATGCAAATTTATCGGATACGGATATTGTGTCTTCGGATTTTAAGTCTTTGGATGGTAAGCGTATTGGTGTACTTAAAGGTGCTAAGCCTGAATATATGCTTACAGAATGGGAGAATAAGTATGGTATTCATACTGAGCATGTGAATGTAAGTGGTAATGAGGATGTTAAAAAGAAATTAGAGAATAATGAGATTGATTGTTTTGTGTCTTTAGAAGAGTCAATTTGGTCTGAAAGAGGGATTTCTAGTGTAACTACAATTGGAAAGTCTGATATATATTTTGCGATCAATAAAGAGCGTAGTGATATTAAACAAGAATTGGATTATGCGATGCGCCAGTTGGATAGTGATAGTCCTTTTTTCAAGGCGGATTTGTATAAGAAATATTTTACTTTGGATTATACGCAAATTTTAACAGGTGTTGAAAAGTCATGGTTAGAAGAGCATGGTGGTATTCGAATTGGATTTTTAGATAATGATCCTGTTGTGTTTTCAATGGACAAAAAGAGTGGAGAGATTCGTGGTACACTGCCTGAATATATTTCGTATGCCAAAGATTGTTTGGGAAATCATACTTTAAAATTTGATATACAGGCTTTTGATGATTATGACAAAATGATTGAAGCTTTACAGAATAAAGAGATTGATGTGATTTATTATGCGAGTCGAAATTCAAATGTTGCCGAAAAGAAGGGGTATGCACTTTCAAATACGGCTTGGACGTATAATTTGATTGCCGTTACAAATAAGGAAGATTTTAATGAGAATGATTCATATGTTGTAGCTGTACCGAACAACAAGGTGGCTTTAAAACAACATATTGCGTATAACTATCCGCAATGGAAACTCGTAGATTGTGATACAATCAACGAAGCTGCGAATATGGTTGCACATGGTAAAGTAGATTGTTTTATCAAGGGATCGAGTCAAGTATTGAAATTTGATGGTAATAAGAATTTTAAAATTATTTCTTTGACAAAGACAATGGAGGCTTGTTTTGGGGTTAAAGATGGGCAGGCAACACTATTATCCATATTGAATAAGACGATAAAGGCTATGCCTTCGGATATGTTGACAAGTGCGATTGCGATGTATGATAGTACGGCTTATAAAACGACTTTTTATGGTTTTTTAAAAGATCATTTGGCTGTTGTTCTTATTTTAGGCTTTAGTATTATTATTGTAATTCTTCTACTTTTAAGAAAGGCAAGACGAGCAGAGGCGAGTGCTAAGGAGGCAAATCTTGCCAAAACGCAATTTCTGCATAATGTGTCACATGATATTCGTACGCCTATGAATGCGATTTTAGGCTATTCTGAACTTATGAAGAATGAGTTGAAAGATAATGATTTGTCTAAGGTTGTAGAGCATTTAAATAAACTTCAAAAGGCGGGGAATATTCTTTTATCAATTATTAATAACGTTTTAGATATGGCTCGCATAGAAAGTGGTCATATGGAATTGGATGAAAACTATGCGAATATTGAGGATATAAGACAAAGATTGTTTGAAATGTTTGAGGATGAGGCGTAGAAAAAGAATATTCATGTGAGGTACACGTTTAATGTTGAGCATAAACATGTCATGGCCGATGTGACAAAGGTTGAAGAAATTTTTGTGAATATTTTAAGTAATGCCGTTAAATATACACCTTCGAATGGTTCTGTTGAAGTTAATGTGGATGAACTTTCATGTGATGAGCCTGGATATATGATTGTTCGTACAAGTATTACGGATACAGGTATTGGTATGAGTAAGGAGTATTTAGAGAAGATTTTTGAATCTTTTTCAAGAGAAAGAATGACATCCAGTAAAATTAGTGGTACAGGTCTTGGTATGGCCATTGTTAAGAAATATGTGGATCTTCTTGGTGGAACAATTGATGTGAAGAGTGTTCTTGGTAAGGGGAGTACGTTTATTGTCACGTTGAAATATAAAATTGCGGATGAAAAATATTATCTGAATAAACAAGAAGAGAATTGTGAAGTTGATAATGCAATTTTTAATGGTAAACATATTCTTTTGGCTGAGGATAATGATTTAAATGCCGAGATTGCACAAACAATCTTAGAACGTGCAGGACTTTTTGTAGAACGTGTGAAGAATGGTATTGAATGTGTGAATAAGGTCATAGAAAATCCGGTTGGTACATATGATGTCATTTTAATGGATATTCAAATGCCTAAAATGGATGGATATAAAGCTACGTGTGAAATTAGAAACTTACAAGACAAGGCAAAAGCATGCATACCTATTGTGGCAATAACGGCTAATGCGTTTGAGGAAGATAAGAAAAAAGCGATAGATGCTGGTATGGATGGTCATATCGCAAAGCCAATCAATATTGAAGATTTGTTTGTGGTATTAACGGATATTATGAATAAGCACAAAAGCTAGAGTATATCTCATTAACATTAAGGAATGAAGAAGGTTTATCTTTTGTAGAAGTAAGTCAGGTTCGTATGAAGTAACGTACAATAGAAATGTCGAAAATAGATTTAAAAAAACCGTTTGAAGACATTAATGAACAGGAAACGATGATTAAACAAAGTGATAGTAAAATAAAGATGATGATAGAGAGGGATGGGGTGAATCGAATGTTAGAGAAGCATGTAGAAACAAGATCAGATGATTATTGGAAGAAAATAATAGAAGATTTTCAAAAAATACATGAAAACGAAGAGCGAATGGAACGACAACTTGAACTTGAAGAGATTCAAAGACTAAAAGAAGAAACTCGAAAATTACAAGAAGCCAATAAACAGGTTGAAGATGTGAATAGACAAATTGAGCAGATGAACCAAGTAATGAAACAAGGGATTAAAGCGATGCTAACAAATGGGATGAGCTTAGAGCTTATTTCTAAGTCATTATCGAAGAGTGAAGATGAAATTATGGAGTTGTTGAAATAGCCGCTTTCTAGAAATCTCAAAGTAATGATGAATAATAAAACTGATATCTAAGTCGCCTGTAATAATATGGCGACTTTTTTGTTGTATAATCAAAGAAAAGGAATTAGGTATATGGTTAGAAGAAGAATATTAGGTTTTGCAATTGGTAAAATGTTGCGTCAGGATGGTTGGGCTGAGAAGTATAATCCTAAGAATCAGTTTCATGTAAATCAATATGATTATTCGAGTTGTAAAGAATATTTGGCTGCGCTTAAAGAGAAGTGGCAAGAATATGAGGATCCTGAATGTGAATTTGAGGATTATGTGAATGTATCAAATTATTCGAATTATGATGATTATGCCTATGATGTAGATATTTATAGAACTAGATTAGAGTGGCGTGATGAAATGGATTTTGATTGTGAGTTTGATGTAAATCCATGTGACTTTGAGTATAAAGAATATTATGTTAAGGCTTTAAAAAGAGCATGGAAAAAGGAATATGATCCTTATGATGAATTTCAAAGTGTTGATTTAGAACTGATTGATGATGTAAATGAGTATACGGATCGAATAGATGAGTGTAGAGAATGGAAGGACGAACATGATTCAAACTAAGTATGACAATATGTTTCAGTATCAGCATGTCCTTGATTTAAGAAAGGCCTGGAAAAATAAATATGATCCAGATAACATAAATTCTCAAATAGATTCTTGTGACTATAATAGTGTAGAAGAGTATCATAAGGTGTTAATGGATGATTAGTAGTAATTGCAGAGCAAGGCACTGCTTTTATTTTGGTTATTTTATTAAGTGTTAGAAATAATTTAATCTAACTTTAGTTCAATCTTATCTTTTGTTGACAAAATATTCATAAAAGTGAATATTTTTTATTTAATACTGTAAACGTTTCACGTATAATAGAAAGGTAAGCGAGGATCGATTTATGCAAATAAGTTATAATAAGCTATTTAAATTATTGATTGATAAAGGCATGAAAAAAACAGATTTGGCTAAAGAAGCTAAGTTAACACCGGCTACACTGGCAAAGCTTTCTAAACAGGAGACTGTATCTATGGATACGTTGATTCGTATTTGCGATTGTTTGGATTGTACATTCGATGATGTAGTGGAATTGATTAAGTAGGAGAGAGTTATGGTTACAGGAGAAATTAAAAATAAAATTGATGCGCTTTGGGATGTGTTTGCGGCAGGTGGATTAACAAATCCATTAGAGGTTATTGAGCAAATTACATATTTAATGTTTATTCGTGATTTGGATGTTGCAGACAATAAAAAAGCAAAGGAGTCTAATATGCTAGGGATTCCGTATGCAAGTATATTTGCGGATGAAGTAAAAATTGGGGAACGTAGTATTGATGGAAATCAATTGAAATGGTCTACATTCCATGACTATCCTGCAAATAAACAATATGAAATTATGCAGGAATGGGTTTTTCCGTTTATAAAGAATTTACATAGTGATAAGGATAGTGCATATTCTAAATATATGGATGATGCGATTTTTAAAATTCCAACTGCATTAGTATTATCTAAAGTTATTGATTCTTTGGATGAAATTTATAGCTTAATGGATAAAACTACAAGTATGGATATTCGTGGTGATGTATATGAATACTTATTGTCTAAGATTGCTTCAGCAGGACGTAATGGACAGTTCAGAACACCTCGTCATATTATTCGTATGATGGTTGAATTAATGAATCCAACGCCTCAGGAATTAATTTGTGATCCGGCATGTGGTACAAGTGGATTCTTGGTCGTTGCGAGTGATTATTTAATAGATAAATATAGAAATGATATTTTGATGAATAAACAAAATCGTGATCATTTTATGAATCATATGTTCAATGGTTTTGATATGGATAGAACTATGCTTCGTATTGGAGCAATGAATATGATGACGCATGGTGTTGAATCTCCAAATATTGAATATCGTGATAGTTTATCAGATCAAAATACAGATAACAATAAATATTCTATGATTTTAGCCAATCCACCTTTTAAAGGGTCTTTAGATTATGATTCTGTTTCAACAGACTTATTAAAGATTGCGAAAACTAAGAAAACTGAATTATTATTCTTAGCATTGTTTATTCGTATGTTAAAAGTCGGCGGAAGATGTGCATGTATTGTTCCAGATGGAGTTTTGTTTGGTTCAAGTAAGGCACACAAAGCGATTCGACAAGCAATCGTTGATGACAATCGTCTTGAAGCAGTTATTTCAATGCCATCAGGTGTATTTAAACCATATGCTGGTGTATCTACAGGTATTTTGATTTTCACAAAGACTGGTCATGGTGGAACTGATAAAGTTTGGTTCTACGATATGAAAGCTGATGGATTCTCGTTAGATGATAAACGTTCTCCAGTAAAAGAAAATGATATTCCAGACATTTTAGAAAGATTCAAGAATCTAGATAAAGAAGTAGATAGAAAGCGTACTGAACAAAGTTTTTTGGTTGATAAACAAGAGATTATTGATAATGATTATGATCTATCTATTAACAAATACAAAGAAGTTGTCTATGAAAAGGTAGAATATCCACCCACAAGTGAAATTTTAGCTGATATTGAATCTTTAAATAGAGAAATTGATAAGAATTTAGCAGAGTTAAAAGCTTTGTTGAACGATGGGAAGGAGGAAGAATCTGAATGATAAATTCGGATTTGTAGTGGTATGGAAACTAGGTTAGGAAATTATATACACGAATATTCTGTACGAAATAAACTTGATGAAGATATTCCCGTATATAGTGTCACCAATTCTCAAGGCTTTTGTAAAGATTACTTTGGAAAAGAAGTGGCAAGTAAAAATAAAACCACATACAAGATAGTTCCAAAAGGTTATTTTGCTTACAATCCATCACGTATAAATGTTGGCTCAGTAGATTGGCAACGTAATGAGGAACGAGTAATTGTTAGCCCGCTTTATAATGTGTTTTATGTAGATTCCGAAATAAATCAACAGTATTTGTTTTATTTCCTAAAAAGTAATTTTGCTTTACAAAACATTAAAGCGGTTGCTACGGGAAGCGTTAGAGATAACTTGAAGTTTGAAATGCTTAAAGAATTTCAAATTAAACTGTTGCCACTAGAAGAACAAAATGAAATAGTCGAAAAACTTGATTTGATAACGAAAATTATTGAAGAGTATAAAGCTGAGCTATATAAATATGATGAATTAATCAAAGCCCGATTTATAGAGATGTTTGGGGACATTCTTGGTGATAGAACGCTACCATTGATTCGGCTGTGTGAGTTGGCAGATATTGGCTCAAGTAAACGGATATATGCAAATGAATATGCGGAATCAGGAATTCCTTTTTATAGGAGTAAAGAAATACGAGAGCTTGGAACAGGATTAAAACCTTCGATAAAATTATTTATCAAACAAGAAAGATATGATGAAATTAGAGAAAAATATGGAGTTCCTAAAGTAGGAGATATCCTTATCGCAGCAATTGGAGCTACGATCGGGTATTCATGGATTGTAGACACAGCCAGTCCATTCTATTACAAAGATGGAAATCTGATTATTTTGGCGATTAAGGATAATGTTAATCCGATTTTTCTGAATCATACTATCGGAATTCTAATTGAAGATTTCAAAAAGAAAGGTGTGGCTGGAAGTGCACAACTTGCATTGACAATTGAAAAGCTTGAGAAGATGATGGTCGTAAATCCTGAACTGGAACTTCAGAACCAGTTTGCAGACTTCGTCCAACAAGTCGATAAATCAAGGGAAGACGTTAAAAAGTCATTAGAAAAAACGCAACAATTATATGATAGTTTGATGCAAGAATATTTTGGGTAAGATAGATAAAATTTATGGTTGTAGAGATGTTGGTAATGGAGGTTATTAACGTGAAAAATACAATCATACAAGAAATCGAACAGTCATTATTGAATTATTTAGATAATTCGCAATTGGATGTTTTGCATACTGTGTTATGCCGCTGCTTAGATAAAGTAGAAATAAAAGTGGTTGAAGATACGGATATCCATATTAGTGAATTTACGAATATAGAACTTATAAATAAATTTATCGCTGCTAAAGAAATAGAAGGTTGCAGTGAAAGAACTACAAAGTATTATTATGCTACTTTAATTAAAATGGATTCGATGATTAATAAGAATGTTACTCATTTAACAACAGATGATTTAAGAATGTATTTGACTGAATATCAGAAGATTAATAATTGTTCTAAAGCAAGTATTGATAACATTAGAAGAAATTTAAGTAGTTTCTTTTCTTGGTTGGAAGAAGAAAATTATATTTTGAAAAGTCCAATGAAAAGAATTCATAAAATAAAGACGGATAAAGTTATTAAAGAAACATATTCAGATGAAACTTTAGAATTGTTGAGGGATAATTGTAATAATCTTAGAGATTTAGCTATTATTGATCTACTTTCATCTACCGGTATGCGTGTTGGAGAACTAGTTAGATTAAACATAAATGATATTGATTTTGAAAATAGAGAGTGTGTTGTCTTTGGTAAAGGTAATAAAGAAAGACCGGTTTATTTTGATGCCAGAACAAAGATTCATTTAAGAAACTATATTAATTCTAGAAATGATGATAATGCAGCATTATTTGTTTCATTAGATGCACCGCATGACAGATTAAACATTAGTGGAGTCGAGATAAGGCTTCGTCAATTAGGTAGAAAACTAGGTATTAATAAAGTTCATCCACACAAATTTAGGCGAACAGTTGCAACTAAGGCTATTGATAAAGGTATGCCTATAGAACAAGTACAAAGCTTATTAGGACATTCTCAAATAGATACTACAATGCATTATGCAATGGTAAACCAAAATAATGTTAAAGAATCCCATAGAAAATTTGTTGCTTAATTGTGACGTATGATAATCTTTGCAAAACTAAATTCGGATTTGTTGATTCGATGAAAATAAAAGATTTCATAGATTATGAGCAACCTAATGAGTATATTGTTGAATCTGATAGATATAGCAGCAAATATAGTACACCTGTTCTAACTGCAGGTCAGTCATTTATCTTAGGTTATACAAACGAAAGCAAAGGTATTTATAAAAAAGGACCGTGTATTATTTTTGATGATTTTACAACTTCAGTTCATTATGTAGATTTCCCTTTTAAGGTCAAGTCTTCAGCTATGAAGATTTTAACTACAAAAAGTAACACTGATTTAAAATACTGTTATTACTTGTTGCTAAGCTTATCAAAAATGCCACCAAACCATAAACGTCAGTGGATATCAACAACATCAGAAAAGAGTTACGTGCTTCCTTCAATGGATAAACAAATATCTCCTGAATTATTCATGAAAACATAAAAATTCGTAGAATGTTCCTAATTTAAAGGAAATCTACGAATTTTTCTTATCACCCATTGGGTGAACTTTTCATATAAGAAAAGCTCCTCTATAATATAGGCGA
>ENA-OQHF01001770-OQHF01001770.1-human-gut-metagenome-genome-assembly--contig:-NODE-1770-length-11558-cov-2.477823_pt1 | contig 11558 bp, 13 predicted proteins | sample MGYA00242559_ERZ504709 | MGnify/ENA primary metagenome ERZ504709 (study PRJEB26092, sample SAMD00036203) | human gut metagenome | host: Homo sapiens | study: EMG produced TPA metagenomics assembly of... | reverse complement strand
TGCGTACCTTTGGTTCTTCGCCTTTTACCAGACCATTCGCGTAAGCATATTCAATGACCGCACGTTCATTTTCCTTCGTAGAAACCGGTTTTGCGTGCAGCCCGCAGGTACAGGCCGCCTCACACAGCGCGGGGCAGACCCTGGAAGTAAATTCCGGGAAGCAGTGAGTCTTTGACAAACGGACATAAGCCTGTTCCCAGTTGCCGTGCCAGACCAGATCGTTGACCTCCGGCACCAGATTATGCAGCGGGCATCCCGAAGCCATTCCGGCAATCATTGTACCCGCCTGGCAGAAGGGAACGCCGCATTCCATGCAGCGCGCTCCCTGCAGACGCTGCTCCTCTTCCGGCAGCTGTCCGTGAAATTCTTTAAAATTTTTGATTCTTTCCTTGGAGCCGTCACCGGTCCGTCTTTACGCTCATATTCCAAAAAACCTGTAGGTTTCCCCATGACTGTTTCCTCCCGTTACGCTCTGCTGCCGACACTCGCATAGAATGCCTCAATCTGCGCTTCCTGGCGGCTCATGCCCTGTTCCTCAAACTGGGAGGACAGCTGCAGCATCCGCTTGTAATCTCCAGGAATAATCTTTTTGAACTTCGGCAGATACTCTTTAAAGTGATCCAGTACCTCCTGTCCCTTTTTGGAACCGGTATTGCGCACATGCGCCTCGATCATGGCACGGAGCTCCTCCTGGTCAAACTTGGTCTCCACCTTCTCCATGAGTACCATTTCCTTGTTCAGGTTTTTATACAGACAGCTTTCTTCATCCAGTACATAAGCGATGCCGCCGCTCATACCTGCCGCAAAGTTTTTGCCGGTAGGTCCCAGTACAACCACATGACCACCAGTCATATACTCGCAGCCATGCTCTCCAACGCCTTCTACAACAGCAGTTGCACCGGAATTGCGGACGCAGAACCGTTCTCCTGCCACACCTGCGATATAAGCTTCCCCGCTTGTTGCGCCGTAAAGGGCAACGTTGCCGATAATAATATTTTCTTCCGGTTTAAATTTCGCTTTTTCCTGTGCAAAGACTGCCAGCTTGCCGCCGGAAAGTCCCTTGCCGAAATAGTCGTTGCTGTCACCGCACAGCGATAAGGTCAGACCTTTTGGCAAAAATGCACCGAAGCTCTGTCCGCCTGCGCCTTCACAGTGAATCGTGATGGTATCCTCGGGCAGTCCTTCCGGATGCCGTCTTGTGATTTCTGCGCCCAGAAGTGTGCCGAAGGTACGGTCGGTATTGGTCAGCTTCACGCTGCAGGAAATTTCTGTTCCGTTCGCAATGGCTGCCTTTACTTCTTTCTTCTTTAATAAAACGGATTCATCCTTTGTCTTTTCCAGTTTGAAATCGTATGCGCATGCAGGATCGAAAACACTGACCTTTCTTTCCGCCTGTGCGCCCTCGTACAGGATTTTGCTCAAATCGATCGTCGCTTTTCTTCCGGTCAGACCATCCTTTTTCTTTAACAGATCGGTACGCCCTACCATCTCATCTACAGTTCTGACGCCGAGCTTTGCCATGTACTCCCGCAGCTGCTGCGCGATAAAGGTCATGAAGTTAATGACGTATTCCGGTTTCCCGATAAAGCGCTTGCGCAGCTCCGGATTCTGGGTTGCGATACCCATCGGACAGGTGTCCAGGTTGCAGACACGCATCATGACACAGCCAAGGGTTACCAGCGGAGCAGTTGCAAAGCCGAATTCCTCTGCTCCCAGAAGCGCTGCCATCGCAACATCCCTGCCGCTCATGAGCTTACCGTCTGTCTCGATGACAACACGGTTTCTCAGACCATTCTGCAACAGAGTTTGATGGGTTTCTGCCAGTCCCAGCTCCCACGGAAGTCCTGCATTATGGATGGAGCTGATGGGCGCAGCACCTGTACCGCCGTCATAACCGGAAATCAGAATTACCTGTGCACCTGCTTTTGCAACACCGGCTGCAACGGTACCCACACCTGCCTCAGATACCAGTTTTACTGTGATTCTCGCATCACGGTTCGAGTTCTTTAAGTCGAAGATCAGCTGCTCAAGATCCTCGATGGAATAAATATCGTGATGTGGCGGCGGAGAGATCAGAGCCACGCCCGGAGTGGAAAGTCTGGTCTTTGCGATCCACGGATAAACTTTTTTACCCGGAAGATGTCCGCCTTCACCAGGTTTTGCACCCTGTGCCATCTTGATCTGGATCTCCTGTGCACTGACTAAATACTGACTGGTGACACCGAAACGTCCGGATGCAACCTGTTTGATCGCAGAACAGCGGTTGACACTGCTGTTTTTACTTGCGATACGCTCTGCATCCTCACCACCTTCACCGGAGTTGGATTTTCCATGCAGGCGATTCATTGCGATTGCGAGCGTCTCATGTGCCTCCTGTGAAATGGAACCATAGGACATCGCACCTGTTTTAAATCTCTGTACAATGGAGTCAACACTCTCTACTTCCTCAAGCGGTACACCTTTTTTCGGGTAATTGAAATCCATCAGTCCACGCAGTGTGATCTCTCTTTCTTCCTTATTAACCAGATCCGTGTACTGTTTGAACAGCTCATAGTCACCTCGTCTGGTTGCCTCCTGTAACAGATGGATCGTTGCAGGATTGTAAAGATGCGGGTCTGCTCCGCTTCTCATCTTATGGCGTCCGCGGCTCTCTAAAGTCAGATCGGATTCAAGTCCAAGCGGATCGTAGGCTGCAGAATGAAGCTCATTGACATCATTTTCAATATCCTTTAATGTGATACCACCAATACGGCTGACCGTGTTGGTAAAATATTTGTCAATGACATTTTTATCAATACCGATCGCCTCGAAGATCTTAGAACCCTCGTAAGACTGGATCGTGGAAATACCCATCTTGGAAGCGATCTTTACGATACCGTTTAAAGATTGCATTGTTGTAATCCTGTACGGCTGCATAGTAATCTTTGTCAAGCATATGCTCGTCCACAAGCTGTTTTACCGTATCCTGTACCAGATATGGGTTGATCGCGCACGCACCATAGCCGAGCAGTGTTGCAAAATGATGTACCTCTCTCGGCTCGCCGGACTCTAAGATCATCGCAACCGATGTTCTCTTTTTTCGTTCTTACCAGATGCTGCTGTAAGGCTGAGACAGCAAGCAGTGAAGGAATCGGAACTGGTTCTCATCGATTCCACGGTCAGAAAGGATCAGGATGTTTGCGCCATCTCTGTATGCACGGTCGGCTTCCACAAACAGACGGTCGATTGCCTTTTCAAGGCTTGTGTTTTTTATAGTAAATGATCGGGATCACTTCTACTTTAAATCCCGGCACCTTCATGGCTTTGATCTTCATCAGGTCTGTGTTTGTCAGAATCGGGTTATTTACTTTTAGTACCTGGCAGTTCTCTGCCTTCTCCTCTAAGAGGTTACCGTCTTCACCGATATAGACTGTCGTGGATGTTACAACTTTCTCACGGATCGAGTCGATCGGCGGGTTTGTTACCTGTGCAAACAGCTGTTTGAAATAGTTGAATAATGGCTGATGGTCACTTGCAAGTGCAGCAAGCGGTGTATCAATACCCATGGCAGAGGTGCCCTCGCCGCCGTTCTTTGCCATCGGAAGGATTGCTTCACGCAGGGACTCGAATGTATAACCGAAAGCTTTCTGCATTCTCTGGCGCTCTTCCTTGGTGTATTCCGGCACACGCTCGTTCGGGATTTTTAGATCTTCCAGTTTTAAGAGGTTGCGGTCAAGCCATTCACCGTATGGCTGTTTGTTTGCATAAGTTTCTTTCAACTCATCATCGTCGATCACGCGGCCTGCAACGGTATCAACCAGAAGCATTTTACCAGGACGCAGGCGCTCTTTTACGAGAATCTTTGTCGGATCGATATCAAGTACACCAACCTCGGATGAGAGGATCAGATAATCATCATCTGTAATGTAATAACGGGAAGGACGCAGACCGTTGCGGTCAAGCACTGCTCCCATCATATCACCGTCGGAGAACAGAATAGATGCAGGTCCGTCCCACGGCTCCATCATCGTTGCATAATACTGATAGAAATCTTTTTTCTTCTGTGACATGATGCGGTTGTTTGCCCATGGCTCCGGGATCATGATCATAACTGCAAGTGGAAGTTCCATGCCGCTCATAACCAGAAATTCCAAGGTATTATCAAGCATTGCGGAGTCGGAACCCTCGGAATTGATAACCGGAAGTACCTTCTGCAGTTCTCCTTTTAAGTGCTCAGACTCCATCGTCTCCTCGCGGGCAAGCATCTTGTCCGCATTACCCTTGATGGTGTTGATCTCACCGTTATGTACGATAAAACGGTTCGGATGCGCTCTCTCCCAGCTTGGATTCGTGTTCGTGGAGAAACGGGAGTGCACGGTTGCGATCGCTGATTCGTAATCTTTATCCTGTAAGTCAGCAAAGAATAAGCGAAGCTGCTCTACTAAGAACATACCTTTGTATACGATGGTTCTGCTGGATAAAGAAACCACATAAGTATCATCGTTGGACTGTTCAAAAACACGTCTTGCCACATACAGTTTGCGGTCAAAATCAAGTCCCTTTGCCACTTCTGCCGGACGTTTGACAAAGCCCTGCATAATATACGGCATACAGTCAACTGCTTTCTGTCCGAGTTTGGTCGGATCGGTTGGAACTTCTCTCCATCCTAAGAACTCCATTCCTTCCTTGTTCACGATGACCTCAAACATTTTCTTCGCCTGGTTGCGTTTTAATTCATCCTGCGGGAAGAAAAACATGCCGACACCGTAGTCTCTCTCCTCTCCAAGCTCGATTCCAAGTGGTTTTGTCACTTTGGAGAAAAAACTTGTGTGATACCTGAAGCAGAATACCAATCACCGTCACCTGTCTTGCCCTCTGCATCTTTACCTGCTCTGTGTTTCAAGTTTTCTACGATCTTTAAATGCATTCTCTACCGTTGCATGTGTCTTGATACCTTTGATATTGACAACTAGCACCGATACCGCAGTTATCATGTTCAAATCTCGGATCATACATTCCGGTTTCTGTCTTACAGCTGCCCGCTACAGAAAAACGGTCTAATTTCTGCTCTTTCATCTTCAACTTCCTTTCTCCATCCACTCATCTGTCTTTGCCCGAAAAACAGTTGTCTTTTGTCGGATTTGTTATGTATTAATATACAACTTTCATATTCGTTTGTCTACCAGTTTTTTCTTAATATTATCTGATAATATGATAATTGTATGAAATATATGTATATTATCTGTCTTTTTATTTGTTTTCTCTTAAAATAATATCCATACAAACAATTCAATAGAAAAAAAGATGCAAAAAAATTTCATTAATTTTTCTGCATCTTCGCATTTTTATTATTTCTATTAAATTGTGTTTAAATTGTATCTGTGTCTTTCCTGCTCTTTTACCTGCAGATCTATGCTTCCATGCCTGCCAGCTCATCCATTTTTTTTTAAACCCATGGTTAAAAATTGCGATTACACGTCCGACTCCGATTCACTGCCAACCACCGTTCCAATCAGCCCGATTCCGATCAGATGTCCCTGACAGACCAGTCCGACTGTGATCGTGATACAGATGTTGAAGAGGTCAAAACAGTTTTTGGTAAATCCCACACTCTTATGTACCGTGTCTGCGATCGCCTGCATAGCTTCCGGCAAGTTGATTTGGGTATGCCTCCCCAAATACCAGAATCACTGCCGAAACAGATTCAGAAACCTTATGAAAATAAGACTTAACGGCAACTGCAGCAGATCCATAAGCAGTGTCAGACGGATGTCCATTTTCTGTGCGTGCATCAAAGTTTCTCCCTCTGCCTTCTGATACCGGAAATGCCGGATCAGATGCAGGATCATCTCCACAAGCACAAACAGTGTGTAGATCACCATTGTCATATTCATTGTTCTTTCCCTGATTTCTTTCCCTGATTTCTTTCGCTCATCTGTTACAATGTGTTTCAATTCCATTGTCATGGACTAATAGTTTCTTTCCCATATTTGGTCAAAGAAATCATTTCCCTCCAGTGTTTTCTCCTCACAACTATACAAAGCACCATTATCGATGTCAAGTGACAGAAGAAGCGTGGAATCATCTAAGTATGGCGTCATTTTTTCCTGCAAAAGCGGGACGACATCTTCCCTGTGTGTACATTCGTTCCAGTCCTGGTGTTCATCCTTGTCAACTGCAAATTCAACACCATAGGTGTCATCGATCACAATTCCCTTTTCATCATCCACATAAAAGGCTGCGAAGTCATATTGGGCAGTTCCCTGCATTTCGTAGGTCATGCTTATAAGCAGATAGTCCAGACCATCTTTTTTTGAAAGACATATTGTTCCATTGCCTGCATGTGACAGGTGAAAGTTTCGGCTGATAAACCGCGGATGACTCTCATATTCTCCGTTTTTTGTTCCACGATATATTTTTCTGTCTCTGCTACTTTGCCGCATCCGGTGAAGCAGCCACAAAAAAGTGCAGAAACAATCATAGTCATCATTAATTTATGTTTCATTTTCCCCACCTCATAATATACTCTTTTTCACCTGTATCTTCATCAATTTCTTCCGCCTGGATCAGAAAATTTTCTCTCAGATAAAAACGCACCGCACGCACATTCTTTTGATATACGCCTAAATGCAGTTCTGTTTTCCCTCTCTTTGCGTGATCTAGCAGCCGTTTTCCAATTCCATTCGACTGTACAGTTTCTTTCACAAACAGTCCTTCTACATATTGGTCGTTTATCCCGATAAAACCTGCGATCTGACCATTCTTCTCGTCTTCATATACATATACTTCTGCTTCCGGCAGAATCTGTTTTACCATTTCATAATTGCCGGTCCAATATTCCTTGTCTATAAAACTATGTGCCTTAATGTTTGTCTCAAGCCATATCTGCAAAACATCAGATATATCCTTTTCTTCCATTTTTCTTATCATACATTTACCCCATCTCTATTTTCGTCTTAGTGCACTGCAAAGATATCTTTTTACCCACTCCTTATCGCTCATAAAATTTCATTTTTCTGTATTGATAAAAGCCGGAAAATCCGCAATTTATACGCATTTCCGGCTCTCTGCTTACATATGCTGTCTATCATTCTTTTTGTTTCATAAACTATAGTTCATGCAGCTTCAGGCTCTCTCGTCAAATTCCACATTCTTCTTCCACTTCCAGAACCCCCATATCACAGCGCCAGCCACCACAAGCATCACTGCCGTAAATCCAATTCCTTTCGCATCCGTCGTATAGCCAAAGGACAGCCATCCCGTTTCCTCACGTACGACCGACACAGTGTTTGCTGCGATGTGTCCCAGTACCGGCACATAGAAAAATCCTGTTTTTTCATACAAAAATGCAAGCAGACATCCCAAAACCGCCGCATACAGAAACTGCACCAGGTTCACATGCACCAGTCCAAAGATCAATGCGGAACAAATAATTGCAGGGGCGACACCCAACATCAATTTTAGTCTCTGATAAACCACGCCCCTGAATAATAATTCTTCCGCGATTGGGATCAGAAAACAGGATCCAAGGAACTCATAGACTGCTGCGCCTGCAAAAAATGCCTGATTTGCAGTCTGGAACCCTTCTGATGCCTGAATTAATGATGTCATCGCAATGATATTGTTGACTGCAATTCCAAGTGCCGCTACGGACACAACAGTCACGGCAATATTGATTGCCTGCTCACTGCTAAAGCGAAACTTCTTTTTTCCGTAAACAGTATCCCGGATGTTTTGATCTGCCATATAAAATTTTAATATGACCGGAATCGTAACTGCATCACCCACAAGCTGGCGCAGCATGTAAGTCTCATCTGCACTGCCGAGAAGTATCTCCAATGCAAAATAACAGAGACTTGATACCACATAGTAAAGCCCGACCGGATAAATAATCTGCCAGATCTGGAAGCCCTTTGTCTGTTTCATCGTTTGGTTCCCTTCGTATCACGTCCCGCGGTGCGCAGACGGTTTAATGCCACTTCTTTGCCTTTTACTTCAATATTTACTACATCTTCCGCATTCAGAAGATAGATCGCCGCAAGCGCGTCCCCGGCACCTAATTTCATGCCGCGCACACCGACTGCTCCCTTTTTCTTTTCCGGGATACTGGAAATGTCGATCCGTAGGAAAAAGTCTTTTTCGGACTGCATCACGAGCGTCTCCTCAAGTGCAAGTGCCTGTACAAAGATCAGCTCATCGCCCTCATTTAATTTTGTCGCAGCCGTGGTTCGTTTTGCAACGTCAAACTCACTTCCATCCACGACTTTAAGCATAGCAGATTTTGTTCCAAACAACACCTGGGAATGGCTGATTGCCGCAAGGTTCGTGATGTAGACAAAATTTTCCTCGCTGCTGTTATAATTACTCAGGTTATCGATCGGCGTTCCCTTGTCTCGGAATTTACCGTAAGGAAGATCTAACACCTTTAACAGATGCATCTGTCCCTTATTGGTAAAAATGCAGATCTTGTCCGTATTTTTGCAGGTCAGGATATAGCGGTTTTCTGTGTTTGCCGCCTCCTTATTTCTCTCATACGTTGCGACATCCACGGTTTTTGCGTATCCAAAACGATCCATTAAGAATACAACATCCATCTCCTCGATCTTCTTCTCCTCAACGACCGCTTCCTCTAAGTTATCGATCACCGTTTTTCTCGGTTTTGCGTACTCTTTCTTAAAACTCTCCAATTCTTTGATGATGACTTTCGCCATAGCCGCGCGGCTTCCCAAAATATCCTCATATTTTGCGATATTTTTCAAGGTCTCATCATGATCTTTTAAGAGTGCTTCGAGTTCGAGTCCGATTAATTTCTGCAGACGCATCTCAAGAATCGCCGTAGTCTGTCTCTCCGTAAAACGAAGTTTTGCAGCGTCTCGTTTTGACTGTTCCGATTTAAAATTGATGTTATCTGTGATACCGTCGGTTAAGCAGGCTCTCGCATCCTTCACATTTTTACTTCCGCGCAGGATCTCAATGATCAGGTCAATGACATCCGTTGCCTTGATCAGACCTTCCTGAATTTCCTTTTTGTCGCGCTCTTTTGCAAGAAGTGTCTGATATTTGCGTGTTGCAAGCTCATACTGGAAATTCACATGATGGCGGATGATCGGCACGATTCCCATAGTTTCCGGTTTTCCGTCCGCTACCGCTAACATGTTAACGCCAAAGGTATCTTCCAGTTTTGTTTTCTTGTAGAGAAGATTTTTTAAATTTTCGACATCTGCACCCTTTTTCAGCTCCAGAACGATGCGTATTCCCTCTTTTGAGGACTGGTTTGTGATATCAACGATATCGGAAGTTTTCTTTGTCTCAACAAGGCTGTAGATATCGTTTAAGAATTTTCCGATATTGGCACCGATCATGGTGTACGGGATCTCTGTGATCACAAGACGGTCTTTTCCGCCTTTTCCCTTTTCAACTTCAACTTTACCGCGGATCTTGATTTTTCCCATACCGGTTGAATAAACGGCTAACAGTTCATCCTTATTTGCAACGATACCACCAGTCGGAAAATCAGGTCCCGGAATATACTGCATCATCTGCTCGGTATTGATGTCTGGGTCTTTCATATATGCGATCACACCGTCAATGACCTCGCCAAAATTGTGCGGCGGGATACTGGTCGTCATACCGACGGCGATTCCCTCTGCACCGTTTAAAAGCAGATTTGGAACTTTGACAGGGAGCACCTCCGGCTCTTTTTCCGTCTCATCAAAGTTCGGGACAAAGTTTACGACATCTTTATCTAAGTCCGCCAAATAGGCTTCCTGTGTAATCTTCTGTAAACGCGCCTCAGTATAACGCATTGCTGCGGCGCCATCTCCCTCGATGGAACCAAAATTACCGTGTCCATCCACAAGCGGCAGTCCTTTTTTGAAATCCTGCGCCATCACGACGAGCGCATCATAGATGGAACTGTCACCGTGCGGATGATATTTACCCATCGTATCACCGACAATACGCGCACATTTACGGTACGGCTTGTCATAGCGGATGCCAAGTTCATACATATCATAAAGCGTTCTTCGCTGCACCGGTTTTAAACCGTCCCTCACGTCCGGAAGTGCACGCGCGATGATAACGCTCATGGCATAATCAATATAAGATTTCTGCATCAGTTCCGAATACTCGGTGCGGATAATCTGTTCTTCCTGATTCATATCATACTCCATTTCTGTCCATTTTTCAGGGCATCACAAGTCAGCTGGCACTGCTCACTTCCCGCCCACATGTTACTGTCTGCTCCCTGCCAGTCGTTCCAGTAACACCCACATCTCTATCAGATATCAAGTGCTGCGTCTTTTGCATGTTCATAAATAAACATCTTGCGCGGCGGCACATCATTTCCCATCAAAAGTTCTGTGATATCGGACGCCATACGTCCATCTTCGATCTCGATGCGTTTTAAGATCCTCGTTTCCGGGTTCAAGGTCGTCTCCCAGAGCTGTTCCGCATCCATCTCACCCAGACCTTTGTAACGCTGCAGAGTAAAATTGCTCTTATGGTTCCTGCGGTAACGTTCCAATGCCGCATCGTCGTAAAGGTATTCTTCTTCCCCTTTAGACGGGATCGCTTTATACAATGGCGGCATTGCCACATAGACATGTCCCTCATAGATCAATTCCGGCATGAAACGGTAAAACAGTGTCAGAAGCAGTGTGGAAATATGTGCTCCATCGACGTCGGCATCTGCCATGATGATGATCTTGTCATAGCGCAGTTTCGTGATGTCAAAATCATTGCCGTATCCTTCGGAAAAACCACATCCAAATGCATTGATCATCGTCTTGATCTCTGCATTTGCAAGCACCTTGTCAATACTTGCTTTCTCAACATTTAAAAATCTTACCACGGATCGGCAGGATTGCCTGAAAATTACGGTCACGCGCCGTCTTTGCAGAACCTCCCGCGGAATCTCCCTCGACGATAAATATCTCACAGATCGACGCGTCCCTGCTCTCACAGTTTGCAAGCTTTCCGTTGGAATCAAAAGAGAATTTCTGTTTTGTCAGAAGATTCGTCTTCGCGCGCTCCTCGGTCTTGCGGATCTTTGCCGCTTTCTCCGCGCAGGAGATCACGGTCTTTAATACCTCTAAATTTTTGTCAAAATAAAGCTGAATCTCATCCCCGGTCACTTTTGCCGTGACACGCGACGCATCCTGATTATCCAGTTTTGTCTTGGTCTGTCCTTCAAAACGTGGGTCCGGGTGTTTGATGGAAACGATCGCCGTCATACCATTACGGACATCCGCTCCCGTAAAATTAGAATCCTTTTCCTTTAAAATGCCAAGTTCTCTCGCATAGGAATTTGATGACTGTAGTAAACACCGTCTTAAATCCCGTGATATGCGTACCACCCCTCCGCATTAAAAATATTGTTGCAGAATCCTAAAATATTCTCATGGAACTCATTTGTATACTGGAATGCTGCCTCAACCGTGATTCCGTCCTGCTCGCCCTTAAAGTACACCACATCGTGAAGCACCTCGTTCTTTTTGTTCAGATCCTTGACAAACCAATGATCCCCTCTTCCTCATGATATACAATATGTTCCACTTCCGGTCCACGTTTATCCTCAT
>ENA-OQHF01001768-OQHF01001768.1-human-gut-metagenome-genome-assembly--contig:-NODE-1768-length-11566-cov-2.052190_pt1 | contig 11566 bp, 7 predicted proteins | sample MGYA00242559_ERZ504709 | MGnify/ENA primary metagenome ERZ504709 (study PRJEB26092, sample SAMD00036203) | human gut metagenome | host: Homo sapiens | study: EMG produced TPA metagenomics assembly of... | reverse complement strand
ATGTTCGATGGCATCCAACGTACCGAACGCGCTGGCGATGGTGCGTGCGGTGGGCGGTCCGAGCCTGCGGATGGACAGGGCCACCAGAACGCGCCACAGGTCGGCATGGCGGGCTTTGTCCATTTCGTCGAGCATCTTGCGGGTGTTTTCCGCCGGACGAATGTACACCGGCTGCACGCTGGACGTGCCTCCACGGGATACCTTGATTTCCTCGCGGATCACCACGGCGTCATCCGGCACCACGTATTGCGGATATTCCGCGGTCTCGTCGATGTCGGCTTCCTTGCGTTTGCGGGCGGCGGTAGGCGCGGTCCAGAATGCGGGCACCTGATGCCATAATCCGGATCCGCCCACACGTTTGCGCACTTTCTTGATCTTGCCGTTTGACCCGACGGTCTCGTGGATTTCGATGATTGGAGCCTCGCGCCAGACGCGCACATCCTTGAGGTCTGCGGACGTCAACGAGAACAGCCCGGCCTCGCTGGACAGCACAGGTGTCTGCATGGGCGGCAGTTCCAGTCCCGCCACCGGCTCGTACGGTTCAGGCTCCTCACCGGGTTTCACCACGATTTCGGTGATGTTCGGCGCATACGTGTCGATGGAATCGGGCCTGTCCTCTTCGGGATTCGTCAGCGCAATGGCTGATTGGTCGCCCAGATGTTCGATATCGAACGCCTTGCGGGACGCCAGATTGATGATCCGCTCGGTCAGCTGCGCCGGGCAGGATTCCACGTTCGGGCAGCGTATATCTTTGTCTCTCTCTTTGGCGGGAGCGAGTTCCGCGCCGCAGCTCGGGCAACGCGTGGGCATCACGAACCGGCGGAGCTCGCCCTCGCGTCCCTTGCGTCGCTCCAGCACCGGACCGACGAGCTCGGGAATCACGTCTCCCGCCTTGCGCACCACCACGGTGTCGCCGATGAGCACGCCTTTGCGTTCCACTTCAAAGGGGTTGTGCAGCGTGGTACGGGATACTGTGGAACCGGCCACGTACACGGGTTTCAACACCGCCACCGGAGTCACACGTCCGGTGCGCCCCACCTGCACAGTGATGTCAAGCAGCTCGGTATTGACTTCTTCCGGTGGATATTTGTAGGCGATGGCCCAGCGCGGCGCACGCGATGTGGCACCAAGGGAACGCTGCAATCCCAAATCGTCGACCTTCACGACGATGCCGTCAAGCGCGTGTTCGATGTCGCCTCGGTGTTCGCCGTAATAGTCGATCATGTCGAGGATTTCCTTGAACGACGTGACCTCACGGTTGTGCGGAGAGACGGGCACACCCCATTTCTTATACAATTCGTAGGCTTCGGATTGGTCGTTGACCACATCATGGCCGTTGCCGGCGTGCCCCGCACCCCAACGCAGCGATCCGATGCCGTGCGCGTAGAAGCTCAGGCGACGGGTTGCGGTGATACGCGGATCCTTCTGTCTCAGGCTACCTGCGGCCGCGTTGCGGGGATTGGCGAATGGCGCGCGACCGGCGTCCTCGTTCTCGGCGTTCAGCTTGTTGAAATCGTCCCATCGCATGAACACTTCGCCGCGGATCTCCACGAATTCGGGAATGTCTTCCTCCGGTCCGGCAAGGTTCTGCGGAATGGTGGAGATGGTGCGCACGTTGAGAGTGATATCCTCGCCGGTCACGCCATCGCCTCTGGTCAGACCCTGTTCAAGCACGCCGTTGCGGTAGATGAGGTTCAGCGCAAGACCGTCGATTTTCACCTCGCAGGTCATGGGCAGTGGCTTCGATTCGGGCCAATCCAATCCCCTGAGCACGCCGTCGTACCATTCGCGCAGCTCCTCGATGGAGAACACGTCATCGAGGCTCATCATGCGCGATGGATGACGTACGGAAGCGAAGTCGTTGGAGAACGTGCCGCCCACACGATGGGTCGGTGACTGCGGTGAGTCAAGTGATGGGAACTGCGCCTCAAGCGATTGCAGGCAGCGCAATCTTGCGTCATATGCCGCGTCGGATGAGACGGGGGCATCGTCAATATAGTATGCGATCTGGTCTGATTCCACCCATGCGGCCACGCGCGCCCACAGCCTGGCCGCGGCTTCGGCGCTCATCGAAGCCACATCAACCTTGTCGAGGCGCATGGCGTCGGCATCGGTCGGCTGCAACGCGGCAATCCAACGTTCGCTGCCCGGAGTCAGCGAAGCCAGCCCCTCATCGGCCACGACGGCCGCGGAACTACCGTCGCTCTCCGGCGCGTCGAAATCCCATGCCAACTGTTCGGAATCATCACGATTCGTCATTGTCACCGCTTTCCCATCATTTCCGCCATGCCGCGCGGATGTCCACGCCAGCACCGATTATCGCACAAATGTTCGACCGTTTTGTTAGTTGTTCAGAGAGCGCAGGAACTGCACCTGCACCACGTCGGCACCGTCATGGTCTTCGTAATCCATGCGCATCGCGGCCACCGACAGGGTGCGTGCGGGCACGAACATGCCTTTGTCCACGCAGACGCGGGCCGCTTGGTGCATCAGGGGCGCGACCGGCGTGTTCGGCCATACCGGCAGTCCGGCGTCGGCGAGCACGTGGATGGCTTCCTGCACGTTGGTCGGCACCGGAATGCACTGCGATTGCGCTCTTCCGATCAGTTCCTGCAGTTCGCTTTCGAGCATGGCGATACGTCCGGGGGCGATCTCCTCGCTCATGATGTATGAGGCGGCGGCAAGGTCGAAGTGGTCGCACATCCATTCCGCATAGGCGAGGCGATAGTAGGCAAATGAGGCGTCTTCCCGGTCAAGCGCGACGTTCAGCGCGTTGAGGCATGCCGCACGTGCCGGATCCCAGTCCTCGGCACGCCCCAGCTGCACGGCGAGCTTGAGGTGCGACAGCGGGTATGCGGGGGCGTAACGCACCATGGCGTTCAGATGCGGCAGCGCGGCATCGACGCCTTTGACTTGGGCGAGCAGGTCGGCAAGCTCCATATGCATGTAGAACAGGTTGTCGGGAATGAGCACCGTTCTTTCGCCTTCGGTGGCGAACATGCGGTTGTAGATGACGCGTTCCGCATATGAATTGAAGTACCGCGGCACGCCCGGATTTTCAGCGAAGATCCGGTCCATGCGTTCGAGTGTGGACTGGGCGGATTCGATGGCCCGCTCGACGTCTCCGGAGAACAGCATGTCTCGTGCCTTCAGACGTTCGTCATCGAGGGATTGTGCCAGTTCGAATGAGAAGTCGGGCGTGTCTTCGCCGTCGATCAGCGCGCTGGTGACCTGCGGTGCCAATTCGGTCAATTCCGGATCGGATATGGAATTGATGATGTCCATGGCCTGTTTGGCTTTGGCCACCGATTCGAGTCCGTCGCTTTGCGCAAGACGATGGAATTCCCCCACGGCGCGCTGCAACAGGTCGACACGCTGGATGGACAGGCCCATCATGTTCTCACAGCCGAACAACTGCGCCGTGCCGTCATCAAAACGAATGTCGGACAGTTCGGTCTCTTGGCTCCCGCCGGTGAGAATCGGCTGTCACGAGGTCGAAGGCCGCATCGATGGGTTTGAGCGCGCCTTTGCCGTCCACGTCCATTTCGGCGTCGAACATGCGGTATGTGGCGGTCGGATGGGCCAATCCGTCAGTGTCGAGCCGCTTCAGGAACTCGTCGCGGGTGAAGGTGACGGTCACCAAGTTGCGTACGGTCGGGTTTTTGCGCAGCTGCGCCATCGGATCGTCGTCATCATCATCGAGGTAGGTGTCGTACTCCGTTTTGTCGCTGGCGTCGTCCCGCATGGAGGCGTCGTCATCATCGGCGCGTCCGTCCGGTACCGCGAACGCCATTTCGTCGAAGTCGATGTCTTTCATCAGGTCTTCGAACTGGCCGTCCACCGTATCGTCTCCAGTGGCCAACGCTATCCGAGCCAGCCGAATCGTCGGAATCGATTGATTCGGATGAGATATCGGTGGTTCTCGGAGTGACGGGCCGAGCCGGATCGCCATGGTAGTCGCCGTCCTTTGGAGCGGCTTTGGATCCGGATGGCCTCATGTCTCCGGTACGGATGCGTTCGAAGGCGCTTAACGCCTCGCTCATCAACTCGCTGATGGCGGAATCCTGTTCGGCTACGGCCTCTTCCAGACCAATCGAATCGATGTGCATCGACACGCGTTTGACATTCGGATCGGCTCCGAAGCTCAGCGCGGCCATCATGAGTCCGACGCGCAGATTGTAATCGACGCTCATACGCGTGCGTTCGACGTCGGTCAGGTCGATCCACGCGCGGCGCGATACGTCGTATCGGGTGAACGGCATCATGGACACTCCAGCAGAAGTGAAGCCGATTGCGACTTCGCCGTCGCTGAGGTCGCACCGGAAGTCAACGTCGAAACGGTATGGCAGACGCAGGCTGCGCAGCAGACGGGACATGGTCTGCCGGTACACCCATTCGGAACCTCCGTCGGCGCCGAAATCGCCTTCCAACACGTTGTCCTTGGTTGATTCGGCGACTTCACGCCGGAAGTCGGCCGCGATATCCGCCAGTCGGCTGGCGGCCTGGATGCCGTCTTCCCGGTTCGGGTCGAGGATCGCGCCGAACCGGTCGTCCGGTTTCAACGCGATCAGCGTCGGATTCTCCAGCAGGGCGAAGTCGATCTGCGCGGCTTCGGCACGTGTCACCGTGTCCTCCGTGGGGAGAGCGCCGATGCGTGCGTTACGTTCCAGCCATGAGCTGACGGCGGCGAAGCGGTTGAGGTTGCCCTCGATGTTGAGGGCGCACAGCACTGCCGAGAACGGCAGGGAGGAATCCCATGCGAAGAAGTAGCATCCGGAATAGCTGGATGTGTACAGGCGCAGCGGTTCCGCTCCGTGCACAGCTTCGAGCCCTTGATCGGTATCGAGCGCGTGGGCTTCGCGCATCAGTCGGCGAAGTAGTCTTCCAGGCCGGAGGCGCGCATGCCATGCGACCGGGCGCTCATGGTGTCTCTGATGGACCGTCGGATGGCGCCTATGGGCGCTTCGCGGTTGAGCCTGCGGAAAATGTTGCCGGAACCGAAGCCGACGAGCAGGCCGTTCATCTGTGGCAGCATGTAGGCGGCGAAGAACGCGATGGTGATGGCGTCCCGGTATTCGAGGTCGAACCGCATATTCGCTGGCAGGTTGGCGCGCATTTGCTCAAGCGTGTAACGGCTGCCGGTTTTGAGCCATGAGGCGAGCCACATCATGCGACCGCCCGGCATGCGTCCCACGACGCCGCCTTGCGTGGCGCGCACCGTTTTCGGATTGCGGCTGGCCACATGGCCGAGTCTTGGACCGTCCGCCAACGTAAGGGTTTCCTCTTTGACGAAGACGAACCGCGGTTCGAGTTCCTGCGTGTCCATGTCCGGATCGGTGCCGGCGAAGACACGCGCTTTGCCGTCCGCGAGCGCGATTTGGGCGAAGTGGTCGCTGTCGGTGAACAATCCGATGGAGAAGGCATGGCCGTGGGTCTGCGGCAGTTGGGCCCATCCGAGGCGGAATCCTCCGGGCACGCCTTCGAAATCCGTCGATGACGTGTCGTTTGATGAGCGGATTAAGCCGGATGGCGTTGCGGGTCAGTTCGTCGACGATGTCGTCGGGCTTGTCAAGCGCCTTGCCGAAGGGGTTGGCGTGGATGTGGCGCGGCGTGGCCTGGTTGACGAGTCGCCGCACATTTTGCCTGACGCGTTCGAGCATGGTCCGGTTATGTTCCGGTTGGCTGGCCGGGTCTGATGGTGTGCGGTGAGACATGTGTGCCATTCTTTCAATCCAACGCGACATGAAGCTATTAGAATAATGACGTGACTTTTTCGAAGCAGCGTTTTCAGGCACGTCGTCGTATGTGCGCAGCCATTGTAGTCGCTTTCGCGGTGATGGTGGCGGTCGAGTGCGTGTTGTGCAATATGCCGTTTTGGCGTTCCTTGGCCGCATCGGGTGATTCCGCCGCCGCGTACAACGTGCTGGGCCCTGGGCTCGAACGTACTGACGAGGGGTTGTTGAAGGTCACCGATCCGACGCAGGCATATATGCAGGTCGATGCGGATGGCTCGTCGGAATATGTTCGTATGGACCCGGTGTCTTCGAAGGCGTTGGATAAGGCAGCCAGACAATCGGAGCAGGTGTTGCGCACGGTTCGCGTCCGTCCTGATGTCAATCGCAGGGCCGGTACGGTCAGTTCGGTGTCGGTGTCTTCGCCGCGTTCGCTGTATGTGCATGCGGCGGCTGCCGGTGGTTCGGTGTGCGTGCGGATTGTCGAGCCGAAGGGTTCGCTGATTCCGTTTGATGCGGTGCGTGCGAATGTGCGTGTACCGTTCGCGTTGAATCCGTTGCGTATCGGCGTGATGGTGGCCGTGTTGGCGATGGTACTGGTGTGGAGGCCTGGTTCGCGGTTGTGGCGGATGCCGTTGGATACGACGAGTGTGAGGCAGCGTGCGTGGCTGGGGGCGCTGCTGGCGGTGCCTGTTGTGGTCACTTGTGCCGTTGTGGTGTGGCAGCTGGTGGAGGCGGCTCCGTTGAGCTTCCATACGAAAGGCACGTACACGTATGATTTCGACCAGTACGATTACGTGGCAAGGGCGCTGCTTGATGGTCACGCGTGGTTGGATTTGGATGTGCCGGATGCGTTGCGTGACGCGGCGGATCCGTATGATGTGGCCACCCGGCAGCGGTTGCTTGCCGATGGCGTAAGCCCAGTGTATTGGGATTACGCGTTCTATCAGGGGCACTGGTATTCGTATTTCGGTGTGGTTCCCGCGTTGTTGTTGTTCCTGCCGTATCGGGCGGTCACATCGTTGTTCGTCGATGGCGGGCTGATGATGCCCTGCGGTGCGGCCGTGCCGCTGCTGATGCTTGGTTTTCTGGTATTCGGATGTCTGCTGGTGATTCGTGTGATATCCCGAATTCGTCCGAATGCGCCGTTGGCTGCGGTCAGTATGCTGTGCGTGTTCATGCTGTTGGCTTCCAATGGTTTGTATCTGTGGTATCGGACGAATTTCTATTCGGTGCCGATCGCCGCCTCCCTGTTTCGAGCGTGTTGGATTGTGGCTGTGGTTGGCGCCGCCAAGCGGGTGCCGGTGTCAGGCGATCGGATTCGTGAGGTTGATGGCACGCAGTCGTTGTCGTTGCCCCATCTGGCTGCAGGCTCGATGTGCATTGCGGCCAATCTGGGGTGCCGTCCGCAGTTCATTCTCGTGGCGTTGCTGGCTTTCGTAATATTCTGGCCGCAGATTCAGTCGATTTTCCGTCACGCCTCCAATGATTCCTCCATTCCCCATATGTCGGTCTGGCGTCTGATGCGCGCGCCGTTGGCCGCATTGCTTCCCGCGTTGATTGTGATCGTTCCTCTGCTGGCGTACAACGTGGTCCGGTTCGGATCACCGCTCGACTTCGGCACCTCATATCAGATGACGGTCACGGATATGACCAGTTATCGGCAGCCATTGTCGAATCTTGCGCTGACCGTCTCATATTACCTGTTCCTGCCGTTGCGGTTCACGGATGCGTTTCCGTTCCTCGCCGTCAGTCCGGCGCCTCTTCCCACTTGGGGATTTACCGAGGCAATGCCTGGCGGCTTATTCACGATAGCTCCGTTGACGTTGGCCGCGCTGGCCTGCCCGTTCCTCTACCGGCGTATGCGCAAGGCCGGGCGCACGAACACATGGCTGTTGTTGACATCCAGCCTGGCATTGGGATTGCTGCTTGTGGTGCTTGACTCCCGCATGGCTGGTTTGGGATGGCGGTACATCGCCGATTTCGGATGGCTGTTTGCCTTGGCCGCGTTGCCTTCGTTGCTGATCGTGCTTGATTGCGGCAAGCCGCGTCTGCGTTGGGTATGTCGTGCCGGATTCCTCGCGCTGCTGCTGTTCACGCTGGTTGTCGCGCTGATGTCGTTGTTCCTGCCCGGGCGTGACGATTGAGATGTTGCGCAACAATCCCGCCCTCTATCTCGACGTGCAGTCCTGGTTCATGTTGGGTTGACGTCCGACATAAGCTACATCCAGTAAAAATTCAGGTTTCTTTCCTGATTCATATAGCAGTTTTTCCGGTTTGCTCTGAGTTTCATCGGCAATCATAACGATTGTCATCATTGTTGCTTTGAGTTATGTTCCGGGGGTCGCCGACCATGAAACCGCTTTCGCCGCCACGCAACCATCCTCAGGCCGCACGTCGGATGCCAAAGGCGACATCGTGCTGCTCACCACCGAACTGGGCCGCGACGACAACGCCGTGCAGGACCAAGTCGTCAAACTCGATGCCGAAACCAGCAGTGTGACGCGACTGTTGGATTTCGGCAGCCTGTTCGCCGATTACAAGGCGTCCGCCACGCATGCGGGCACGGACGATTCGGATGAACTGCCGGTGAACCTGCGCGCGGTTGCGCCTGCGGTTCGTTACAATCGGCGGTATGGGTTTCTTCGATTCGCTGTTCGCCGGTAAACATTCCACACCGGCTTCGTCCGTCACGTTCCATCTCGACCAGGCCGCCCACATGTACGAGGACGGCAATATCGGCTTGGAAGCCACCACGCTTGATATCACACCTGACAGCAAGCGTGTGGCGATAATCGGCTTGAACGGCGCAGGCAAGACCACGCTGCTGAAGTTGCTGGACGGAGCGTTGGCCGCCACGTCCGGAACGGTCCGCATCGAAGCGGACGGTACCGCATACGACCCCGCCGTGAAACGCGATCTGAAGCATGTCGAGGATCTGGTCGGCCGCGTGCGGCGCGAAGAGATTCCGAACGCCTACTACAAGGCGGCTTCGATTCGTGAGGCGATCGACCTGCCGTTGAAGAAGTACAAGGTGCCGGAAAGCGAACGTCAGGCGATCATCGGCAATCTGTTCGCGCATTTCGATCTGGCTTCCGTGGCCCGCGAGCCGGCCTCCGCTTTGGATAGCGAGAAGCGGCATCTGCTGGCGATCGCGGCCGCGTTGAGCTTCTCCCCCGCTGCGATCGTCGCCGACGAGCCGACCAAGGGATTGGACGAGGTGGCGTCGGCGCGCGTGGCGAAGGCCCTGTTCAGCTATGACAAGCAGGTGGTGTTCGCCACGCATGACACGGATCTGATCGTCCGTCCGGAATATGCGATCGGCCGCGTGCTCGTTGTCGACGACCATCGTGTGGTGTTCGACGGCGCGCCTCGTGAGGCGGTCGATTTTTACACGGATTTGGTTCGTTCGAAGTATGAGGCGGCGAAGGGCGACAGGGCGTAGAAGAGATTTCGGACTCGGCAGTCCGTTCAGCCGATCAGTTCGTTGACGGTGTCGATCACCACGTGCACGTTATGCCGGAAATCGTCCGGTTCGGGCAGTAGTGAGATGGCCAGATAGCCGTTGGAGGTCATGTCGAAGAAGTAGCCGGGCTGTCCGGATACGCCGTGGCGTTCGATCATGTGCAGCACCAGCTCGTTCTCGTCGAGCACGCTGGGCACGCGCAGCAGTACGTTCCATCCGCCTTCGGCACGCAATACGCTGACAAGACCTTGCTCGTCCGCGTCGAGCATGGCATGCAGTGCTTTGAGATTGCCGCGCACACGTTCCTGCACGCGCGCGGTCTGCGATGGCGCCGCTTCAAGCAGTGCGGGAATTTGTTTTGCGACGATCTCGCTCATGGGCAGATAGTCGTCGGCGATCACGTCGAGACGACGCTTGGCTTCCGTCACGTCTTCTGCCGGTCCGGACACTTGGATCCAGCCGACTTTGGCATGCGGTGCGGCGAGCATTTTCGAAAAACCGTCCAACGCGAATGTGAGCGCGCCACGCTCCCCCGCGAGTCGTGCATTGCCTTCGAATGGTTCCAAATCGTAATCGTAGAACACTTCGTCGGCGATGATGGCCACGTCGTGGTCCCGGCACAGGCGGACGATCGCCTCGCGTTCCGACGGTTTGACGTACGAACCGGTCGGATTGTTGGGGTTGATGAGCACCAGCGCGCGGATGCGATTGCCGTCCGGGCCTTCCAGCGCGGTTTTCAGTTCGGCCACGTCGATGTACCAGGAGCCGTCGAATCGTTGTTGGTATTCGATCATGTCGACGCATTCGAGGCGCGCGATCGATTCGATGAGCGGATAGCCGGGTTTCGGTGCGAGCACGGCGTCACCGGCATCACACAGCAGTTTGATAAGCCACGAGTAGGCTTCGGAAGTTGAACTGAGGATGTACAGGTCGTCCGGCGAGCAATGGCCGATTTCCTGCATGTCAAGGAACGCGGCCAGCGCCTCACGCGCGTAGCGTTGGCCGCGCGGGTCGGCGGAGTAGATGTCCGGCACAAGATCCGGAGCCAGCGCGTGCCGTGTCGGATTGGAGTCGTTGAGCTTGCCGAGCGGTCTGCCGGCTGTTTTGGCGGTGGCTTCCGCCTTGGCGATGGGATTGGGCTCACTGATGTCGACTCTTGAGGAAAAACGCATGCTCTCCACCCTACTCCATGGACTGCCGTCTTCCATCTGCGGCACATGGAACAACGAAAAAGGCCGTCCGACGAATCGGACGGCCTTGCGACAACCTAATCGGTCAACACATCACTTCTGCTTGGTGCTCGCGTAGTATGCGGCGCCGATGATGCCGGCCTCGTTGTGCAGCTTGGCTGCGACGATCGGGGTCTTGATGTCGATGTACGGCAGGAACTTCTCGGAGACGCGGGACACGCCACCGCCGACGACGAACAGCTGCGGGTCGAAGTAGAACTCCATGAGAGAGTAGTACTTGGTCAGGCGCTTCGCCCACTTCTTGTAGCCCATGTCGAGCTTCTCGCGGATGGAGGATGCGGCGTACTTCTCCGCGTCGCCCTTGCCCTTGAGCAGTTCCAGATGGCCGAGCTCGGTGTTCGGAATGAGCTCGCCGTTGAAAATCAGCGCGGTGCCGATGCCGGTGCCCAGCGTGGTGGCGATGACGAGGCCATCCTGGCCCTTCGCGGCGCCGAACTGCTGCTCGGCAAGACCGGCGGCGTCAGCGTCGTTCACCACGGTGACCGGACGACCGCAAGCTTCGGAGAACACTTCGGTGACGTCCACGCCGACCCAGGACTGGTCCAGGTTGGCCATGTAGCCAAGCTTCTCGCCCACATGAATCGGAGCCGGGAAGGCGATGCCGACCGGAGCGGACTCCGGAACCTCGAAATGCTCGAGCTGCTGGCGAACGATTTCGCCGACGGCCTTCGGAGTGGACACCTCCGGGGTGAGGATCTTCAGACGCGGTTCAGCAAATTCGCCCTTCTCGAGGTTAACCGGGGCTGCCTTAATGCCGGAGCCGCCAATGTCAACGCCAAATGCCTGTGCAGTTTCAATCATCTTCGACCTCTCCTATCAAGGTACATAGTGGGTATATCGAACCGGTAAACGCCATAGTAACTCGCCCCATGCCCCAAAACGCGCCGACAATACACAATTGATGAATACGATTGCATAATCTGTCGCAATGAAACGCAAATATTTGCGATTGTTTTCTGCAAACGATTCGCCCCATGCCAACGCAACGCATCGGCATGGGGCGAATCATAAGAAAATAACCGTCTGAAGACGGTGCAGCCACATTACTTGAGCGGCGGCATCGGCTTCCAATCCGGATCATGCAGCAGCTTGCGAGAATCCCACCAACCCTTGGCAAT
>ENA-OQHF01001767-OQHF01001767.1-human-gut-metagenome-genome-assembly--contig:-NODE-1767-length-11569-cov-2.745936_pt1 | contig 11569 bp, 12 predicted proteins | sample MGYA00242559_ERZ504709 | MGnify/ENA primary metagenome ERZ504709 (study PRJEB26092, sample SAMD00036203) | human gut metagenome | host: Homo sapiens | study: EMG produced TPA metagenomics assembly of... | reverse complement strand
CGCAAAGGTAGGTTTAGGGAACATGCGTGTCAAGGCGGAAAATAGAATGGTTACTTTGTACGAAGATAAAATAATCTGTACAAATAAATGACATAATTTGTACATGTCATTTTCCGAAAATCACATGCTGAAGACTTTGGGGAATGATGGACGGGGTATGATGATTTTATAAGAGTTTAATAGAGCTATGCGGGGGAGTCTGATGTAGCTTTTATAAATTATTATATAGTTTACCCTGAAAAAAGTATAGTTATGTCCTTTTCTTCAGATAAATACATCTCGGTAGTCCACCATATTTCAACGCTTGTTTTATATACGTATATCCTAATTTTTCCATGTTACTGCGTGAAAAAGAGTTTTCCGGATGGACCGTACATAACAAATAACGGTATTGGGTTTTGCTCAGGGCTTCTTCTGCCTGACTTATAAGTAAACGTTGTAGTCCGTAACCTCGGAAGTTGGGATGCACTGCTACCGTATCCATGTGTGCTACACTGCACAACTCTGCTTCAGGTAGTCCGATGTCGTAACCTAGGTTCTCGGAATTTTTTCCGGGAAAGACGACAATGAATAATCCGGCAGTCTGTCTTGATACAGTTTCAATGGCTTTCCATATAATACCTGTGTAAGTAGACAATAGCGACTTTATATAATCTTTGTCTTCTTCTGGAGCAAACCATTCCCGGTGTTCCATGTTTTTCCAGATACTTGTTATAAATGATGTCAGTTCGTCTGCATCTGCTATGGTTGCTTGGGTTATGCTGAACTTCATTGGCTACGGACGTGGAATCGATGGTTTATAATTTCCTTAACTCCTGATACAATCGTTGTACCGGAAGCCCCATTACATTGAAATAGGAACCTCTCAGACCGGTTACTCCGATGAAGCCGATCCATTCTTGTACACCATATGAACCTGCTTTGTCCATCGGTCTGTAATGTTCTACATAGAAACGGATATCTTCTTCACTTAACTGGTCGAAGGTTACTTCTGTAACTGAGGCAAAGGATTTTTGGAATTCGGTAGTCGTAAGGCATACTCCGGTTATGACTTGGTGAGAGCGTCCCGATAGTTTATGTAGCATTTGGCAAGCCTCTTCTTCATCTTTAGGCTTTCCTAAGACTTCTCCATCTATGTAGACTATGGTATCGGCAGTGATAATAAGTTCGTCTGCCTGCATGGACGGACGATAGGCGTCTGCCTTTTCGCGGGCAATGTAGATGGGAATTTCTTCACCTTTCAGTGTGTCGGGGTAGGTTTCGTCAATACCGGGCAGAAGCTTTACTTCATAATCTATTCCCAGTCCGGATAACAGTTTCCCGGCGACGTTGGGGAGTTGGAAGCCAGCTTTATCTTATATTTTTTCAGGTTTTCGAGCATAATTGTTTGTTTTTATATTACCAGCCAAAGGCTTCTTCGTGTGACATCCATTTGCCTTGTGCACGCAAAACTTGTTCTACTACATCACGTCCGCATCCGTAGCCTCCGTTGCGGTGTGAGATATATGTGCAGATGGCTTTTATCTCGGGAGCTGCATCGGCGGGGCAGCAGGGGAGTCCTACAAGACTTAAAACTTCGTAGTCGGGGATATCATCGCCCATATAGAGTACTTCCTCTGGCTTCAGATTGTATTTCTCCATTAATTCGGCATATTCTTTGGTCTTTACGGCTGCTCCCATGTAGATGTCTTTTATGCCAAGGCCCTCGTAACGTTTACGTACAGCTTCTGTCTTTCCTCCGGTGATGATTGCAACATGTAGTCCGCATTTTACGGCGAGTTGCAGGGCATAACCGTCTTTTATGTTGACCGAGCGCATCGGTTCTCCGTTAGGATGCAGGGTAATGGTTTCGGCACTTAACACGCCGTCTACGTCGAATATCAGTGCACGTATTTTAGTAAGATCGTAGTTTATCATAAGGTTTCTTTTTATTGCTAGCGTATTCGTGAATGTTTTTACTGATCTGTTCGTATATCTCTGCCAAATGCGGTTCGCTTTTCAGCATTTCCAGATGGCGGTTGATGACATTTTCATCGTATCGCTGTGCCGGTCCGGTCTGTGCTTTGACGGGAGGCAGTTCGTGTACTTTCCGGGCTGTTTCGTCAATCAGCGGAAGCATGGCTTCGAAGGGAAGACCGTTTGCTGAAAGCAGATGACTGGCAACGGCATACATGTGATTGGCAAAGTTGCAGGCAAATACTGCTGCAATGTGCAGGTATCGCCGTTGCTCGGATGATGCTTCATATACTTTGCTTCCCAGATGGAGGGCGATTTCGTTCAGAAGCTTCAGGTCGGCAGCTGTATGTGCTTCGGTAAAAAATGTAACTTCACGAAAATCTACCTGACGCAGTTTGCTGAATGTCTGCATGGGGTAGAGCACACCGTAACGTTCTGCCAGTCCTTGCCATACGTTCATGGGAACACTGCCCGCTGTGTGTACAAACAGGGCTTGGGGAGCACGTTGTACTAGCTTGGGAAGTATGTCGTTCAGTGCTGAGTCTTTCACGGAAACGATATATAAATCTCCCTCATGGGTGATTTGGCTTAAATCTGTAGTATAGGGACATTTCAGTTTGGCGGCAAGTTCGGAAGCGGAAGCTTCTGTACGGCTGAATACCTGACGGATATTATATCCGGCTTGTGATAAAGCTATGGAAAGATGAGTCGCTACGTTGCCGGCCCCTATCATGATAATGTTTTTTATATTCATGGTGAAAATGATTTTTTTCGTTTGCGGGACTTTTTATCGTGATGACAACCAGTAGAGCAGTATTCCTATCAGCAGTAGGGAAGCGGGAAGCAGGTAGCCTGACATTTGTCCCAGCAGCGTAGTTACCAGACCGATGTTTTGGATGAGCCAGATTCCGGCAAGAATGATGCCTACCGACTTGTCTGCCTTGAACCATAAGAAAGCAACGGCTGCATAAAGTAGCATGGTGTCTTTTTGACATAACCCAGGACAGACCGTGGGAAGAAAAACCTATCAGTCGGTCGGCAAGATAGAGTATTCCCATCAATGCAAGAAAAACTGCGGTAGCACGGTATGTATCTTTATGGTTTGATAGCTTTTGGCTGCCACGTTTATTCTCCTCCGTATTTATTGATATGTACTTTTTCCCATTGCAGGTGTGACTCGTCGAAAGGTTTACGCTCCATACCTTTGTGGCCGATGGCTACGATGGACAAAACCTGTAACTGAAGAGGTATGCCGAGAATGCCGTGCACATACTCGTCCGATGACATGCCGGTAGCGGTGTATCGTTCGCGTACTTGTATCCAGCAGCTTCCCAGTCCCAGATCTTCGGCTTGTAGCTGAATCATCAGAGAGGCTATAGACGCATCTTCTATCCATACGTCGCTTGCCAGCGGATCCGCCAGTACGACGATGGCAAGAGAGGCTTCTTTCAGGAAAGATGATCCCATTTCCTTGCAGCGTGAAAGCTTGTCGAGTGTTTCTTTATCGTCTACTGCTATAAACTGCCAGCAGTTGCTTCGTTTGGAAGACGGCGACATGAGGGCTGCCTTCAGCAGGGTTACCACTTCTTCTTGTGTCAGTTCTTCATCGGTGAACTTACGCATACTGCGCCGTTGTTTTATCAATTCGCTGAAACTCTTCATAAAATCTTCGTTTTTAACACGACAAATATAACCTTTAAACTCGTAATGCTCAAAAAAAATCATAAATTTGCGATACAATGGCTATCAGGTTGACTACATATGAGCATGCAAAGGACATTCCTGAACTTCCGGGAACCAATGTCTTTCATTCTACTGATTTGTTCCGGATATTGGAACAAACCCCGGGGTATCGTCCTGTGCTCTTGGTTGCTTTCGAAGGGGATAAACCGATAGGTAAACTGCTGTGTATTACCCGGCGGAATTTTCGTCTGCTGGGGTTTACTGAAAAAACATACGTTTACGGTGTAGGAGAGTATTTTAATACGGAACGGAAACGGGAAGAGATTTTCAATGAATTATTGACGTATTTTACTACTCTGTACAAGGAGGGATCTTTTCTGTTGGAGTTTCGAAACTTAGAAGAACCGTTGTTCGGCTACCGTTATTTCAGGCAGAACGGGTATTTTCCGGTCCGGTGGCTGCGTGTTCGCAATTCGATACACCACGAACAGCTTGATAAATGGATGAGTGCTTCCCGTAAACGCCAGATTGCCAGGGGACTTAAAAATGGGGCTTCTATTGAAATTGCTTCCAGCCTGGAAGATATAAGGGCTTTCTTCATGATGCTGAAAAAATATTATTCTCCCAAAGTTCATCGTTATTTACCTGATTTTCACTTTTTGCTTTTTTCTCTGAAGAATCTTTTCCGGCTGGAATGGGTAAAAATCTTTATAGTCCGTTATAAAGAAAAGATTATTGGTGGTTCGGTTTGTTTGTTTTCTGATGATACTGCTTACCTGATGTTTTCTGCTGGGATGCGCAAGAGTTATCCGTTGCTTTATCCGGGAGTGCTTGCTGTATGGGAGGCAATGACTTATGCCAGAGAGCATGGATATAGTCATTTTGAATTTATAGAAGCAGGACTTCCTTTCAAGAAATTCAGTTATCGGGATTTTATTTTACGTTTCGGAGGTAAACAGTTGAGTACACGTCGTTGGTTCAAGGTACGGTGGAACTGGCTGAATCGCTTGCTTATTCGTATTTATGTGTAATTTATATAGATATATGTTATGATTGATCCTGTTTATAGTGCGGCTCCCGACCGTTATCACGGTGGAATGAAATATCGCAGGGCTGGTAAGAGTGGTATCCTGCTTCCTGAAATTTCTCTTGGACTTTGGCATAACTTCGGAGATGTGGATACGCTGTCAGGCAGTAAAGAGAAAATTCATCATGCTTTTGACAAGGGAATTACTTATATCGATCTTGCTAATAATTATGGACCTTCTTATGGGTCGGCTGAGGAAACGTTCGGGCAAATCATGAAGAAATCTCTTGCTCCTTATCGTGATGAACTTTTTATTTCTACGAAGGCTGGACATGATATGTGGGAGGGTCCTTATGGGATATGGAATTCACGGAAGCATCTTATGGCTAGTATTGACCAGAGTTTGAAACGGATGAATCTGGAGTATGTAGATATTTTTTATAGTCATCGCTATGATCCGGAAACTCCACTTGAAGAAACCTTGCAGGCACTTGTCGATATCGTACGTCAGGGTAAGGCTCTTTATGTAGGCATATCGAAGTATCCTAAAGAGGCGGCGGAAATAGCTTATCGTTATCTTGCCGACAATCATGTGCCTTGTCTGCTTTATCAAGGGCGTTATAATTTGTTCAATCGTGAGCCGGAAGAGGAGGGCATCTTGGATCAGGCTAGTGAACATGGCAGTGGGTTTGTTGCCTTTTCACCTTTGGCGCAGGGATTATTGACCGGGCGTTATCTGGATGGTATTCCTGATGATTCACGTATTGCCCGGGGAGGTCATCTTAAGAAAGAAGCTCTGACGGAGGATGTTCTTCGTAAATCAGGGACTTGAACGAAATAGCCGCACGGCGTGGGCAGACTTTGGCCGAAATGTCATTGGCATGGTTGCTGAAAGATGAGAAGGTTACTTCTGTCATAATTGGTGCCAGTTCGGTAAAACAGATTGACGATAATTTGAAGTCTTTAGATAATACGTCGTTTCTGTGATGAGGAAATATGTCTGATAAATAATGTTTTAAGTCGTTGATATCCAGTTTGAGAATGGAACGATTTCATGCATCAGCCAATATTTTTATCGTGAAAAAATATTTCTGACAACTACGACTTTGTATAAAATAAAATAAACTAAAAAAGCGTTAGTTGATGAAAATAAAATAGGGAAATATTTCTTTATTCTGCACATTTTTGTTTTTCTTTGTGCAGTTGATATAAACCAACTTTAGATTTTAATACCATTAAAAGCAACTTAATTATGAAAATTTCTCACATTGAACATTTGGGCATTGCGGTGAAAAGTATCGAAGAAGCCCTTCCTTATTATGAAAATGTACTCGGATTGAAATGTTATAATATAGAAACCGTAGAAGATCAGAAAGTAAAAACTGCTTTCCTGAAATGTGGTGAAACAAAAATTGAACTGCTGGAGCCTACGGGACCTGATAGCACAATTGCCAAATTTATTGAAAACAGAGGCATGGGAGTTCATCATGTGGCTTTTGCAATAGAAGACGGAGTAGCAAATGCGTTGGCTGAAGCTGATGCAAACGGCATTCGTTTGATCGACAAAGCGCCTCGAAAAGGTGCAGAAGGACTGAATATTGCTTTCCTTCATCCGAAATCAACTATGGGGGTATTAACCGAACTTTGCGAAAAATAATTAAGGGCAATGAATGAAATGGTGAAGACATTAGCCGTTTGTTGTCATTCAGAATAGAGAAGTGGCGGAGAATTTTGTAAACGTTCATCGGATGTATACGAAGTTCTTCGTCACTTTGTTGCTTTAAAACAATCGGTTGTTAACCATTTTATCTTGCCATTTACTAATACATAAATTTCTAGTACCATGAGTAACCAACTTGAAAAAGTAAAAGAGCTTATCGAACTGCGTGCCCAGGCGCGTCTTGGCGGTGGTGAGAAAGCTATCGAAAAGCAACATGCTAAAGGGAAATATACTGCACGTGAACGTATTGCTATGCTGCTTGATGAAGGAAGTTTCGAAGAAATGGATATGTTTGTAAAACATCGTTGTACAAACTTCGGAATGGATAAGAAGCATTATCTGGGCGATGGTGTAGTTACTGGATATGGAACAATAGAAGGAAGATTGGTTTATGTCTTTGCACAAGACTTTACCGTATCTGCCGGCTCTCTGTCAGAAACCATGTCACTGAAGATTTGTAAGGTAATGGATATGGCCATGAAGATGGGAGCTCCTTGTATCGGACTGAATGACTCGGGTGGTGCACGTATTCAGGAAGGTATCAATGCACTGGCTGGATATGCTGAAATTTTCCAGCGTAATATTTTGGCTTCTGGTGTGATTCCGCAGATTTCTGGTATCTTTGGTCCGTGTGCCGGAGGTGCTGTATATTCACCTGCACTGACAGACTTTACTTTGATGATGGAAGGTACTTCCTATATGTTCCTTACAGGTCCGAAAGTTGTAAAGACTGTTACTGGAGAGGATGTTTCTCAAGAAGATTTGGGTGGTGCAAGTGTGCACTCTACTCGTTCGGGTGTAACTCATTTTACTGCTGCTACAGAAGAAGAAGGCTTGGCACTGATTCGTAAGTTATTGAGCTATATCCCTCAGAACAATCTGGAAGAGCCGCCTTATGTAGACTGTACAGATCCGATTGATCGTCTGGAGGATTCTTTAAATGAAATTATTCCGGACAGCCCGAATAAGGCTTACGATATGTATGAAGTTATCGGAGCAATTGTCGATAATGGTGAGTTCCTCGAAGTTCAGCGTGACTTTGCAAAGAATATCATTGTCGGTTTTGCACGTTTCAACGGACAGTCTGTTGGTATTGTTGCCAACCAGCCTAAGTTCCTTGCCGGAGTATTGGACTGCAATGCTTCTCGTAAGGGAGCACGTTTCGTTCGTTTCTGTGATGCTTTCAATATTCCTATTGTTTCATTGGTAGACGTTCCGGGATTCCTACCGGGTACAGGACAGGAATACAATGCTGTTATCTTGCACGGAGCTAAACTGCTTTATGCATATGGTGAAGCTACTGTTCCAAAAGTGACAGTTACACTGCGTAAGTCGTATGGTGGTTCACACATCGTAATGAGTTGTAAGCAGTTGCGTGGCGATATGAACTATGCATGGCCGACTGCTGAAATTGCCGTAATGGGTGGTGCTGGAGCTGTAGAGGTATTGTATGCAAAAGAAGCTAAAGAAGCTGCCGATCCGAAGGCATTTATGGCTGAAAAAGAAGCTGAATATACCAAGTTGTTTGCCAACCCGTATAATGCTGCAAAATATGGTTATATAGACGATGTGATTGAACCGCGTAATACTCGTTTCCGTATCATTCGTGCCTTGCAGCAGTTACAGACTAAGAAGCTGACAAATCCAGCTAAGAAACACGGAAATATTCCATTGTAATTCGTGGGTTATTCTGATTATTAACTTTCAACTTAAGAAATCTATGAGAAAAAACAGAATAGGAATATTTCTTTCCCTGCTGTTGCTGATCGGTTTTACTTCTTGTACAGAACAGAAATCGAACAGTAAGCTGGTCATCAATGAGGTGTTGGTGGACAATCAGACCAACTTTCAGGATGATTATGGTGTGCATAGCGGCTGGATTGAAATATTCAATAAGGCATATAGTACAGCCGATTTGGCCGGATGCCTGCTGAAAGTGAGCAGTCAGCCCGGAGATACTGTTACGTATTTTATTCCGAAAGGAGATGTGCTGACAAGCATTAAGCCACGCCAGCATACACTTTTCTGGGCGGACGGAAATCCTAGACGGGGTACTTTCCATACTAATTTTGTACTGAGTAAAACTAATGCCAATTGGATCGGATTATATGATTCTGGTAAAAAGCTGCTTGATCAGGTTGTTGTTCCGGCTGGTATATTGGCTGCAAATCAATCGTACGCCCGTGTAGGGGATGCATCTGCCGAATGGGAAGTGAAAGGTGCGAGTGCTGATAAATATGTCACTCCAAGTACGAACAACCAGACGATAGAAAGCAATCCGAAGATGGATAAGTTCGAACAGCATGACCCGGTAGGTATCGGTATGGCTATATCGGCTATGAGTGTTGTTTTCCTGGGACTAATATTGCTTTACATCTGCTTTAAGCTGATTGGTAAAGCGGCTATTAAGTTGCGTAAGCGCAATGCAATGATCGCACACAACATTACCGATAAGCAAGAAGCTAAGGAAAAGAAATTAGGCGAAGCACCGGGAGAAGTGATTGCTGCTATCTCTATGGCACTGCATGAAGCACAGGGAGCCGATCATGATGTAGAAGAAACCATTCTGACTATCAGTCGTGTGAAACGTAGTTATTCTCCGTGGAGTTCGAAGATTTATACATTGCGTGAAACTCCACATAAGAAATAATCATCCTAAAATGATAAGAAACCATGAAAGAATACAGATATAAAATTAACGGAAACTTGTATAAAGTAACCGTGGGTGACATAGAAGACAATAATGTGCGTGTAGAAGTAAACGGCACGCCTTATACCGTAGAACTCGAAAAGCAGAACAAACCGAAAATTAAGCCGGTAGTACGTACTGCATCTACTACTCCTGCTGCTCCTCCTGCTGCTGTGACTCGTCCGGCAAGTGTAGGAAGCAAATCTGGTATCAAGTCACCGCTGCCGGGAGTTATTCTCGAAATCAAAGTAAAAGAAGGTGATACCGTGAAACGTGGACAGACCTTACTTGTATTGGAAGCCATGAAGATGGAGAACGATATCAAGGCAGACCGCGACGGTAAAGTTACTGCTATTAAAGTAAGTAAAGGAGAATCAATTCTTGAAGGTACAGACCTTATAATCATCGAATAATATGGGAGAATTTAGTAGTTTCTTACAAAATAACCTGGCAGACTTCTGGACATATACCGGTTTTTATAATGCCACAGCAGGACATCTCATCATGATCCTGATAGGTATTGTGTTCATTTATCTTGCCGTTGCTAAGGAATTCGAACCGATGTTGCTGATTCCTATCGGATTCGGTATACTTATCGGTAACATTCCGTTTAATATGGAAGCCGGACTGAAAGTAGGTATCTACGAGGAAGGCTCAGTACTTAACATTTTGTATCAGGGAGTGACTTCCGGATGGTATCCGCCGCTTATCTTTTTGGGCATTGGAGCCATGACGGACTTCTCGGCGTTGATATCTAATCCGAAGTTGATGCTGATCGGTGCTGCGGCACAGTTTGGTATCTTTGGAGCATATATGATTGCGCTGGAAATAGGTTTCGATCCGATGCAGGCTGCTGCTATCGGTATCATTGGTGGAGCTGACGGACCGACCGCTATCTTCTTGTCATCGAAACTTGCACCTAATCTGATGGGAGCAATTGCCGTGTCTGCTTATTCGTATATGGCACTTGTCCCTGTTATACAACCTCCTGTAATGCGATTGCTTACAACAAAGAAGGAACGTCTTATCCGTATGAAAGCACCTCGTGCCGTGTCACATACAGAAAAGGTTATGTTCCCGATTATAGGTTTGTTGCTTACTTGCTTCCTGGTTCCTTCCGGTTTGCCTTTGTTGGGTATGCTGTTCTTCGGTAACCTGTTGAAGGAAAGTGGTGTAACCCGCCGTCTAGCCGAAACAGCTCGTGGTCCGCTGATTGATACAATTACTATTTTGTTAGGACTGACCGTGGGAGCATCTACTCAGGCATCTGAGTTCTTGACTTGGGATTCTATCAAGATCTTTATCTTGGGAGCGCTGTCATTCTTTATTGCTACAGCATCGGGAGTTATCTTTGTCAAGATCTTCAATTTGGTATTGAAGAAAGAAAATAAAATCAATCCGCTTATCGGTAATGCCGGAGTATCGGCAGTACCCGACTCTGCACGTATTTCTCAGGTAGTAGGATTGGAATATGATCCGACTAACTATCTGCTGATGCATGCAATGGGACCGAATGTTGCAGGAGTAATCGGTTCGGCTGTAGCTGCCGGTATCTTACTGGGCTTCTTGGTTTAAACGGAGTTTGTTGATAATCTTTTGAATTCGTTAACCCTCTGTCGGACTGTATGGATCAGTCAGGCAGAGGGTTAACTGTTTTCGTAGATACTGATTTGTGGCATACTGAAATTTAGACTGACTTTAAGCTATCATGCTTTTGCTAGATTGAAAATAAGTTGTACTTTCGTCCACTCATTTTTGACTTCAATTTTGGGGATTATGGAACTTACAGAGAATAAACTAAAGCAGAGAGTACAGCGTAATATACTGACTGTATCAGTATTGATTCTGGTAGGAAAGTTTATAGCATATTACCTCACAAATTCAGTTGGTGTTCTGACCGATGCCATGGAGAGTATTGTCAACGTTGTTGCTGGGGCAATAAGCTTGTTTAGTCTGTGTCTTTCGGAAAAGCCTAAAGACCAGAATCATCCTTTCGGACATGGAAAAATTGAACTTATATCGGCCTCTATCGAAGGTATATTGATTTCGATAGCAGGAGGAATGATTATTTATGAAGGTGTTAAGCGTTTGCTAGTACCCACCGATATTCAAAAGATTGATGTCGGTATCTATATCATTGCTGTATCCGGGCTTCTTAATTACCTGATGGGATGGTATAGCATAACTGTAGGAAAGAAATACGATTCGATAGCTCTCGTTGCTGGCGGAAAGCATTTACAGTCGGATACCTATTCTACTATTGGTCTTGTTGCCGGACTGGTATTGTTGTATTTCACCGGCATAGCCTGGATAGACAGTGCGATGGCCTTGATTTTCGGTTCGGTAATTATCATAACAGGAATTTCTATTCTGAGAAAAACTACCGATAATTTGCTTGATAAGGCAGACATTAATCTGCTTGCCGATCTTGCCGATACCTTGAATCGAAACAGAAAACCCGAATGGATTGATATTCATAATGTAAAGGTTTTGA
>ENA-OQHF01001766-OQHF01001766.1-human-gut-metagenome-genome-assembly--contig:-NODE-1766-length-11578-cov-3.171339_pt1 | contig 11578 bp, 7 predicted proteins | sample MGYA00242559_ERZ504709 | MGnify/ENA primary metagenome ERZ504709 (study PRJEB26092, sample SAMD00036203) | human gut metagenome | host: Homo sapiens | study: EMG produced TPA metagenomics assembly of... | reverse complement strand
CTTCTCTGATAAGCACCATGCGCTGTTCCTTGGCCGTGGCGATCAGTATCCGATCGCTATGGAAGGGGCGCTGAAGCTGAAAGAGATCTCCTACATTCACGCGGAAGCCTATGCGGCGGGCGAGCTTAAGCACGGCCCACTGGCGCTCGATTGATGCGGAAATGCCGGTGATCGTGGTGGCGCCGAACAACGAACTGCTGGAAAAACTGAAATCCAACATCGAAGAGGTTCGTGCCCGCGGCGGTGAACTATACGTCTTCGCCGACGGTGAAGCCGGCTTCAACGGTAGCGATAACATGCACATCATTGAGATGCCGCATGTGGAAGAGACCATCGCCCCTATCTTCTATACGGTTCCGCTGCAGCTGTTGGCTTATCACGTCGCGCTGATCAAAGGCACTGACGTTGACCAGCCGCGTAACCTGGCGAAATCGGTAACGGTTGAGTAAAGCATCCTATCCTGCAAAGGGCTGCCGACGGCGGCCCCTTTTTATTTGCAACCTGCTGTTTTCCAACGATTACGTGCGTAATAATTTTGGCTGGCGGTAGATGACAAACGATCGTTTTACGGTCCGATTTTGCCGTCATAAAAAGAAAATTATTTTGTCATTCCACGGTCATGATTAAAGATAACCATCTGAGTTATAAGCGTATTATTTGGCGTAAAATCCACTCTCCCGGCCTGTCATAAAACTGTCATAATTCGTACATTTTACTGTCACCTCTTGACCTATTTTGCTCACCATAGCCTCGAAACAATGATTTACGAATCCCAGCAGGAGACATTATGAACGTTATGCGTACCACCGTCGCAACAGTTGTCGCCGCGACCTTATCGATGAGCGCTTTCTCTGCCTTCGCAGCAGCAAGCCTGACTGGCGCAGGCGCAACTTTCCCTGCGCCGGTGTATGCCAAATGGGCTGATACCTATCAGAAAGAAACCGGCAATAAAGTGAACTACCAGGGTATTGGTTCCTCTGGTGGCGTTAAGCAGATTATTGCCAACACCGTTGATTTCGGTGCTTCTGATGCTCCGCTGGCTGATGACAAACTGACCCAGGAAGGTCTGTTCCAGTTCCCCACCGTGATTGGCGGCGTGGTACTGGCGGTTAACCTGCCTGGCGTGAAATCCGGCGAACTGGTGCTGGATGGCAAAACCCTCGGTGATATCTACCTGGGTAAAATTAAAAAATGGGATGACGAAGCGATCGCTAAGCTCAACCCGGGCCTGAAGCTGCCGTCGCAGAACATCGCCGTGGTCCGCCGCGCCGATGGTTCAGGTACCTCCTTCGTTTTCACCAGCTACCTGTCCAAAGTGAATGAAGAGTGGAAATCGAAAATCGGCGCCGGCTCTACCGTAAACTGGCCAACCGGTCTGGGCGGTAAAGGCAACGATGGTATCGCCGCCTTTGTTCAGCGTCTGCCGGGCTCGATTGGTTACGTCGAATACGCTTACGCTAAGCAAAATAACCTGGCCTACACCAAACTGGTCTCTGCCGACGGCAAGCCGGTTAGCCCGACTGAAGACAACTTCGCTAACGCCGCAAAAGGCGTTGACTGGAGCAAGTCTTTCGCTCAGGACCTGACCAACCAGAAAGGCGAGAATGCATGGCCGATCACCTCAACCACCTTCATCCTGGTGCATAAGGCGACGAACAAGCCGGAACAGACCGCTGAAGTGCTGAAGTTCTTCGACTGGGCGTATAAAAACGGCGGGAAAGAAGCGAATGCGCTGGATTACGCGACGCTGCCGGAAAGCGTGGTAGAGCAGGTTCGCGCAGCATGGAAAACCAACGTCAAAGACAGCAGCGGTAAAGCGCTGTACTAACAGTAGATTTTTGACGAAGATGGCGGGGGCGTTCAGGCGCTGCCCGCCCTACGGTTCAGACTGTAGGCCCGGGAGCCAACGCCACCGGGCATTTATTCGAACAAGTTTTATACGTAAAGAGTAATCTATGGCTGCAACCAAGCCTGCATTTACCCCTCCGGGGAAAAAGGGTGACATGATTTTCAGTGCGCTGGTAAAACTGGCTGCGCTGATTGTGCTATTGATGCTGGGCGGCATCATCGTTTCCCTGATCATCTCTTCCTGGCCGAGCATTCAAAAGTTTGGCTTTGCCTTTTTGTGGACCAAAGAGTGGGATGCGCCTAACGAGATCTTCGGCGCGCTGGTCCCGATTTACGGAACCCTGGTCACCTCTTTTATCGCGCTGCTGATCGCCGTTCCGGTGAGCTTCGGCATCGCGCTGTTTCTGACAGAATTGTCCCCCGCCTGGCTCAAGCGTCCGCTGGGCATTGCGATTGAGCTGCTGGCGGCAATCCCGAGCATCGTGTACGGCATGTGGGGCCTGTTTATTTTCGCCCCGCTGTTTGCGACTTACTTCCAGGAGCCGGTCGGCAACGTCCTGTCGACCATCCCGTTCGTCGGCGCGCTGTTTGCCGGCCCGGCGTTTGGTATCGGTATTCTCGCCGCTGGCGTCATTCTGGCCATCATGATCATCCCTTACATCGCCGCGGTCATGCGCGATGTTTTCGAACAGACCCCGGTGATGATGAAAGAGTCGGCCTATGGCATCGGCTGCACCACCTGGGAAGTTATCTGGCGCATCGTTTTACCGTTTACTAAAAACGGGGTGATCGGCGGGGTGATGCTCGGTCTGGGCCGCGCGCTGGGTGAAACCATGGCGGTCACCTTTATCATCGGCAACACCTACCAGCTCGACAGCATCTCGTTGTATATGCCGGGGAACAGTATTACCTCCGCGCTGGCTAATGAGTTCGCCGAAGCGGAAACCGGCCTGCACGTGGCGGCGCTGATGGAACTGGGCCTGCCGGGTTCCGCCTACGTGTATCAGGGCGAGGAACTGGGCCTGTTCGAAGTGGCGAACATTCCGTGGGATCGTCTTGAGGATCCGACGCCGTTCAACACCCGTCGCAACTTCACCGACAAGGGTCGTGACGGGTGCCGTGTGCCGATGCCGTGGAAGGCTGCCGATTGCGGCGAACCGGCTTCGTGGAGCCCGGACTTCATCACCGGCGGCACGTTCGGTTTCGGCCCGGAGCAGGGCGATTCCGCCGACGCGCACCTGCCGCAGCCGGCCTGGTTCAAGGATTTCGCGGCCGACGTCGAGGCCGATGACAACGGTTCCATGCTGCACTTGTACCGCAAGCTGTTGCAGTTGCGACAGACGGTGCTGACGGCAACCGGAGACACGTCCGCCGACCTGCTGGACATGGGCGATACGGTGGTCGCCTACTCGCGTCCGGCCACGGAAGGCCGTCGATTCCTGTCCGTCACCAATTTCGGCGACGAGCCGATCGCCCTGCCGGACGATGCGGTCGCCATCGCCAATTCCGTGCCGTTGACGGACGATGGCAAGCTGGATAGCGACGCCTCAGTCTGGCTGCTGCTGGGCTGATCGACCGCTGAACCTGGCCGCTCCCAAATCGCCTTGCATATATGAAAAATTCCGGCCCTCCACAAGGAGGACCGGAATTTTGGTTTGCAAGGAAAGGGGAATGGTAAGTCTAAACGCTACTTCTCGCCGTTCATGATGGCGGCAAGCGATTGCACACGCGGCAGATCGAACACCTCATCGGTGTGCACCACCTTGAGGTCCGGGCCTGCCAGCGGCACACGCCAGTTGGAGTATTCACTGGACGTGCCCGGCTGGTTCTGCGTGCGCGTCTCGCCCACGCCATCCACCAGCGCGGCCTGCAGCAGCACGGACGGCGACTTGAGCAGCATCTTGTGCATCGCCTCGACGATTTCCTGGATGTGGCCTTCCACATCGCCCGCCACTTCCGGCGTGATCAGGCCGGACTCCACGAGACGGTCCATCATCGCGTTGCGTTCGTCGGTGGCGGAAGCCTGGAACTCCTCGACCGGGCCGGACAGCAGGTGCAGCTGTTCGCGCAGCTTGACGTGCTCGAACTGCAGGTAGCCGGCGGTCGGCGGCAGGTCGTGCGTGGTGACGGAAGCCAGCGCGTACTTGCGGTACGTGGACGGATCGGCGTACGGGTCGCCGGCGTTGGGGGAGTCGTCCACGCGGGCGAACCGATTCCACCATGCAGCCCAGCAGGCCGTGCTCGCCGAGTACCGTGCGTACGTAATCAGGCACGGTGCCCAGATCCTCGCCGACCACCAAACCGTTCACGCGGGACGCTTCAATGGTCAGGATCGCGATCATCGCCTCATAGTCGTACGTAACGTACGCGCCACCGCGCGCGCCTTCGCCCTGCGGAATCCACCACAGACGGAATAGGCCGAGTACATGGTCGATGCGCACCGCGCCCGCGTGCGAGAACATGTTGTGCACCATCTCGCGGTACACGCCATAACCAGTTTTGGCCAGATAATTCGGATTGAACGGCGGCTGGCCCCAATCCTGACCCTGCTGGTTGTAGAAGTCCGGTGGGCAGCCCACGGTTACGCTGCCTACTGCGAAACGTTCCGGATTCCACCACACGTCCGCGCCGAGCGAGTGCACGCCCACGGCCATATCCTGCATGAGGCCGAGTGCCATACCGCTGTCACGGGCGGCGTTCTGCGCGGCTGTCACCTGCTCGTCGGCGATCCACTGCAGCCAGCATTCGAAATCGACCATATCGGCGTGCTCGCGCATGAGCTTCACCACTTCAGGCGAATCGCGGTTCGTGTCCTTGAACCACGTGCCTTCCCACGGCGCGCCCCACACCTGGAACGCCACCGACCATGCGGCGAACGCGCGCAGATCCGGACCCGCGGCCTCCTTGAACGCGTCGAACGCGGCCTGACGCTCGACGGAACGCGGCACGTTGTACACAAGCTGCAGCGCCTGGCGCTTGTGCCACCAAGCGGAATTGATGTCGAGCGGCTCGATACTGTCGTTGGCTGGCGAGACTTCCGCGTGCAGACGCGCCACTTCGGCCTGGTCCGCCTCGTTGAGTTCCGCATATTCAGCGATATCCTGCGGACGGATGTACGTCACATTGAGAAAACGACGCGATTCGGGAAGATACGGCGACGGCTCCAGCGGCGGCACCGGCGCGGTGGCGTGAATCGGGTTGATAAGCATGAAATCGGCATGCGATTTCGTTGCCGCGTCGGACAGCAGCAGCTTCAGATCGCCATAGTCGCCCACGCCCCAGGATTCAGCGGAACGGATGGAATACATCTGTGCCATCCAGCCCCAACGTTGCTTTTCCGCTACTGCTGGCGGCAGTTCGATGCGTGCCGGTGCGCAGATCAGCGCGGCTTCGGCGTGCAGCGGGCCGGCATCGACGGCCAGCGTGTGGTAGCCGGCGGGAATATCGTCCGGCAGCGTCAGTTGCAGCGAGCCGTCATCTGCGTTCGAGCCCGTCAGATACGCGGTCAGATCGCCCGCATATTCCGTGCCGTCTTCCAACGTCAGCTTCAGCGCCACGTCGTTTCCTTTCGCGCGGATTGGCGTGACGGCTTCCTTGCCGATGAACTTCACGACGGTCGGCTCAACAAGTGTGTCTGCGATGCGCTGCTGGGTCGCCGCATAGGAGGCGGTGATCGCTTCGTCGCTGGATGCGTCCACGTCGAGTGCGGCCAATACGGAGACGAGCACTTCGTCGCGGATTTCCACATAGGTGCCGAGCTGGTCGATATACGACGTGGAAATGCCATTGAGCTTGGCGAGCTGGATAAGAGGCCGTGCGATGCGTTCTGCGCTTTCGGTCTGCTGGGTCTGTGTCATAGGTCCCTTCTTTCCGCGCCGTTTGTGACGGCTGACATGCTACATTGCTTGCGATTGCCGCAGCTTCGATGCTGGTGGCATTCGCACCAAAGATAACTATATCACGGTATGATATCGTTTTCAAAGCGTGTTTTGCGGTAAGAGAGTGTTGCTATATTGCGATTTTGCTCTAATTTCAGGAATATAGATAACCGGAATTGTTTTTCCATATTGACTATCGTTTGCAATACGAAGGCGCAGCGCTCCGCATTGCAAACGATTATTCCAACGGGGCATTGCTCGTCTGCTACTCGGCTTCGAGAATTGCAAAGCTTTGCAGACCTAGACGCAGCGAAGTGCCGCTAATTTCGTTTTCGCCGATGCTGAAAATCGTCCGATAACTACCATCTGGTAGCTGCAAAGCTTTGCAATCGCGGCTTGGATTGACGGCTATGATCAGCTTCTGCAGGTGGGTGGAACGCTCGAAAACGAACACTCTATCGCGTTCGATTGCATGGAACGTAGCCCCCGACCGCAAGGCGTCGCATTCCCCCTTGACGTGGAGTATGGAGCGCACCGTATGCCACAGTGATTCGGCGTCGGCCTGCTGTGCGGCGACGGTCGGGCGTCGGCGGACGGGTCGGCGGGCAGGTAGCTGCCACCGGTCACATCGCCAGCCCGAGTGTCCGATTCTGCAGAATCGGACACGTGAAGTGCTCCGGATGCGTCGTTCGCACCCCACTGCATCGGTGTGCGCGAACCGGTGCGCACGTAGCCGCCTTCTTTGCCGGGCAGTGCGCGGTATCGCATGCCGATTTCGTCGCCGTAATACAGGAACGGCACGCCCGGCATCGCGAACAGCGTGCAGTATGCCAGGGCGATTTCGCGCTGCGACAGTCGCGGCGCCACGCGTGCGGTGTCGTGGTTGCAGGTGATGAAATTAAAATTTCCGTCGGCCGTTTCCGCTTCGCGCAGACGCGGCTCGTACTCGTCCAGGAATTCGCTGATCGGCGTGCCGGAATCGGCGTTGAAATAGCTCTTGTCGCCCTTGCGGCTCAACGGGTCGTCCACGTTGCGCAACAGCATGTTGTAGCCGTTGGGAACGCCGTCCCAACGCCAATCGAGATAGAAATCCATGTCGAAGCCGGCGGCCATCGACTCCTCTGGCCGTCCCCATTCCGAAACGAACGCGGCTTCGGGGAAGGCCGGGCGGATCCGGGCGAACATGTACTGCCAGGTGCGGATGGTGTAAGGCTTGCCCTCATCGTCCTTTTTGACGAGGCTGTCGGCCATATCCACGCGGAAGCCGTCTGCGCCACGGGAAAGCCAGAACCGCATGACGTCCACCATCGCGTCGCAAGTGGCCTTCGCGTCCGGACCAAGGGCTGGCTTCTGCCAGCTACGTTCGGGGTGCGCGAAACCGTAGTTGAGCGCCGGCTGGCATTTGAAGAAGTTCAAGATGTAGGTACCGTTGCGGGGCGATTCGCCGCCGATGAATGGCAGTCCGTCGCCACCGGAGATCCATGAGTCTGTCCAGATGTAGCGGTCGGAATAATTGTTTCGTTCGACCTTGCAACTGCGGTGGAACCACTCGTGTTCCTCGCTGGTGTGGCCTGGCACGAGATCGAGGATCACGTGCATGTCGCGCCGGTGGGCGGCGTCGAACAACGCAATGAGATCGTCGTTGGTGCCGTAGCGTGATGCCACCTTTTTGTAGTCGCGCACGTCGTAGCCGGCGTCTTTGAATGGCGAGTCGAAACAAGGATTGAGCCAGATCGCGTTGCATCCGAGATCCTTGATGTAGTCCAGTTTTAAAGTGATTCCGGGGATGTCTCCGATGCCGTCGCCATTGGAGTCGACGAAGGACTGTGGATAGATTTCATAAAAAATTGCGTCGGCAAGCCATTTGGGGTGGGGGTGTTTCGCGGGGGGAAGCATGAGGGTGTGTCTCCTTGATATTTCGCGGTTTGCGGTGTTTCTTTGAAACAATCATAACGCTGAATTGCAAACGTTGGCAGAAACGTGCTACACTAACAATCACTGATACATTTTTGGTGGCCCCAGTGTTGTTGGTAATCATCCAAGAACGATGATGTGAACGTATGCAGGGTTTTGGTCCGTACCATTTAACCGGAGATGTTGAGGAACACAAGGTTATGTGAGGAAAGGAAGATCAATGAAGATCGATTGGAAGAAGGCAATCGGACTTACTGCTGCCGTTTCTATGCTGGTTCCGCTCGCTGCGTGCGGTGGCTCCTCCGACGGTGGCGATAAGAACGCTTCCGGCTCCACCGAGGCCGTCACGCTGAGCGTGTGGGCCCCGCAGGAAGACCAGGCCAAGGACACCAACTGGCTGGGCAAGGTCGAAGAGAACTTCGCCAAGGCGCATCCGGAATACAATATCACGTGGAAGAATGACGTGGTCTCTGAAGGCGATGCTTCCAAGCAGGTCAGCACTGATCCGTCCGCGGCGGCCGATGTCTATATGTTCGCTTCCGATCAGTTGGGTGTTCTAATGGATGCCAAGGCCATTGGCCAGCTGGGCACCGACGCTGAGAAGCAGGTGAAGGAACAGAACGGTGACCTCGAAGTCAACTCCGTCACCGGCACCGATGGCAAGCTCTATGGCGTGCCGTACACCGACAACACGTGGTTCATGTACTACAACAAGTCCAAGATCACCGAGGATGAGGCCAAGGACTTCGATACCATCCTTTCCAAGGCCAAGGTCGCGTTCTCCCTGCAGAATTCTTGGTACATCAACGGCTTCTATGATGGCCTGAGCCTGTTCGGCGAGAAGGGCAATGATGCTGACGCAGGCATGGTCTTCCCGAAGGACGGCGCCGATATCACCTCTTATCTGGTTGATGTGGTCGCCAACCCGAACTTCTCCAACGACGATGGCGCTTCCGGCCTCGCAGCCATCAAGGATGGCTCCGCCGACGTGCTGTTCTCCGGTACCTGGTCCGCTAAGGACGTGAAGGAGGCCCTGGGTGACAACTACGCCGCCACCTCTCTGCCGACCTTCACCGTGAACGGCCAGAAGAAGCAGATGAAGTCCTTCGCCGCCACCAAGGCCGCTGCTTACAACCCGAACGCCAAGAACCCGAAGGCCGCCGCTCAGTTCGCGGCTTACCTCGGCTCCACCGAAGCTCAGAAGCTGCACTACGAGATGCGCGCCATCCCGCCGACCGACAAGTCCCTGTCCGACCTGACCACCGACGACATCGCAGCCAAGGCCCAGGCCGACACCATGGCCAACACCGCCCTCCTGCAGTCCGGTCTGTCCGGCATGAACGATTGGTGGACTCCGGCCGAAACCTTCGGCAAGGCCCTGGTCAACAAGGAAATCACCAAGGACAACGCTGCCGCCAAGTACCAGGATTGGGTCAAGCAGGCCGGTGGCAAGATCGCTGAGTGAAATCAGTAATCCTAAAAATCCAATAACTGAAGAATGCAGGTGGTTGGCACTGCCAAATCCCCCAGCCATCCTGCAGCTTTGAGAGACGCTTCGAGTCGCGGTGTCTCTCTCCACTTTGCATAGTGGCTCACTCCTCCTCCGAGCTTTGCATTCCCGGGCAAGGTTTTTAAATTCTCCTTCCCCTTGTCCGGGAGCAAAGCTTTTTTTATCTTTCAATATCCATATGAGAGGGCAGTCGAAATGACAGCAACAACTCTTTCCCCACGGGAGATGAAGCGCCTTCGGAAGCAGGGTGCTGATTATGTTTCTCCGTCGCCTTACACGGTAAGGGCGGCGTTCCGGCGTGGTGACCTGTTCACTAAGCTTTCCGCAGTGGTGTTTGGTCTTGGCGATATCGTGCGCAAGCAGTATGTCAAGGGCATTGCCATGCTGGCGCTGGAAATCGCATACTTCGTGTTCATGGCAATCAATGGCGTGGACTATCTTTCCAAGTTGCCGACCTTGGGCACCAATGCAGGCGGCAAGAAGCTGGTCGACGGCTTCTGGGTCTACACCGAACCTGACCGTTCCGTGGTCATCCTGTTGTACGGTGTCGCCACTCTGGTTATCACCGCTGCCTTCATCGGCCTGTGGGTCATGTCCGTGCGCTCTGCATACAAGTCCCAGGTGCTGCTCGAGGAGAACGGCAAGGCTCCGAGCTTCATGGACGATGTCCGCGAGCTGCTCGATGCCAAGGCGCACGTTCTGCTGATGTTCCTGCCCACGCTGGGCATCGTCGTGTTCACCGTGCTGCCGTTGATCTTCATGATTTCAATGGCATTCACCAGCTATGACCACAAGCACCTCGTGCTGTTCCACTGGGTCGGCTTTGAGAACTTCGCCAAGGTTTTCTCCAACAGCGGCGGCACTGTTAACGCTGCACTGTTCGGACGTGTGCTGGTGTGGACATTGGTCTGGGCCTTCTTCGCCACTTTCCTGAACTTCTTCCTCGGCATGTTCGTGGCCATGATCATCAACCGCAAGACCACCCACTTCAAGGGTTTCTGGCGCGCCTGCTTCTCCATGTCCATCGCCGTTCCGCAGTTCGTGTCTCTGCTGGTCATGCACACCATGCTCCAGCCGCAGGGTGCGGTGAACCGCATGCTGCAGACGTGGGGTTGGATTGACGGCCCGTTGCCGTTCTTCACCAACGCCACTTGGGCCCGTGTCACCGTAATCATCATCAACCTGTGGGTCGGTATCCCGTACACCATCATGCAGATCACCGGTATTCTGCAGAACATTCCGGCCGATCAGTATGAGGCGGCGAAGATCGACGGTGCCAACTGGTGGCAGATCTTTACTAAGATCACCATGCCGTACATTATCTTCGTGCTCACCCCGTATCTGATCACCACCTTCACGGGCAATGTGAACAACTTCAACGTCATTTACCTGCTGTCCGTCGGCGATCCTACGCCATTGGGCGATTCCGCAGGCTCCACTGATTTGCTTATCACCTGGCTGTACAAGCTGACCGTGGACAAGCAGGATTACAATCTCGGTGCCGTGATCGGCATCATGACCTTCGTCGTGTTGGCCATCGTTTCGCTGATCACCTACCGCAATTCCGGCTCCTATAAGAATGAGGAGGCATTCCGATGAGCAACAAGCATTCCGCAACCAAAGTGGAAAGCCACGGCCTTCTGCACGACCAGAAGATCCGCCGTATCACCGGCGACGTGTTCGCCCACTTGTTCCTGGCCATTCTGGCCGTCATCTGGCTCGTCCCAATCGTATGGGTGTTCGCGGAGTCGTTCAATAAGAACACCGCCCCGTACACCAGCTCCTTCTTCCCGAAGGAGTGGACTCTGGACAACTATAGGGTGCTGTTCACCGACCGCAACGTGTTGGACTTCCCGAAGATGTTCGGCACCACGTTCATCATCGCCTGCTTCACCTGTGCGATTTCTCTGATCTTCGTGCTCTCTGTGGCATACTGCATGAGCCGTATGCGTTTCCGTGTGCGCAAGACTTTCATGAACGTTGTGCTGATTCTTGGCATGTTCCCGGGTATCATGGCCGTCACCGCCATCTACTTCATCTTGAAGGCCTTGGGCCTGTCAAGCGGCACCATGACTACCGTGGCGTTGATTCTCGTGTACTCCGCCGGTTCCGGCGCTGGCTTCTACGTGATGAAGGGCTATATGGACACCATTCCGACCTCGCTGGACGAAGCCGCCCTGCTCGACGGTTGCACCCGTTTCCAGGTGTTCCATAAGATCATCATCCCGATCTGCAAGCCCATGATCGTCTACCAGGCCATCATCGGCTTCCTGACCCCGTGGCTCGACTTTGTCATGGCCAAGGTGATCTGCCGTACGCAATCCAACTACACCGTGGCATTGGGCCTGTGGCTCATGCTGCAGAAGGAATATATCCAGAACTGGTTTGCCCGCTTCGCCGCGGCCGCGGTCGTGATCTCCGTTCCGAT
>ENA-OQHF01001763-OQHF01001763.1-human-gut-metagenome-genome-assembly--contig:-NODE-1763-length-11590-cov-3.688127_pt1 | contig 11590 bp, 14 predicted proteins | sample MGYA00242559_ERZ504709 | MGnify/ENA primary metagenome ERZ504709 (study PRJEB26092, sample SAMD00036203) | human gut metagenome | host: Homo sapiens | study: EMG produced TPA metagenomics assembly of... | reverse complement strand
CGTCAGGTTGCCGTTCTTCTTGATGCCTGCTCTCATCAGGACAGAGGTCGGCTCAGTATAGATGAGACCCTTCTCCGCGAGCGCGTCGACGTATCGCATGACCGTATTCTTTGCGCGGCCAACGGCATTGCCGATGGTGGTGTAGCTCGGCCAGCATTGATAGGTGCTGCGGCTTTCGAGACATCTGAGATAGGCATACACGGCAATCTCACTTGCGTCCAGTCCAAGCGAGAAGATCTCATTCGGCATGGTGAAATAGTTTTTGTTGGGGAAATGACTCATGGTGTGTCCTCCTGTTCGTTGGGGTGAAAGAGTTGGATAAACTCCTTTGCGGAATGGACGATGCCCAATTCCTTGAGCTGCTGGTAGCGAATCAGGTCGCAGAGGGTGCGCAGACTGATCTCTGCATACTCCAGTAGCTTATCGGTCGCCAGCATTTGTTGGTAGGCATCCAGCGTAGTCGGTTCGTCCTGCGATTGGAAGAAGGCGAACAGTTCTTCTTCGGTGGGGACGCTGTCCGGTGCGTCATGCTGCATCTCCTGCCGGATGTAGTCGATGACCTCCTGCTCGACTTGGGAGGTCAGGGAGTGCAGCAGTTGCTGCTTGTTTTGCTCGAATGGATTCATAGTCATACACGCTCCTTTGTGTTCGGGTGAGGCGGTAAGGCTGCGGCCAACTCAGCCACGCTCCGATGGTGGAGCAGATTTGCCTCTCACCTATAAGGACACTCAGAGCGCATTTGTAAACCGGAAAACGGAAAATTTTTCAAAAAAACTGAGAAGCCCTGTCATGAGACAGAGCTTCCCAGCTTTTCGTGTAGCTTTTTCAGCCGCTTTGATACCGCCATTCTGGAGATGCCGTAGATCTGACCGATCTCCTCCAATGTCAGCTCACCGCTGTATCGGAGGGAGAGCAGGTTTTGACCTTGCATGTCCAGTTCCGCAATGGCTCCCCGCAGATTTTCAAGCCGGAGGTTCCTGAGCACCGCATCCTCCACGGGACGCTTGACGCAATCCGAACCGGACAGCACCGTTTCAAACTCACTTTTACTCAGGTGCCTTGCGTCCTGCTTCTCCTGCGCCTGTTCCCGTTTTCGATCCTGCTCAAGGAAGTCCGCGACCTCCCTTGGCACCGATACTTGCTCACCATTGTAGACGATAACGACGTTGTCGTTCATTTGTGTCCTTTCCGCTTTCGACGGAAGGGTACACACCCGCGCTGCCGGTACAGCGCCAAAAACTGTCGACCTTCATGGAGCATCCTGCGTACAGGGGTGGTTATAATGCCCTACGGGGCCCATGAATGTCTGAGGCCACACCGGGGTGTGGACCTCACCGGAAAGCTGCGAGATTCGGCTTTCGCCTGTTACCAATATAAAGTGAACGCGGGGATTGTCAAGGTCACGCCTATATGCAAAAGCTATGAAAGTGGAAATGGGTTGGGAGAATGTGAAACTGGGGATGCAGGCGCGACCACCATGGAAACGCCGAAGTCAGCCTTTTCCATCAGGACAACGCCCCACGCGACAAATACGATGCCGAATACATAGGCAGCTCCGTGCTGAATGTTCTCTTCATTTTTTGATCCTCCAGACAAAAAATGAGCCTTCTCCGTTTGGTAAAGAAACGGAAAAAGCTCATTTGTGTTGTACCACGCCTGTCAAGCGGCGCAGGACTTTGGCAGCGATAGAAGAAAAGAAGAGTCCCCATTTTGTTAAGTTCAGGAACATCTTTCGAACGGCGGCATTTGTTATTGTGATTCTTCCTTCGGCTCTGGGTATTTTCTTTAGAGGTGGTACATCGTTCAGGTATGGTTCCCCCATCATGTTGCTTTGTTCTTTGTATTTAATTGATGAAGTCTTAGCAATTATCCTTTTTTATAGGTTGGAAATGACTGATGACATAGGGGATCCCTGAAAAGCAATTGTCAAGCAGCAAGAATTGGGATAGTTACGAAGCAAAAAGATCTCGCTCTATTTGATGAATGGAGCGAGATCTTTTTTGGACAAAGGCGCTGCAAAAACAAGAATCGAAAATGTTATATTTTTGTTGCCGAACGATTTTGATACTGATGGTTATGATTCTTGCGGCAGGAAGAAGCGAGCGGCTGCCGCAGGCATCAGGTCAGGGGAGAAAAACCGTAGCTGTTGGACAGCGCGTCAATTTTCTGCCCTGCTTTGCACATGGGACAATCCTTGACAAGGCTGGTCACATATCCGGGGATATCCTCCGGTGAAAACAGGCTGATCACGGGAATGTCGCCCACCTGCTTCAAGGCGCTGAAGACAGCTGCGACCCCCTGCGTGGTGCCACCGTAATACTCGATGCACTCGAGTGCGCGAGCCGCGGTCTTTCCCGAATTCACCGTGGAGATCAGCAGCAGGACATTCTTTTCGGACACCATGGGGCGAAGATTATCCCGGAAGATCAGAAGTCCGTTGGAATCGTGCTCCGGTGCGACGACGCAGATATTTTTTTCGCTGCTCAGGGAAAAGAGATTCTTCTGAGAGAGCTGGCGGGTGAGAAACGTACCGATGACCTCGCTGCCGTCCAGGCAGACGACCGTATCGATCTCCTTTTCATAGACATAGTGATTGGCAAGAGAGGCGGCAGCGATATTGGCCATTGCACATTCATGCTTCATGCGGGTGATGTCGAGATAATGGCTGTTGTGAGAGTGGCGGGTCGCAAAATGCCCGTGGTATGCGGTCAGCTTCAAATCGTTTGCTTCTCTGGATTTGATGATCATTGAACTCATAGCTCCGTCCTCCTTTTTGTTTTTTATGCGTTGATGGGAAAAGAGAGAATTCAGCGATTCTTTTTAGCTTCCAGAAAGTCGTTCAGTTCGGAATTGATGATATCCGTAATGAACATGTGGCCCGGGGCATGGGTGATAGCAATGGGCGGTTTCGCATTTTCGACCGCCGCCTGCGGCGTCACGCCGCAGGGCCAGAACACGGGAATCTCACCCTCGTAGAAATCAACCGCCTCGCCGTAGTCAGGCTTCATCACATCGGCAACGCCGACCTCGGCGGCATCGCCCATGTGGACGGGCGCGCCGTGGACATTCGGCATTTTGACGGTGATGTCATACGCCTTTTTGGCGTTTTCCGGCGTCATGGGGCGCATAGAGCAGGCCATGGGGCCGCAGAACGGACCGGCCGGCTCGGTCATGATATTGGTCTTGAACATCGGTACATTGCGTCCTTGCGCGATGTGACGGATCTCGATACCCTCACGCATGAGCGTTTCCTCGAACGAGAATGAACAGCCGATCAGGAAGCCGACATAGCCCTCTTTCCAGTAGTCGCTCACATCGGTCAGCTCCTTGCCATCCCACTTGCCATCGCGGTAGATGCGATACTTGGGAATGTCGGTGCAGATGTTGCCGCCCTCGCCCATATCGTGCGTCTCGGGCGTACCCCGGATAATCTCAAGGATCGGGCAGGGGAAGGGGTTGCGCTTGGCAAATTCCTCAAAATCTCCCGCGTATTCCGGCGGAAGGATGATAAGGTTGGCCTGTGCGTAGCCGCGACACATACCGGCGGTTGGGAAGTCAATGACACCCTCGCGGATGAGCTTGCGAACCTCGCTCGGCTTCTTATCGATATAAGGGGTAATATCAAAGGCCATGTGTCGTTCCTCCTATTACTATTATTTTTTGCGTTTTAGGGCTGCGTCAACGATTCATGGCGCCGCGCAGGCAGCGCAGCGCAGCGCGCTGGGCAAGCAGCGCCTCCTGTGCGGTGGTGATGGACACCTTTTCGAAGCGCACCCTGTCGCCCGCTTTGAGTTGGGCGAGGATGCGGAAGTCCGCGGAGATAACATTGGCGATCTTCGTGTAGCCACCGGTGGTCTGGCGGTCGGCCAGCATGATGATCGGCTTGCCCGCAGAGGGCACCTGAATCGCGCCGAAGGCAATGCCATCGGAGATGATGTTGCCGTCCTTGATGTGTTCGATCAGCTCGCCGTCAAGGCGGCAGCCCATGCGGTCGAACTCCGGTGTAAGGGTGTAAACGCTGCTGAGAAAGGTCATAGCGCCAAGCTCGGTGAAGGCGTCGTCCTGCGGGCCGAGCACGACACGCAGTTTATACTCTGCGCGCGGCACGAACTCAGGCGAAATGTGGCGCACGCCGAGGTTCTTGAGGTCGGTCTTGGGCGCGCGGAAGGCGATGACGTCGTCCTTTTGCAGCTTGCGGCCCTGATAGCCGCCGATCTTCGCTTTCATGTCCGTTGAGCGGCTGCCCATGACCAGGGGGATATCGAGTCCGCCCGCGAACGCCACGAAAGCGCGGCAGCCGGTGCGCAGCATGGTGAAGCGCAGCGTCTGACCCGCGTTCACGGGAACGGCGCGGTAGGTGTCGATGCTCTGACCGTCGAGCGTTGCGCCGAGGTCTCCGCCGGTGATGGCGATGATGTTGGGCGCATCAAAGCGGAGGTGGGGCCCCATCATCGTGCATTCGAGCACAGCCTCGCCCTCATCGTTGTCGACGAGGATGTTGGCGATAGACGCGCTGCGCGGATCCATCACGCCGGAGACGGGACACGCCGTACTGCTGGTAGCCGATGCGGCCGAGATCCTGTACGCTGGTGAGCATGCCAGGGTTGAGAATGGTGATGCTCATGCCTGCTCCGCCTCCTTTCTCGGGTAGGTGTGGACCGTATAGCCGCTGGAGGCCTCCAGCGCGGCGATACGGTCAAATTCCGCCTGATCGATGGCGTAGAACTTGATGTACTGGCCTGCCTTGGGCAGGATGGGAACGGCGCGGTCAGGGTCGTACATGCGCACGGGCGTGCGGCCGATAAGCTGCCAGCCGCCCGGGGAGTCGATGGGATATACGCCCGTCTGGCTGCCGGCGATGCCGACGCTGCCGGCGGGAATCCTGACACGAGGTTGGGCAAGGCGCGGCGCGGCAATTTCCTCGCTCATACCGCCAAGATAGGTGAAACCGGGGGTAAAGCCCAGCATATAGATGAGATATTCCGTGGAGGTGTGAATCCGGATGACCTCCTCAGGCGTTTTGTGATTGTGCTCGGCAACAAAGCCGAGGTCGGGGCCCATTTCATCCCCGCCGTAGAGCACGGGGATCTCCAACACATCGCTTGGCGGAATCCGGATGTGGTCAAGCTGATTGAGCAGGCCCTTGAGTTTCTTGACAAGCGCACCGTAGGGGATGACCTCAGGGTCGTAGTGAACCATCAGCGAGCGGTAGGTCGGCACGAGTTCCACGATCCCAGGGAGTTTGCTCTCGGTGAGCGCGATGCTGAACGCACGAATCTGTGCGTTGATGTGCTCACTGATCTCGTTGCCGAATTCCACGGTTACGGCTGAGTCGCCGCTGAGCAGGAATCTGACGTCGGACATATCGTTCTCCTTTCAGGCGGAGCCGGCCTGCGGGACAGACCGGCTCGCGGAATGGTGCAGGTTCGTTATGCGAAGAGCTTGGTAAGGTTGGGCAGCGCCGTGACGGCAAGGTAGCCCGCGACACCGACCACACACCAGCCAAGAACCTGTAGCCACACAGGGTGCTTGTACTCGCCGACGATGGACTTCTTGTGGCAGCCAAGCAGCATGCAGCATAGGGAAATTGGCAGGATCAGGCCGTTGAGTGCGCCAGCCAGGATGACCATGCGCTTTGCACCACCAAGAATTGCCATAACGAGCGTGGAGAAGGCGATAAAGCCGACGATGAACCACTTGTCATTCTTGGCGATGAAGGGGTGAACTGTCTTGAGGAAGGAGACAGAGGTATAGGCCGCGCCAATGACGGAGGTGATACCGGCAGAGAACAGTGCGAGACCGAAGAGACGGTAGCCGATGTCGCCGGCAGCAAGGCGGAAAGCTTCGGCTGCGGGGTTGGCGGCGCCAGTGACAGCCGCGACATTTTCAGCCACAACGACCGTACCGGCCGTGCAGACGCCGAGCACGCACAGGAACAGCAGGATACGAACGCTGCCCGAAACACAGATGCCGGTCAGGACGGACTTGCGGAAGTGCTTGACTTCCTCAGGCTTGCCGCCCCAGCCCGCATCGAGCAGCTTGTGTGCGCCGGAGAAGGTGATGTAACCGCCGCAGGAGCCGCCGAGCAGCGTGACCATGACGGGAATGAGTTCCTTGGGATTCTCAGGGGTAAAGATATGGACGACCGCATCGCCGACGGGGGGCTTGGCCATAAAAGCCACGACCAGCATGACGACGATAATGATGCCGCCGAGGATCTGGGCGACCTTGCCGACGATGTCGTTTGCCTTCTTGGAAAGGAAAATGCAGATGGCAAGCACGCCGCCGATGATGACGCCGGCCTTTTCGGGAATGCCGATCATGGCATTGAAGCCGAGTGACACGCCGCCGACATTGCCGATATTGAACGCAAGACCGCCAAGCACAACAAGCACGACAAGAAGATACCCGAGACCGGGAAGGACCTTATTGGCAATCTCCTGACCGCGCAGGCCGGAAACGCCGACGATGGACCATACATTGGTCTGCGCGATCATATCCATGATGATGACGCAGACGATGACGAAAGCGAAAGAAGAGAGATACTTTGCGGTGAATTGCGAGGTCTGGGTCAGAAAGCCGGGGCCGATGGCGGATGTCGCCATCAGAAAGGCCGCGCCAAGGCTGACGGACAGTGAGCGCTTCTGGGTGGTTTCGTTACTCATGATCATCCTCCTGAAATATTGCCGCAGTGCGGCAGATTTGGGGCGTTGGTCTTTGCGGAACGGAACAGCTAGAAACGAGGCTCTTTTTATACGATCTCGCGGATGGGGGCAATCTCCACGCCACGGGCGGTGAGCTGCGTGCGGATATTTTTAACGAATTCGACGGCCGAAGGGTTGTCACCGTGGACACAGATGGAGTGAGCCGCGATTTCGACCTCCTCGCCGGTGATGGCCGTGACCTTGCCCTCGGTGACCATGCGGACGGTGCGCGCGATGGCCTCGTCCTTATCGTGGATGACGGCGCCGGGCAGCTTGCGCGGCACAAGCGAGCCGTCGGCCTGATAGGCGCGGTCGGCAAAGACCTCGTTTGCGACGCGCAAGCCCAACTGCTTGCCTGCATCAATCATCTTGCTGTTGGCAAGGCCAAGCAGGATAATGCTCTCGTCTACCTCGGCAATCGCCTCGGCGATGGCAAGCGCCAGATCCATGTCTTTACCAGCCATGTTGTAGAGAGCGCCGTGGGGCTTGCAGTGCTGGAGCCTGATACCCTCTGCCGCAGCGAAGGCCATCAGCGCGCCGAGCTGATACTTGACATACGCCTTGACCTCCTTGGGCGAGACGACCATGTTCCTGCGGCCAAAGCCCATCAGATCGGGGAAGCCCGGGTGTGCGCCGACGGCGACGCCTGCCGCCTTGGCTGCGGCAACGGTCTTTTCCATCACCAACGGATCTCCTGCGTGATAGCCACAGGCCACATTGACAGAGGAAACATGCGCGATGACCTCGTTGTCGAGCCCGATGGTATACGCGCCGAAGCTCTCGCCGAGGTCGCTGTTGAGATCTACCTTGTACATACTGAAATACCCTCCTTTTTATAGTTGGTCTACAGGGTTTTTCGAGCAAACGGCGTTCCAATTTGATCAATGGAAGCGCTCTTTCAAAAATGTCTGCTCTCCTCTCCCTTGATGATGTCATTTTACAGGATACCGCCGGAAAAAGCAAGAATAATAATACATGGTCTTAGTTGTCACAACAGCAGTATGATTCTGTCTTGCAAAATGCGATTTCGCAGGTTGGATTTGGGTATCAAGGAACGATAAGTCCTTTGCCGGAGCAGATTTGGCGAGACTTTGTCTTTGACCACATAAAATGCCGTAGGCATGTGTAGAACACAGTGGAAACTCGGGCCGCAAGATGTTAGGAAAAGAATTAAAATCGAGAAAAACTGCTAAAGGCGACTGAAAATACAGAAGAAAGGCTGCGACAGCTTCTTTGATTGGTACAGCGGTGCATTTTTGGAACGAAAATGAGGATGCTGTAACAGGTCCGTTATTGTACATTATCCACTTTCCAGTGTACAAGGTTTGAAAGGGCTGTGGTAGTGGCTTTTTATCCCCGCCCTTGACACGCCCATAAGCTGCTGTTATTTTGCAGGCAAGGCGGGAGCAGCTCACACCGCTCCCGCCTTGACGGTTACGACCGATCCGCTGTATACGAAAAAGCGGAGGCTGTCAGCGAGACAGCCTCCGCTTGTTTTCTTTTTGCGTTTATCGGTTTAGTACGCGGTGGTCATGGCGCCGTCGACGCAGATGACCTGACCGGAGATCGCGCTGTTCGCGGGCGAGCAGATGAACACCACGGAGCGGGCGTACTCGTCCGCCGTCTGGTAGCGCTTCTGCGGGAAGCTCGCGGCGTCGCGGGTGTTGTACTCCTCGAGCGTGATGCCCGCCTTCTCGGCGCGGATGGTGTTGAGGTACTTGATGCGGTCGGTGTAGATACGGCCGGGGCCCATCGTGTTGACCATGATGTTGTACGGACCGAACTCGCGCGCCATCGTCTTGCTCATGCCGACCACACCCATGCGGAAGGTATTGGAGAGAATGAGGTTATCGAGCTCCTGCTTAATGGAGGACGAGGTGGAGTTCACGATGCGTCCGCCGCCCTTCTTCATGTACGGAAGCGCCGCACAGATGGCGGTGGTGTAGCTGTACAGGCACTTCTGATAGCCGTCCGCCCAGTCGGCCTCGGTCAGCGCCTCGAAGGTGCCGGCCTTCGGGCCGGGGCAATGATTGACGAGGCCGTAGATGCCGCCGAGGTCCTCCGCGACCTTGTTGATCATCGCGGCGATGCTCTCGTTGTTGAGCACGTCGTACATATACGCATACTTAGCTATTGCCGCAAGGATGCGGAGGAAGAACGTTTTTATGAGATATTCTTTCAACTGTGCCGCAAATATAGTGTGCGATGGGCGAGCGCCACGCCGAAAGAGAAAGACTTTATTGAGGAAGTGACACGCGTCACCTATGAGCGGGATAGGGTGCAGAGGCTCGATTTGCCGTTGTCAGAGGTAGCCCCTCGTTCGTATTCTAAAAGTGGTTTGACCCACACCGTGACCCACACGCGGAAACGAGCGGACAAAAACAATGGAGAGGATAGGACGTACCTCCCGTAATATACCGAGCGGAAAGGCTCCAAAATCCCTGAAAACCGTCAAATGGAGCGCCCCGATACACTTCGTAATCAGCAGGTCATGTGTTCGAGTCACACCACCAGCTCCAAAATGTGTTGATGAAAGATGCAACGCTGAAAACGCCGCACGAAAGTGCGGCGTTTTCACATATAATGCGCCACTTTTAGAATGAAAAAGTTGCAAAAACTCGATTTTTCAAAATTTCAGTTTTGCCCAGCGAGAGGCGACATTTTGAAGATGCGCCCTGCCAGATTTGTGGTCTGGTGTGGTTCGAACACCGAGGCTTAAAAAAGAATAAAGAATAAGAAGGCAGGCCGCCGTTCGGCTCCCTATGTGGGAGCGGACGGCGGCCTTTTTCGTCTCATTGGTGCTTATGTTGCTTTCGCCTTGTTTGTCTATCATTCCTTGGTGGTGTTGGTAATAGCTTTCTCGTAACCTTTCGGGTATGCTTGCGTTACAAAAATACGAAAGAGGTGTCCGAGAATGGCAACCACTAAAAACTTGTGCGCTCAGATCCCCATTGACCTGCATGAGCGGGTCAGTGAAGAACGAGAACGGCTGGGTCAGACCACCAGTGAGTACATCACAAATCTCATCCAAGAATACTACGACATGATTGAAAATCAGAAAGGCGGCATTCAAATGACTGAAAAAGGCAGAACCATGGCATTCCAGATCCCCGAAGAACTCTTCCAGCGCATCAAGCGTCACTTGGAGCGCGAGACGCTCCACAGCGGCAAAAAAGCTCACCCAGCGAGACTTCGTGCTGAACCTGATCACGCAGGCGCTGGACGAAGCGGACGCTGAGAACACCGCAGAGCAGAACGCTCCCACTGAGACCCCTGTCGCGCCCCGTGTGGCCGACGTGACCGCTCCAGCGGATACGGACACCCCCGACGAAGATAACGCCGTGTAAGCCTGCAAACGCCGAAGTTAAAAACGAATCATACATGGAGAAAGCCGCCCTGGGCATCTGAGATCATCAGATGCCCAGGGCGGCTTTTTGCGTTTCATCAAAGAAAGAAGGAGGCACACATCATGGCAAGCGAGATCAGAAATCGCTTCACAGACACAGAAATGCAGATTGCCAGAGAAACGGACCTGCCGGAGCTGCTGGCCCATTTGGGCTATCAGGTGCGGCGGATCGGCAGATACCACACCACAGCGGAGATGGACAGCCTGCGGATCAAGGACCGGCGTACCTGGTTCCGGTATTCCCAGAATACCGGCGGGGATGCCATTACCTTCCTCCAGCAGTTTTGCGGAAAATCCTTTCCGGAAGCGGTGGAGTACCTGCTGACCTTCCACGGGAAAGCCAGAGACGCACCCGCTCCGCAGCCAAAGCCGATCAGCCAGAAACAGCAGTTTTCCCTGCCGCCCCGCAATGCGGATGACCGCAGGATCTTCGCCTATCTCCGTAAGCGAGGTATCGCTGCCCAGGTGATCCGGCAGTTTCTGAATGCCGGTCTACTGTATGAGGATGCGGTACATCATAACTGCGTGTTCGTCGGAAAGAACAGCGCGGGGCAGGCAAAGTATGCGGGACTGCGCGGCACCTATGATCTGGACGGTCTCGGATTTAAGGGAGACGCACCCGGCAGTGACAAAAACACGGGATTCTCCCTCCCGCACGATCCGCGGTCAGATCTGGTGCTTGTCTTTGAGGCACCCATCGATCTGATGAGCTACCTCACGCTCCACAGAGACATGGTCAACGCCGTTGCGCTGTGCGGGCTCTATGACGGCGCACTGCAGACCTATTTGCAGGCGCATCCGGAGATCCGCCGTATTGCGCTGTGTCTGGACGCGGACGAGCCTGGGCAGAAAGCCGCTCGGCAATTACAGGAAAAGTATCAATTACAGGGGTATGCCGTTGTCGTGGAGAAACCGCGCTGCGGCAAGGATTGGAACGAGTATCTGCAAAGAAAGATTTGCAGCCGGGAAAGGGGGCGATAGCCAAAAGAACATTGTTTTCAACGCGGATAAAAAACAAAAATATAAGGAGGATCTATGAATCTGAATAAGAACCATTATTCCCGCAGAGCGCTGGCACTGCTGCTGACGCTGGTCATGTGTGTGGGCATGATCCCCACCGCCTTTGCCGCCCAGCAGAACAGTTACCACGACCCCGCCGAGCACTGGATGGAGCATGACGCTGATGTTTTTGGAGCAGTGGGATGCCGTTCGAAATTCTTCCGATGACTTATCCAAATACCGTCCCACGTTGTCCGTTCCTTCGGATGGATATGTTCAGCCCTATTGCGACTCACCTCTGGATGATGAATACTTAGGAGAAAATGTCTACCTAAACATGATCAACGGTGCGAAACGGTATGTCTATATCACAACGCCCTATTTGATCGTAGACAGTGAAATGAAGACTGCCCTGTGCTTGGCCGCGAAACGGGGAGTTGATGTGCAGATCATCACGCCCGGCATTCCGGACAAGAAAATC
>ENA-OQHF01001762-OQHF01001762.1-human-gut-metagenome-genome-assembly--contig:-NODE-1762-length-11593-cov-5.311530_pt1 | contig 11593 bp, 10 predicted proteins | sample MGYA00242559_ERZ504709 | MGnify/ENA primary metagenome ERZ504709 (study PRJEB26092, sample SAMD00036203) | human gut metagenome | host: Homo sapiens | study: EMG produced TPA metagenomics assembly of... | reverse complement strand
CCCTTATAGGGCTAGTACAAACCACCGGCTAAGCCGGTGGTTTTGATTTCACAGGAGTGAGTTTTTTCAATACAAGAAATAATAATTTTTATTGTGGTTTTGGAATAACAGTTTGTAATAAAACAGCCACAATAAACACTAAAATTTCTGTTACAGGAAATGAAGATCCAAATCCCATTTATCCCAAACATAATGATTAAACAGACACATCAAAGGCACCATAAAATTCCCTGCCGTAAGATGTGGATCAACATACTAGATTGGATCTTCTCCATTGCCTGCTGATAAGTAGCGATCATAATAGAAAATCCACAGAAAACTAAACCGATCGACAGGATCCGCATGGCTGGAACTCCGATTTTGATCATTGATTCAGAAGCTGCAAACAGGAACAAGATCTGTTTTGGTAAAAACAGAAGCAGGCATAGTTCCACCGATCATCATAACAGTTGCCGCCTGTGTGCCAAAATGAAAAGCTTCTTTTAAACGTTCTGGCTTTTTGGCACTGTAGTTGAATCTCATGACAGGCAAACATCCTTGGATCAAGCCATTTACTGTCATGAAGATCATCTGTTGTACTTTGAAATAGGCGCCAAAAAAGGCAACAACAGTATCTGAATAAGCTGTTAAAAACAGATTGGTAAATGTCAGCATAAAAGATCCAAGAGCATTCATAACAAATGAAGGAAATCCATAGGAAAACAGATTCTTTAACATATGAGAATCAACATGGAATCCTTTGATCTTGATACGAACTTTCTGTTTTGTAAAAACAAGCAGAAGAAAAGCAATCACCATAGATAAAGCATATCCAAGGACAGTAGCCAGTGCAGCACCACGGATTCCCATCTTAGGGAATGGTCCGATTCCAAAGATCAGTAATGGATCGAAAACAAAGTTAAAGATAACTCCTGCGATCTGAAACCACATAGGAGTGATCATATTTCCAGTACCCTGAAAGACCTTTTGGATGGCGATATGTACCATGTTTGGAACCTGCATAAAAGCACAGACGGACATATACTGCATCGCATAGTCAAAAATAGCTGGATTGTTTGTGAATGCTGAAAAGTACGGTTTCATGATCAATAGTGCAAGGATATTGATACAGATACCGACGATCAAGGCTACCAACAATCCAAGTGTTGTTGCACAGTCAGCAAGGTCTTGTTCTTTCTCTCCAAGATAACCTGCGATCAAAACGTTGATACCGACCCCAATCCAGATGGACAGGGAGATCATAAGGGTTGTGATCGGGAAGGAAAGAGAAACTGCCGCAAGTGCATTTTCATTGATATTAGCCACGAACATGCTGTCAACAAGGTTGTAAGAATATTGCAGAAACATGGAACACATCGGAGGAAGGGACATCTGCAATATCAGCTTTTTGATGGGAAGATACCCCATCTTGTTTTCATTTGCCATAAAAAACTCCTTTTTTGTGTAGTTAAATAAAACGTCACCCCTTGAAAAATCCGACATTTTACAGTAATATTATTCTTAGTATCATTGTACACAAAAACTGTGTATATAACCATAGAAAAGGAGACATTTTGCAATGGCAAAAGATAAGAAATTAGTAGAAGCGATCACTGCGATGGAAGATGATTTTGCACAGTGGTATACAGATGTTGTTAAGAAAGCAGAATTAGCAGATTATTCAAGCGTTCGTGGATGTATGATCTTACGTCCGAATGGATATGCGATCTGGGAGAATATCCAGAAAGTTTTAGACGCTAAATTTAAAGAAACAGGTGTGGAAAATGTTGCAATGCCAATGTTTATTCCAGAAAGCCTTTTAAAGAAAGAAGAAGACCATGTTGAGGGATTTGCACCAGAAGTTGCATGGGTAACTCATGGTGGAGATAAAGAATTACAGGAACGTCTTTGTGTAAGACCTACATCTGAGACATTATTCTGTGATTTCTATTCAAAGATCATCCAGTCTCACAGAGATTTACCTAAATTATATAATCAGTGGGTATCTGTTGTACGTTGGGAAAAAACAACAAGACCATTTTTAAGAACTTCAGAGTTCTTCTGGCAGGAAGGACATACAGCACATGCGACAGAAGAAGAAGCTGAAGCAAGAACGGTACAGATGTTAAATATGTATGCAGATTTCTGTGAGCAGTATCTGGCAATTCCAGTTGTAAAAGGACAGAAGACAGAGAAAGAGAAATTCGCAGGTGCACATTCCACATATACGATTGAAGCATTAATGCACGATGGAAAAGCATTACAGTCTGGAACAAGCCATAACTTTGGTGATGGATTTGCGAAAGCATTTGATATTCAGTATACAGATAAAGATAATAAACTTCAGTATGTACATCAGACATCATGGGGAATGTCTACACGTATCATCGGAGCGATCATCATGGTTCACGGAGATGATTCAGGTCTTGTATTACCACCAAGAATCGCACCAGTACAGACAATGATCGTACCGATCATGCAGAAGAAAGAAGGAGTGCTTGATAAAGCAGAAGAGATCAGAAAGAGACTTGCTTCTTCTTACAAAGTAAAAGTTGATGATTCTGATAAGAGCCCAGGATGGAAATTCAGTGAACAGGAAGTACGCGGAATTCCTACAAGAATCGAGATCGGACCAAAAGATATCGAGAAGAATCAGGCGGTGATCGTTCGTCGTGATACAAGAGAGAAGATCATTGTATCTTTAGATGAGATCGAGACAAAACTTGGTGAAGTATTAGAACAGATGCAGAACGATATGCTTGAGAGAGCAAAGAAACATCTGGAAGAACATACAGTAGAGGCTAGAAACTGGGATGAATTCAAAGCCCACATCGAGAAACAGGATGGTTTCGTAAAAGCAATGTGGTGTGGAGAAACAGAATGTGAAGAAGCGATCAAAGACGAGACAACAGCTACAACAAGATGTATGCCATTTGAGCAGGAACATTTAAGTGACGTATGTGTTCACTGTGGAAAACCTGCGAAGAAGATGGTTTACTTTGGAAAAGCTTACTAAGAGTATAATGATAACAATTGCCGGGGATTATGAAGATACATTTCCGGCAATTCTTCCGTTTGCGAGATACATTTGTAAGAATAGTAAATGAATATGAGAAGCAGATATAAGAACAAAGAAAAGGAGAGGTGATAGGATGAAGATCAAGATGCCCGCACAGGCAGCAAAGGTAATACAGACATTAGTACAACATGGATTTGAGGCATATATCGTTGGGGGCTGCGTCAGAGATTCCATACTAGGAAGAACGCCGGGTGACTGGGATATCACAACATCAGCTTCACCTCAGGAAGTTAAAGAAATCTTCGATCATACGGTAGATACAGGAATCGAACATGGAACAGTTACGGTTCTTATGAATCATGAACCATACGAAGTAACAACCTATCGTGTCGATGGAAAATACGAAGATCATAGACGTCCCAATGAAGTGCATTTTACAAAGTCATTAAGAGAAGATCTGTTACGAAGAGATTTCACGATCAATGCGATGGCATATAATGACAGTGAAGGGATCATTGACATGTATGATGGTATGACAGACCTTAAAAATCAAACGATCCGCTGTGTCGGGGAAGCAAAGAAACGATTTGATGAAGATGCATTGAGAATTTTAAGAGCTCTAAGATTTCAGGCTCAATTAGGATTTCAAATCGAAGAAAAAACCGAAGAAGCAATTAAAAATCAGGCAAAATTTCTAAAAGATATCAGTGCTGAGCGAATTCAGGTAGAGCTTGAAAAACTGATCACATCGGCACATCCAGAAGTATTGGTCAATGCATATAAACTAGGTGTGACGAAGATCATTTTTCCAGAATTTGATATTATGATGGAAACACCGCAGAATAATCCGCATCACAAATACAATGTTGGAATCCATACGATCGAAGCAATGAAACAGATCGAAGCAGAACATATTTACCGGTGGACAATGCTGCTTCATGATGTGGGAAAACCAACAGCGAGAGTTGAAGGTCCAGATAAAGATCATTTTAAAATGCATCCGGTGATCGGAGAAGAGATGGCAAGGAAGATCCTCCGAAGATTAAAGTTTGACAACCAGACGATTAAGCAGGTAACGACTCTTGTCAGATGGCATGATCGTAGATTTGCTTCTATAGAAGAAGTCAATAAGAAAACAGTCAGACGATGGGTCAGCCAGTTAACCCCAGAGTTGTTTACAAGACTGATGGAGGTCCAGAAAGCAGATATCAGTGCACAAAGTGATTATCAGAGAGATAAGAAAGAACAGGTATTACAAGAAACAAAGAAATTATTCGAAGAAATCATCGAAGAGAAAAACTGCCTTTCCATCAAAGAATTAAAGATCAATGGAAAAGACTTGATGGATATGGGAGTTCCACAGGGAAAAGAAATCGGTCAAATTTTATCTTGGCTGTTAGATCAGGTATTAGAAGATCCACAGTTAAATGAACGTGAAACATTAACGCGGATGGCAGAAGAAAAGAGGGATGAGAAATGATCCTGTTATGGATATTGGTCTTAATTATTGTATACATCAAGATGATCGATCCGGGAAAGAAAAGAAAACATCCGGTATTAAATGTAAAATACTATGCACACAGAGGATTTCATGGAGAAGAAGGAATTCCAGAAAATTCCATGGCAGCTTTCAAGAAAGCAAAGGGAGCAGGCTATGGAATAGAATTAGATGTTCAGCTGACCAAAGACGGTGTAATGGTAGTTCACCATGACTATGATCTTAAGAGAACATGTGGAGTAAATAAAAAGATCACAGATCTTACTTATCGTGAATTATGCAGATATCGATTGATGGGAACGAGAGAAAGAATTCCAAGGTTTGTGGAAGTTTTAAGAGAAGTTGATGGCAAAGTACCATTATTAGTAGAATTAAAAATGGAAACATGCAACCGTAAATTATGCAAGAAAGTTGCAAAAGCTTTAGATCAATATAAAGGATTATATTGTATGGAATGTTTTCATCCGTATGCTCTGTATTGGTTTAAGAAAAACCGTCCAGAAGTGATCCGTGGACAGTTAAGTGAGCAGTTTTTGAAAGAAAAAGAAGAAGGGACGTTTACTCGCAAAATCGGTTATTTTATTGTGAAGAATTTATTGACAAATTTTATTACAAAACCAGATTTCATAGCCTATCACTATAAATATAAAGACTGTCTTCCACTCAAGATCTGCCGCAGATTTTACAAGATTCCAATTTACGGATGGACATTTCGTGACAAAAAAGCATATAAAGAGAATGAACCTTATTTTGAAGGATTTATTTTTGAAAAATTTGTGCTATAATCAAATGATAATGATGAAATACTTTTTATGATGATAAAGGAGTTTAAATCAATGAAAAAGAATGTAGTAGTGATCTTTGGAGGAGATTCCTCTGAACATGATGTTTCATGTCTGTCAGCAACAACAGTCATTAAGAACATGGACACTGAAAAATATAATGTGATCTTAGTTGGTATCACAAAAGAAGGAAGATGGTTATTAGTAGATGGTGTTAAAGATATTGAAGATGGAAGTTGGAGAGAAGGAGAAGTGAAAGCATTTATTTCTCCTGATACAACAACTCGTTCTTTAGTGATCCTTGCAGAAGGTACATATAAACTTCAGAAAGTTGATGTGATCTTCCCAGTTCTTCATGGGATGAATGGTGAAGATGGAACCGTTCAGGGACTGTTTGAATTGTCTAAAATTCCATATGTTGGATGTGGTGTATTGGCATCAGCAGTTTCAATGGATAAAGTATACACAAAGATCATCGTCGATCATATTGGAATCGATCAGGCAAAGTTTGTTCATGTCAGAGAAAGCGATTTTGAACATTTAGAAGAAGCCATGGATCGTGTGGAAAAGGAAATTCCATATCCGATCTTCGTAAAACCATCTTGTGCAGGATCTTCTAAGGGAGTTTCCAAAGCAGAGAATAGAAAAGAATTAGAAGCGGCATTATACGAAGCAGTGAAACATGACCGTAATATCCTTTGTGAGGAAACAATTGTCGGAAGAGAAGTGGAATGTGCGGTGTTAGGTGACAGAACACAGGTGAAGAGTACATGTGTTGGAGAGATCCTTGCGGCCGAAGAAGCGGCATTCTATGATTTTGATGCAAAATACAACAATGCAGAGTCTAAAACGGTTGTTGATCCAGAGATGCCAGAAGAATCTAAACGCAAGATCAAAGAAGATGCAGAGGCAATCTTTAGAGCTGTTGACGGATTTGGATTATCAAGGGTTGACTTCTTCTTAGAAGAATCAGGAAGAGTTGTATTTAACGAGATCAACACATTGCCAGGATTCACATCGATCAGTATGTATCCAATGTTATGGAAAGCATGCGGACTTGATATTCCTGAGTTACTTGATACATTGATCGATCAGGCAATGACAAGATATCGTTAGGAGGAATTTGATATGAATGCACCAATCGGGGTGTTTGATTCTGGAGTTGGCGGGCTCACTGTTGCAAGAGAGATCATGCGCCAGCTCCCGGAAGAAAGTATGATATATTTTGGGGATACTGCACGTGTACCCTATGGAACGAAGTCCAAAGATACGATCGTGCGCTATTCCAGACAGATCGTCAATTTTCTGTTGAGTAAGGGTGTTAAAGCAGTGGTCATCGCCTGTAATACAGCGAGTGCGCTCGCCTTAGCTGATTTACAGGAACTTTATAATGTGCCGATCATCGGTATGGTACAGCCAGGTGCGATCGCAGCAATGAATGCGACGAAGAATAAGAATATCGGGATCATTGGGACAAATGCAACGATCAAGAGTGGACAGTATGGCCAATATTTAAGGAAACTAGATCCATCTGTAACTGTCGTTACAAAAGCATGTCCATTATTTGTTCCGCTAGTAGAAGAAGGACTGATCGATGACCGTATTACAGAAGATATGGTATCCAGATATTTAAGAGAATTTAAGCAGTATGATATTGATTCTTTGATCCTTGGATGCACGCATTATCCATTGTTGATCAATCCGATCCAGCGATTTGTAGGGGATAAGGTCACACTTGTAAACCCTGCCTATGAAGTTGCGAAGACTTTAAAGCAGATGCTCGCACAGAGAGATATGGCGGCATCAGAAGATCATACTGCGAAGTATGAATATTATGTCAGTGATATGGCTGACCAGTTTTTATCATTTGCCGACAAAGTACTTCCATGCCGTGTGGATCAGGTACAGCCGGTAGATATTGAGAATTATTAGGAAGTGAAGATAAGATGACAAAAGATATATTAATTAATATTTCAGGACTTCAGATGGATGTAGATCCGAATGATCCGATCGAGATGATGACGACAGGTGCTTATTACCTGAGAAATGGAAAACATTATATTTTATACGATGAACTTTCCGAAGACAACGAGGTCGTAAAAAATGTCATAAAGATCGGACCAAAGAGTGTGGAACTCACAAGAAAAGGAGGACAGTCTTCTCATATGGTCTTTGAAGAGGGGAAAGAAAACCTCTCTTACTATGATACACCATTTGGAAGTCTTTTGATGGGGGTCAATACAAGCAATATTGACTGGATCGAAGAAGAAGAACAGATGCATCTTAAAGTGGATTATGATCTGAGTATGAACTCTGATCACGTTTCAAAATGTAAGATAGATGTGAATATCCGGCCGAATGGAGAATAAACATGAAGCAGAATGAAAAAGGTTTGATGCAGTGGGAGAAGGATTTTTTGATCTCGGTCACGATCCTGATCATTGCGACCATCATTGCACATATTTTTTTCTATCAGACAGCTCACAACATTAATGTGCCAATGATCTATACATTGGCAACTTTTTTTATCTCAAGATATACAAAAGGATATGGATGGGGAATTGTTTCCTCACTGTTAAGTGTTATTTTTATTAACTGGAGATTTACATTTCCATACTTTAAGATTAATTTCATGATTGACGGATATCCGATGACATTTCTTGGAATTTTAGTGATCGCAATCATCACGAATATGACAACAACAAGCTTAAACCGAGAGAAAGAAGCAGCTGTCAAGAGAGAGAAAGAACTTGCAAAATTAAATGAATATAACAAGCAGATCAATGAGCTTCAGATTGAGAAAGAAAAGGAGAAGATGCGCTCAAATTTATTAAGAGCGATCTCACATGATCTTAGGACTCCGCTGACTGGAATGATCGGGGCAAGCTCGACATATTTAGAAGCCAAAGACCAGCTGGATGAAGAAGCCAAAGATCAGCTTGTCATGGGAATCAAAGAAGATGCAAACTGGTTGTTAAACATGGTGGAAAACCTGCTTAGTATCACGAGGATCCAGAGCAATGGAAGTAACACACAGCCACATGTAAAGAAAGTACCGGAACCTCTCGAAGAAGTTGTAGCAGAAGCGATCCAGCGTTATCAGAAGCGATATCCAGACAGTGAATTAAAGGTAAAGATCCCAGAAGATTTTTTAATGGTTCCAATGGATCCGACTTTGATCGAGCAGGTAATTATGAACCTTTTGGAAAATGCATGGGTACATTCTGGAAGTGATGCACCTATTGAACTTGATATCAAAGAAGAAGGTAACAAAGTTGTATTCTATATCCGTGACCACGGAAATGGTATCGCACCAGAGCGCTTGGATCAGTTGTTTGACGGCTGTGCAGGTGCATTAGACCATGAAAGCCGTAAGGGCATGGGTATCGGATTAAGTATCTGTAAATCAATCGTTATGGCACATCAAGGTGATGTCTATGCAAGAAACTATGAGGATGGAGCAGAGTTTAGTTTTAGTCTGCCAATGGATGAAAAAGAATTGACGGAGGAAAAGGAACTATGACAGAGATAAAATTTAATGTATTGATTGCTGAAGATGAAGAAAACATCGGCAATTTTATATCAACGATCTTAAAAACCAATGGCTACAAACCAATCATAGCAACTACAGGAAATCAGGCGATCCAGTGTGCGGAATCATACTGTCCAGATGTAATCTTATTAGACCTTGGACTACCGGATATGGATGGAATCGATGTGATCTCCGAGATCAGAAAATGGGCAGTTACTCCGATCATCGTGATTTCTGCAAGGAACAGAGAATCAGAGAAAGTAAAAGCTCTGGATGCCGGAGCAGATGACTATATCACCAAACCATTTGGCAATCAGGAACTGCTTGCTAGAATCCGTACTGCCCTAAGACATAGAAGACAGCCAATGGGAGCAGAGACGAAGACACCAATGTATCATGCAGGTCAGTTAAAGATTGATTTTGATAAGCGAAGAGTCTTTCTTGGAGAAGAAGAAATCCGTCTTACACAGATTGAATATAAACTGGTATCCCTTCTTGCAGAGAATGCAGGAAAGGTTATTACATATGAGTCTATCATCAAGGATATCTGGGGACCTCATGCAGATACGAACAATAGGATTTTGCGAGTAAATATGGCAAATATCCGCCGCAAGATTGAGAAAAATCCAGCAGTTCCAAAGTATGTTTTTACAGAAGTCGGAGTCGGATACCGTATGCTTGAGAACGAATTAAATAGTTAAGATTGTGCTAAAAAAGATACATTCTTTGCATAAAAAATGCTAAAAATATTATTGACAAATAAAAATAAGGCGTTTATAATTCCAACCATAACAAAGGCGTTATGAGATGACACAGATCATTCTTCATAACGCCTTTTCTTTTTATCAAGAAGGATTTCTAAAAGCCTTCAATCAATTCATTGAGTAAAGACACGCGCGTTTCTCCTGAATGAAAAAACAAAAACTTTCGAAATGGGAGGACAAAGATATGACAAAAGAAATTATGAACGCAGTAAATACCCAGATCTTTGGGGTATGGTTCCTGATCGGAGCCGCATTGGTATTCTGGATGCAGGCCGGATTTGCAATGGTTGAAGCCGGATTTACAAGAGCTAAGAATGCCGGAAACATTATCATGAAAAACCTGATGGACTTCTGTATTGGTACTTGTGTATTTATTCTGATCGGTTTCAGTTTATTACTCGGGGAAGATATGATCGGATTGATCGGAAAACCTGGATTTGACATTTTTACATCTTATGCAAATTTTGACTGGTCCAGTTTTGTATTCAACTTAGTATTCTGTGCAACAACAGCAACGATCGTATCCGGAGCCATGGCAGAGAGAACAAAATTCTTATCTTACTGTATTTATTCTGCAGTAATCTCTGCACTGATCTATCCAATTGAAGCACATTGGATCTGGGGTGGTGGATGGTTATCTCAGATGGGATTCCATGATTTCGCAGGATCTTGTGCAATTCATATGGTTGGTGGATTATCCGCACTGATCGGAGCAAAATTCTTAGGACCACGTATTGGTAAATTCACAAAAGATAAAGATGGAAATATTATAAAAGTAAATGCATTCCCAGGACACAATATTCCACTTGGAGCATTAGGGGTATTTATCTTATGGCTTGGTTGGTATGGATTCAATGGTGCAGCAGCAACATCTGTTGAACAGTTAGGATCTATCTTCGTAACAACAACAATTTCACCAGCAGTCGCAACAGTTGTTTGTATGGTATTTACATGGGTAAAATATGGAAAACCTGATGTATCAATGTCATTAAATGCATCTCTTGCAGGACTTGTAGCGATCACAGCACCATGTGATGTCACAGATGCTTTTGGAGCAATTGTGATCGGAGCAGTTTCTGGATTACTTGTTTGTTTTGGAGTATGGTTATTAGATTATAAATTAAGAATTGATGACCCAGTTGGAGCCGTAGCAGTTCATTTTATGAACGGTTTATGGGGAACATTAGCAACAGGATTATTTGCAACAAAAACTGCACCAGGAAGTGAATTAAATGGACTTTTCTATGGTGGTGGATTTGGATTATTAAAGATTCAGATCATCGGTATTGTTTGTGTCTGCGCTTGGACAGCCGTGACGATCAGTTTAACATTTACAATTATCAAAGCAACGATCGGTCTTCGTGTAACAGAAGAAGAAGAGATCATCGGTCTGGATGGACCAGAACATGGTTTAACATCAGCATATGCTGGATTCAGTATGATGGATATTTCTAACACAATGATCATGGAAGAAAATGCAAATACTGTTCTTGGAGAAGAAGATTACGAAAGAGCTTCTAAAGTACAGAAAGCAGCAGCTGTACAGGTCAGCAAAGCTCCAGATCTTGTACCTACAGGAATGTATAAAGTTGTTATTATCGCAAAATTAACAAGATACGACAAGTTAAGAAAAGCAATGAACGATGTTGGTGTAACTGGTATGACAGTCACTCAGGTTATGGGCTGTGGTATCCAGAAAGGTGCCGGAGAACGTTACAGAGGTGCTGAAGTCGATGCAACATTACTTCCAAAAGTTAAAGTTGAAGTTATCGTAGGAAATATCCCAGTAGAAAACATCATTGAAGCTGCGAAGAAAGCTCTTTACACAGGTCATATCGGAGATGGTAAGATCTTTGTATACAACGTAGATAAAGTTATTAAAATCCGTACAGGAGAAGAAAAATCTTGCAGCATTAGCAGACGTTGAATAAGAATTAAATTTAAATTTTTGTAAGTTGGTCAACTGTAGATTTCGAGTATATGATAAAAAATAATAAACGATTGGAAGCGCAGCTAGAG
>ENA-OQHF01001761-OQHF01001761.1-human-gut-metagenome-genome-assembly--contig:-NODE-1761-length-11598-cov-3.147590_pt1 | contig 11598 bp, 17 predicted proteins | sample MGYA00242559_ERZ504709 | MGnify/ENA primary metagenome ERZ504709 (study PRJEB26092, sample SAMD00036203) | human gut metagenome | host: Homo sapiens | study: EMG produced TPA metagenomics assembly of... | reverse complement strand
GGAACCTTGGATGGTGCTCTCAGCCTTGTTGATGAGGTCTGTGGCGAGCTGGAGTACCGCCTGACGATTGCCCTTGATCAGAATGGCCAGGATGAAGCAGCCCAGCGCCGCCACACCGTAGATCAGAATTTCATGCAGTTCCATGTTAACGTCTCCTTTCAGTCTCCATGTGCTTTTTTGTTCAGGTACTTTTCAATCTTATTGATTGCTTCGGACACAGGCCCGTTGCACCCCTGCTCCTTCAGGCCCTTCAGGCAGGCCAGGACGCCATATGTAAGAAGTGTCTGCTCCTCGTTGATACCGTGCATATCCTCGGCCAGAATCTGCTTCATGGCTTTCATATCGGCTTCGTGCTTTGCCTTCAATGCCGCGATGTCTGTGGTCTGCTTCTCCTGCTGGTCGAACCAGCGCACACCCTTTGCAAAGCGCTGGATCAGCAGCACCGCTGCAGTAATAACAGCTCCGGTCGTGATGATCGTCTGCGGCGTCAGTTCAAACGTCATCAACCTGCCTCCATTACCTCTTCAATCTCGCCGAGGTCATTCCACTTCGCGCCGGCGGTGCCGGGTGCCCACACATTGTTATCCTGCCCAGAACGCCATACATGGCCGTCATGGGTGCAGCAGTCATCCTTGGCGTAAGGAGACGTGCTCAGAGCGATGAAAGGCAGCGCCTTTTTCGGATCCGTGGACCACTGGAAGCCCCACTGCGCCGGCAGATCCTCCGGCTCCTGGGGGTAGACGGTGGAATCGTAGTTCTGCAGGAGCTTCACCACACGGCCGGCCGTAGATCGGCAGACAAAGCCCACCTTGCGCTCCAGCATATTCTTCCGAGCTACGGCAGCTGCGAAGCTGGGGATCTTGCCATCCTCCGCATACAGCTCCGTTCCGGTCATGCCGGCAGAACGCGTCTGAAGGTCGGTCGCATCCAGCTTGCCCTTTTCCTTCATGGCGTCAAAATAGATCTGCTTACTCAACGCTGTTCACTCCTTCCTCGTAGGCCGCATCCAGACCGGTCTCTAATTCAGCAGCAGTGCCGGCTTCACGCAGCTCCTGAATGGTGGTTGCCTGCTCCTGAATCGTGGCGGTCTGGCTCTCAATCTGGCTTTCCTGCGACTGGATGGTGGAGGCCTGCGCCGTGATCGTGCTGTCCTTCTCAGCGGCAGCGCTCTCCAGCTCTGCGATCTGTTCCTGATACTGTGTCACATCGCCGAGATACTGGCTGGCCGTCTGCAACTCCACCGTGTAGTGACGGCCGCTGTTGTCGTACTTGATATCAACGACCTTAAAGCCGTAACCCTCCGGCAGTCCCTGTTCATTGGCGTCCTCGCTGAGACGCTGGATCGTGGGCTTGGCCCAGTTGATCTTCTCAATCTGCTCCAGAAAGGCGTCATCCCGCTCGAAGATCACCGAATAGCGGCCGTTGGCCGGATAGTGACGACTGATTGGCCCTGCCGTCACGCCGTCGATCTTCCAGCGTTTTCCGAAAAATCTGCCCATAAAAATTCCCTCCTCTTACTCTTTTGCATGGATGCAGAACATGGATTCCAGCTGCGCCCACGTTGTCGGGTTATCCTCAAAATACTTCCAGGTCATATTTACGCTTTCCAGATCGGCCCATGTGATGCCGCTGATCACAAAGCGCAGGTGTGCCGGCTTGATCTGCTCTACAACGGTCTTCAGTTCTGCCACGTCGATGGTCGCCAGCTGATTTTTCTCGCCCCAGAAGCTGAGCGAAAAGCTGTAGTCATCGTTGACCTCTACCTTCGCCTCATAGCCGGTGAGCGCCTCTGCCAGCCCGCGGATCATCTCTGAGGTGGTATTGCCGCTGGCCACGAGCTTCTGCCGGATGGCCGCGCGGCGGGTCGCCAGCGGCAGTGAGTTGTCGGTTTCAATGCCCACCTGTTGCTCCCAGAGGGTGAGCCCCCAGGTGGCTGTGTCTACGAAAAACTGCGCCATCACGTCCTCCAGCGCGGCCTTGGCCTCGAGACTGGCGTCCTCCAGCATGTCGATCAGGGCTTTGCTCCGCTCAGACGCATAATGGTATTCGGGTACCCGTTCCCGGTTCGGTAGTGTACTCATGTGGTTTTCCTCCCTCAGCTGATGGCAACTGTTCCAACCACCGCGGCATCTTCCGCATTGATGGTGATGGCCGACATGCCGCCGTCCACCGTCAGAGCGCTGTAATCTGCCACGCCGGGGCATTGCAGCAGGCAGGCCAGAAAGCGGCTGAACGGAACACGCACCTCCTCACCGAAGGTCTGGCTGGCCAGCAGTTCACCCACCGCCGCCGTCAGCTGATTCTTCACGTCCTCCGTGGTGTATCCGTCCAGTAGCGTCACGGTTGCCGTCAGCGGGATCTCCCGCGTGACCACGCTGACCACGGTGACCGTGGCACCGATGGGACGTTCCTCCTCGATGTGGTCATAGCAGTTCTGCCGAATCGTTTCATCCACCGGCCCCCGATCCGCTCCGGCAATAATGACCCGGACAGTCCCGTTCCCGTTCCACAGGGGTTCGCAGTTGGCATAGGCCACACCGGTAGTTTCCAGCGCCCAGGTGATATAGTGGTTCTTATTTCCGGATGTGATGGGCAGCGTCCGGCGTTGATGATACCGGGCAAAAAAGTCGATGTCACTCTCCACGTCTACGCCGCCGACCGCTGCCTCGGTATTGGTCACGCTGAGAACGCCGGCAACGTTGACATACATGGCCGTGATGCTGTCGGGTGGGAGGTTATAATCCGCACCCACCTCAGCGGCCTCTGCGGGCGCTGTTGCGGAGCCATCCGTGATGATGGCCTCCTCGGTCGTCAGGAACTGCAAACCGCTCTCAGGCGCATAGAGCGCCGTCCCGGCGGCAATATATGTACCCTCAGTCCCCGTGAAGGCGATTTCCACGGTGGCTTTCTTGCCGGCGGCGCGAACCATGCCGATCTGCGCCGCATTTTTATCGATGTACTCGCCGGAGGTCTCATCCGGAAAGGCCATGTGAAGCAAGCTCGGGAACTGCTGGTACATCTTGAACAGCTGATAAGCCGCTACGCTTACCAGCGTATTTGCGTAGGACCCTTCTCTGATGCTGACGTCAACTCCTTTGGCCGTCAGGTCAGAGAGCATGCTCGCTTTGATGCTTTCCGGCGTCAGCTCGTCATAAGGCGATGTCGCAGTCATCGATGGTCACCTCCCCATAGATCGTTGTCAATTTGAAACTCAGATGCAGGACTGAGCCCTCGAAGCTCACGCTTACCTGCGTGACGTTCGTGATATACGGATTGACCTGCAGCGTTTCCCGTACAATGCGGATGGCCTCAGATTCCCGCACCTCTCCGGAATATGCCTGCCCCAGCAAGGTATTTCCGTCAAGGCCGTAGTCGGTGCTGAACACGTCGTGGTTGAAGCGCATGGTGTGCAGCGCATTCCACGCCCACACCAGAACGGCGCGCCCCCCCGTCACGTATACGGGGTTTCCACCTTTCCAGACGGGTTTGTTCGTCCGGAAGTCCCAGTCCACCTCGCGGTAGAGCGGAAGGCCGTCAGAGCCGGTCAGTTCCCCGGTATCCGGCTCTGAGATCAAAGGGAACAGGCTCACGGCAGCTCCACCATCCTCTCGAGAAGGTAGTAGGTCTGCCCGTCGCTGGATCGCATGAGCAGAACCTCGTCATCAACCTGGAGAATTGTCGCACCGTAGACGTACTCCTCCGGCCGGGTGGCCACGCCGATGGACAGCGCACACTTGCACACAAATTCCTTCATAGGAAGCCGCGTCCGGACGCCGCGTCCTTCAACAGGCTTCTCCTGGATGAAATTCGAATACATTGACTCCGGCACACGCAGGTCATCCCTGTCAAGGTCGAGCCCGTCGGCGCGGATCTTCAGCGGCCGCAGGGAGAGGATCTTTCCGATGGCGTAATACGTCGGTGCCTGCTCCCGGGCCTGCTGCCGGATGTGGTTATTCAGCCCCAGATAGGGGTCTCTGGCGTCGCTCATTTGACCTCACTTCCTGCGTCGGCCGTTGCCATCACATTCCGGCAATTCAGCGTCAGCTTCGTGTAGTAATTCTTGTTCTTCCAGGTGTGGACATCGGCGTCGATCCAGAAAATGCCGGTCAACCCGGTCTTACCCTCTCTGACCACCACGGTTTCTCCGGTCAGCAGGCTCATGTCTCCCAGAACGTTGACCGTCACGGTCTTCTGCAGCTTGCCGTCTGCAAGGATCTTCTTGGCAGACGCATCAGCCCTCGCTGCTCCGTCATTTCCCTGGGTGACATGCTGCTCCATCACGCCGCAGAGCTTCTGTGCCTCGCTGTCACCCATTCTCCGCAGAAAGTTACCGTTCTGGTCGTAGATGGCCACGCTGTTGACCATTTGGGTCGCATCTTCCTTCGTGGTGGCGTTCATCAGGTTGGATGCAGCCTTCAGGACCAGACTGGACGTGCTGACGGTGCGCTCCTTCACCAGCAGGCCGGCAGGGGTATAACGGATCGCATAGACCTTCCCGTTCTTCTCGCTGGCCAGTGTCCATGCGGTGGTGATCAGCTGGTTCAGCTTCACGCCGGTAAATTTTCTCCGGAGCGGAATGCCTGTGTGTGGCATCTGCGCAATGGGGATCCCTCGGTCGGCGCAGGCCAAACGAGTCATCTCCTCCGGCGTTGCGCCGGTGAATTTGTAGGTGCCGTCATTGCGCTGCAGATAATAGCCGTAGTCAAAGGCGGTGAAGGCCATGGTACTGTCTTCCGAGCCGAGGCTTCTCTGCAGCACAATGCCTACAAACTTCTTCTCGCCACCGTCGGTCATCGTGACCAGGTCACCGATCTCCGGTACCGGAAGCTGGCTGTTTTCGATGTAAGCTACCTCGCCGGTCAGCTGTCGGCTGATGGTAGACTTATCGCCCGACCATGTCCAATACGTCAGGATATCCGTGATGTCCCGGGTACCGGACTTGGATTTGGTCAGATAGATCATCATGCGGATCCCCCCAGCAAAACCGTCTCGGACGGAACCTGTATCGTCACACCGGGATAGATCAGATGTGGATTTTTGATCCCGTTATATTTGGCCAGAGCGTTGTAGTACTTTGCGGAAGATTTGCCGTAATACCGGCGGCAGATCACCGAGAGGGTGTCTCCGGAGACGATTGTATATGACTGCGTTTTTCTGGAGGAGGAGGCATCGTTTGCCCGACCGTTGTTCTGGGTGCCGCCAGCCGCGGCCACTTCCTTTGCCTCCAGGTCGCAGTATTCACGGATAGCCACGGTAACATAGCGGTCACCAGTACCATCTTTCTCGCTCTGCGTGACGTCCTCGATGTAGATCAGGGTGTTGATCTCTGTCCCGGTGATCACCATACGGATGACCTTCCCGTCGGCAGCCCAGGCGTTGAGGTAGTCCAGATAATACTGAGGCTCTGCGTGGGAGCCCGCCTCCATCCACGGATAATCCTGCGCCGGGAGTAGGAAGTCCAGGTTGCCGGAGAATCGCGTCATGCCGCCGGGGCGATAGACGTCCCCCAGCGCATTGATGTTGATGGTCTCGATGCGTTTGCCCACCGTCCATTGGTAGGTGTCCGGCGTTACCGGCATGACCAGAGAGACGCTGTCACGAATAAAACAGATCTGCACCGGCTCACCCCCTCATTCCGGCCAGCTCCATCTTCTGGAGCAGTGCCGCAGCCACGCGGTCAATGTCGGCGTCCTCCCGGATGGTCACGCCATTCATAATGATCTGCACGCCGCCGGAGCCGCCATTCCCGCTTCGCGCCTCCTCGGCAGTCAGCACCTGCTCGCCCCTGGCTGGAGCAGGCGCCAGGGAAATTGTCCATAGGGTACATAGTCAATGCCCACAGCGTAGCCGATGGCATTGCGCGGGACAACATTGGCGTAACCGTAGCCATTGGCAATCATCGTATTTGTACCCGAAGACGTGCCCGTGGTCTGTGTGGTGGCCGTCCATGTTGCCGCACGGCCCTTCGTAAGATTCTGCGACAGGTCATACTGCGCTTTCCAGCCGCCCAGTGCTGCGGTGTTCTCCCGAATCGCAGTAATCATGTCGTTTTCTGCGTCGGTCTGGGCGCGGACTGCCTCGCTGGAATCATACTGCGCCTCAGCCAAGGCGCGTGCTTCCTCCAGATAGGTCTCCACCAGCGTGCCCGCCTGCGTGTTCCCGTTGTTATAGTCTTCCATAGCCTGCTGGTACAGCCCGGCCAGCTCCTGAAGGCGTTCTGCGTTACCGTCGCTCCAATCCAGCGCGGTTTCCTTGCCAGTGAGCACCGCTGAAAGAGCTTCCTCGGTATATTGATCCGCAAGGTTTTCCAAAGCGGCTCGGCCTGCGCCGATTGCCTTATTGGCCTCCTGAAGAGCATCACCCAGCTCGCCGCCATAGCTCTCGATCTGGGCAGCTATGCTCTTTGACCTCTCTTCGTTGTAGCCCTCGCCCATAGCCGAATCGATGTCGGCCTGGACGTCGCTCAGGTTATCCGTCAAGGCGTCATAGCTGGTGGCCAGCTTATCCGACAGGCCGCCATAGGTCTCGTTGATGTATGTCAGGATAGCCTCAGCGGCATCTGCGCCGCTGATCTTTCCCTTGGTCACCATCTCGGGGATCTTTGACTTATCCTTGCCCGTGGAATTGGCCAGAGCCTGATAGACGTCTACGCCGCGCTCGGAGAAGTAATTCAGATACTCCGTCGTTGCCTTTCCCGAGGTTCGCATGCGGCTCAGGCCGGAGATGAACATCTTGACGTCAGAGGAACCCAGATTCAGGCCGGCAGAGGCATCCGACAGCGTCTGGAGCACACCCAGCGTTTTCTCCGCGTCGTAGGTATTCAGCAGAAGCTTGGAATACCCTGTGATCTCGTCGTAAGAATAGTTGGTGGACGTTGCCAAGGCTTTGACACGGTCCAGATAGGCGTTTGCGGCCTCGTCACCACCCAGCTTCTGAGCGAAGGCCATCTGCGTCTGCTCACGGGAGCCTGCGATCGTGCTGCCGGAGGAAAGGCCTGTATCGGTAGTTGCGCCAGCATTTTCGTACAGCCCTGCGTACCAGTCTTTGTAAGCATCGTCGCGCTTTTCAAAATCTGGATCCCGCCAGATACCAGACCAACGCCCGTCCCGATAGCCGCACCGATCGCCGCTCCGGCCGGCCCACCAACCATGAAGCCGGCAGAAGCACCTGTCGCAGCCGTAGACAGCGCGCTGGAAAACATGGAGCCCCCATCATCGCCGAGGGCACTTCCTGCAATAGCATTTGCCCCCTGGGACAGGATCTGCTTGGCGGCGTCGCCTATGCCGCTGACTGCGAGAGCATTGATCACGCTTTTGCCGAAGCTCGTGCCCCCGCCACCGCTGTCTGCAGAGTTTTCGGCCTTGGAGATGGCCTTTTCTGTCTCCCTAGCCGCGCTGGTCACGGCTTTCAGATTGCGAACCATGTTGTCGTAGTTGGCCTGCGCCAGTTCCAGCTTCAGGCCATCTGCAGCCGAGTGCGTCAGATCGAACTGTTTCTCGGCAGCCTTCAGCTCTGATTTGGCTTTGCTGAGATCCATCTTCATGGTGATCTTATTTTTATTCAGCGCATACAGCGTATCCTCCAACTTGTCTACGTCCTTGCTGAAGGACTTCGTCACGCTGGACATTTTCTTGATCGCATCCGAATAACGATCCGTAGACTTGACAACAATAGATGTCTCAGGCATATTTCCTCCCCCTTTCTTGACATTTTTGAGGCTTTTGCTATAATGAAAACGAGGTGAATTGTATGCTCGTGTTTGGTTTACTTCTTTTTATCCCCGGGTGCGTTTTTGGTATCCGCTGGTTTTCCGAGCATAAATTTGAATATATCGACGGCGTCAGGCCCTCTCGCCAGCTGGATCGGAACTTCTGGTTGTGCATGGGTTGCCTGTGTCCCTCGTTGCTCCTGATGTTGGCAGGGGCGATTTCTTGGCTGTAAACCGAATTTATACCGCTTCCTTCGGGAAGCGGTTTTATTTTTTCTTCCGCTTCGTAGACCGCACCGTGTGCTGTTTCTTGCCAACAGGCTGTGGCCGGCGCTGATTTGCCTCATAGGACGACATCGCCAGGATCAGGTCATGCCAACCTGTGCCGCCTTCCCAGAGTGCCCGAAGATCTCCGAGGCCCCAATGGTGAGCAGAAAACAGGTAGTATAGCAAGCCTAATTCCGGGTCGCTGCCGTCCGTCAGACGTTTTTTACTTCGGTGATGGTCAGGCGGCGGTATCCGCTCAACCGTTCGATGACCTGGGCAAGATCGGTGATCTCACCGGCCAACAGCATCTTCTTGACCGCATCTGCCGGCGTGGCGCCGCCGAACTTCTCCAGCAGCCGCTCGTCCTTCAGATTGGGCTCCACGCAGCCAGCCAACAGGATATGGACCTCCGTATCCTGGGTAAACCGTTCAATGTCGTGCACCTTACCGTAAGGCAGCGCCTTCAACTTGAACACCACATCGTGCCCGGCAAGATCGCTCAGTCGGTCGATCTTGTAGGCGGCGGTGGGAAGTTCCTTTTCCACGTTGGGGATATCGCCGCTCAGCAGCAGATCCAGCACGGAAGGCTGTGCGGCGGTCTTTGTCATCTCAGTTGCCATAGTGTAACCTCCATAATTGAGAACGGCCCCGCCCTCATCTCTGAGGACGAGGCCGCTTTTTCAGGAATCCATCACGGTATAATCCTCGGCGGTGAAGGGTGCTTCGATCTGGCCCAGCTGGGCGGCCTGCCAGTCAGCCAGCGTCAGGTCATCGAAGGAAACACCCTTGACGGCAATGCGCTGGTTATCAGCATTGTCAGGATCATCCAGGTTGCTGATGATGGTGTGGCGCAGATCCTTGCCCTGCTTCAGGGCCTCCGCTTCCAGCTTGATCAGACGGCTGGTTGCGTTATAGATGCGAATGGTGCCGGTGATGGACACGGCGGTCATCTTCTTGCCGGCCACCAGCGTGCGGCAGCGTGTCACGTCATCCTTGGTCTTGTTGACCTTGATCTGGCAGCCGTAGCACTCGGCAACCTGCTCGCCGTCCAGCCAGAGCTCACCCCAGGTACCGCTGCGTACTTCCGCAGCATTCAGAATATCAGACATCGTTCTCCCTCCTTACTGTGCTTCCAGCGTGATATGGAAGTCCTCCATCGCATCCAGCACATGGCCGTACAGATAGAGGAATACGTGGCTGCCGGTATCCTCCTTGCGGAGGGCTTCGTCGGTCAGAGCTTTGATGCGAGCAATTTCCTCGGTGTCTCCGGCCTCTTCTGCGATCCCCAGCAGATAAGTGCGGATCGCATCGGCGTCCAGCTCAGCGCCGGAGCTGCCCTCCTGGATGACGTTTTGCGCCTCCAGAGAGGCGAAGAAGTCAGAGAAGGCCACCAGCAGGATGCACTTGTTGTCATAGGTGTTGGCGCACTTGCCCAGATATTCGTCCTCAACGGTGGTGATGGCATAATAGCGGATCAGATCCAGCGCAGCCACGAGCTTAATCTTCTTCAGCATGTCAGGATCATCCTCGGCCAGAGTGGTCTTACTCGTTACCGCACGGCTCAGCTTCACCTGTCGGCCATCGTCGATCAGAAACAGTTTGCCGGCGTCCACAGCACTGTCGGGATCTGCCAACGTATCCACACCGGTCACCTCCGGCAGAGCCGCATAGGTGGCGCTGCAATAAGCAGGCGTGCCTGCCAGAACGCCGGCGATGCGGCCGGCGTACTGGGCGGCCGTGAATGTCCCCTCGCCGACCTTGATGCCGCTCGAAACAAAGTTGATCACGCCTTCATCATCGGCGGCCACGTTAGGAAGGATCACCTTGCCCACATAGCGCTTTGTCCGCTGCGCCTTGACCTGTGCGGCCAGAGCGGTCGCGTCAGCAGAGGCAATGTCCACGGGGCCGACCAGATAATCGTAACTGTGAACGGCCAGAGCCTGAAAGCCAGTTTTGATGTCGGCATCTGCACCGATCACGCTAACATAGAGCGTGGTCGGCTTGGTAATGTAGCCCAGCATCGCGCGCTTGATGGCGGCAATGTTGGCAGCACCCAGCTCGCTGGGGATGTCGCTTTCGCGGTTGATGGTATGAAGGCCGTTGGCCTTGGCATCACGCAGAATCATGGCAACGATGCCGGAGGACACGCGCGTGGCCACATTGTCAGCAGCCTTTTTCAGAGAAAAAGTAAGTTCGGGAAGTCCCATTGTATCGCTCCTCTCAGTTGATGTCTCCCCGAACCGTGACGGAATAAGCGTCTGCGGCGGGGGTGGATGCTCCGGTATCGAGCCCGGGGCGGTTGTCCATCCAGGACAGATTGATTTGCACATACGCCCGGTCTGGGTCCCGGGGCAGCACCTTCAAAAGCGGCTTCAGATGCCGGTGGCCTACCATCCAGCCCCGAATGAGCAGCTCCGTGACTGCGTCCGTCTCCTGGGAAAGCCGGTACCAGGACGCATCGTAGTGCTCGTCCAGCTCATCATAAAGCGTCAGGCGGATCTGCAGGTCATGACGGATCAGAAAGCGATTGCCGTCAGTCAGATCGTATTTCTCCACCGTAAGCCAGAAGGAAGGGCGGTTGAAGTCTAATGGGCATACGTCCACATAAACCGTGCGGTCAGGCCATTTAGACACCAACAGCAGATTGATGGCGTCCAGGATCTCGGTTTTGGTCATACGCTTCTTCCCTCCATGTGGGCAAGTATCTTGGCCTCGATGATACGAGCACCCTCTTCGGCGGCACGTTTCGCTTCCTGCTGGCCGGTGTTGCGGTACATATATTTACCCTGGACACGGTTCGCCTTGCCCGGGATTGCCGTTTCTTTTTGGCTTTCCGGAGGCAGGTCTTACAGCATGGCCGTTTTCCAGCGCATTGGTAATATAACCCGCTGCGTAGCCATCCAGATTAGTCTTTGCCATAGGCCGGACGGCCACATAGCCTTTCCCGCTACCAACGTGTGACTCCTGTACGCCGGCAACACGGCCGCTACCACCGATGTGCCGCTGAACGGCTTCCAGCAGCACCTCGCCAGCCTCATCAAAGAACTCTGCCCGAGCCTGCCGGATGACTTCCGGCGTGGTTTCCAGCGTCTGGATGACTTCCTTCAGACCGTCTATTTCCAGAGACTGCATCAGACATCCTCCCGGCGTTCAAGCACGTATTCATTCTTGTAGAATTCCAGATCCATGCGCTGTAGGACGGTGTACGGTGCGGTATCTCCCAGCTGAACAAGGTCTCCGACACGCAGCACAACGGCTTTGGGGGCCACGAGGACACGTTCCAGAGTGCTCCTGCGGAAGACTTCGTCCTCTTCGCTGTTGAAATACCGTTCTGTCAGGATTCCTGGGAAGGAGAATGTTGCCTGCTGCACCACAGTCGGTCGATTCATCGTGTCCCTGCCGGTCCGGGCCTGCGGCTTTGCCGTCAGAGTCACCGGGATGGCAGATGGCTGCTTTGATCTCCTGCCGGTCCCGTTCCGGAGCCAGCGTGATAGACGTTAGATGCAGGAACTCACCGTTCCATCGGATGGCCTGGTGCAGCGTCAGCACGGGATCCGGTCGGATTATGATCGTCGCCCCTGGGAACCGACGACCGCGATGGAAAAAGGTTCCCTCGTGCCGGT
>ENA-OQHF01001760-OQHF01001760.1-human-gut-metagenome-genome-assembly--contig:-NODE-1760-length-11600-cov-2.168657_pt1 | contig 11600 bp, 12 predicted proteins | sample MGYA00242559_ERZ504709 | MGnify/ENA primary metagenome ERZ504709 (study PRJEB26092, sample SAMD00036203) | human gut metagenome | host: Homo sapiens | study: EMG produced TPA metagenomics assembly of... | reverse complement strand
CATTAATGGCGAGTTCAAAAGGCTATTTCCTTTTGCTTTCTTGTCGGGTAAAGTCCAAGAGCTGGCATGCCTTCTGAATTTTCAACTGATTGAAATAGTTGATGGGAGACATACCCGATTTTTGTGTAAAGAGTGTACTCAGATAAGTAGGTGAGTAGTTCACGCTTTTGGCCATGTCTTCCAGTGTCAGTTGCTTGTCCAGATTAGCCTTCATGTAGTTGATGACTTTCTGTATGGTATCTTGTGTTTTGGGCTTGTTGATTTCGCGGAACTGAGGAATGTACCGGAAGGAGCCGAGCAGGTACCATAGGCAGAGCGTGATGTACTCTAAGTTTTCAATGCTGTATCCCATTTCAAGGTTTACTAAAATCTCATTGAACAACTGGATGCGGTCGTTGAAACGGGCCGTAGGCGAATCGTCAATGTAGATGGTACGGTTGAACAGCTCGGAAAACAGGTGGCTTTGTTACACCGGTAAAATGAATCCAGTAAATGCTCCACGGATGGACTGGTAGAAGCGGCGTATGACATGCGGTGTACCCGCTTCGATAATGAAGCAAATCGTTCTTTTTTACCGTGCATTCTTCCTTTCCGATATTGTACCAGCCTTCTCCTTCGTGGCAGTAAATCAGAATGTGCTGCGGGCTTCCTTCTGCACGTTCCCGGTAGTGACCTTCCGCATGCGGATAGTAGCCAACATCTGTGGGATGCAGCAGACGAGTCATGGGGTTTTCTTTTATTTTCAAAAGATTCTCTTGAGGAATGACGATGGCTTTCTCATTGGGGAATCCGTCTTTCTTCTTTTCCATAGTGTATTTGTTTGTGAGGACAAATGTAGGTATTTATTTGGATTTTAGTGGAGACTTCCTGAAGAGATTTCTCCTTTCAGAAAGATAAAACTTAAAATCGAAAAATATTACATCCTTTTGCGAAAATACCACATTCGGAGATGGTGGTTTATGCGTAATTTTGTCATCTGTGAAATGGTTTGTAAACTCAAAATTTGATAATATGAAAGCAGCAGCATTACTCTCATTTTCTTTGCTTTGTTTTTCTTGCAGTCAGCAGACTGACAAGATTGATCTGTCTGGCTCATGGACGTTCTCTACGGACAGTATGGACTGGAGCCGGGTGATTGAACTGCCGGGATCAATGGCTTCCAACGGTTTGGGGGAAGATATTGCCGTGGGGACTGATTGGACAGGCGGTATTGTAGATTCTTCCTATTTCTTTAAACCTTCGTATGCCAAATACCGTGAGGCTGGAAATATCAAGGTGCCTTTTTGGCTCCAACCGGTAAATATTACAAAGGTAAGGCGTGGTATCAGAAAGAAGTGGTGATTCCGGACAGTTGGGAAGGAAAGGATATTTCTCTCTTTCTGGAACGCTGCCACTGGGAAAGCCGTTTGTATGTAGACGGAAAGGAAATCGGTATGCGGAATGCCCTGGGTGCTCCTCACCGTTATGACCTGACAGGCAAGCTTTCAGCTGGAAAGCATGTGTTGATGCTGTGTGTGGATAACCGGGTGAAGAACATCGATCCGGGGGAGAACTCACACAGCATTTCCGACCATACGCAAGGAAACTGGAATGGGGTAGTGGGTGACATGTTCTTAGAGGTAAAACCGGAAGTAAATGTGTCTTCTGTCAAGATTATGCCGGAGCGTCTGGCCAAGAAAGTCAGTGTGTCGGCTTCCTTGATGAACCGTTATGAGAAAGAAACGAGTGTGGTACATCGAAATGACGGTAGGCAATGAAAAAGTACAGCAACAGTCTACCTTGAAGCCGGGCAAGAATCAGGTGGTGATGTCGCTGGCCATGAAGGGAGATATTAAGTGCTGGGATGAGTTTTCTCCATCCTTATATGATTTGAAGCTGAGTGTGAAGGATGCAGAGAGCGGTGAAACGGATGTCTATACGGAACGCTTTGGTTTCCGCGATGTGAAGGTCGTAGACGGAAAATTGACCATTAACGACCGCCGTTTGTTCCTGCGTGGTACGCTGGATTGTGCCGTATTCCCGAAGACCGGTTTCCCACCTACGGATGTAGAGTCCTGGAAAAAGATTTATACCACCTGCCAGCAACACGGATTGAATCACGTGCGTTCCATTCCTGGTGTCCGCCGGAAGCTGCTTTTGCGGCTGCCGATGAGATGGGTATGTACCTGGAGATAGAATGTTCTTCCTGGGCTAACCAGTCGACTACCATTGGCGACGGAGGTGATCTGGATCGCTTTATCTGGGAGGAAAGTGAACGCATCGTCCGTGAGTTTGGTAACCATCCTTCTTTCTGCATGATGATGTACGGTAACGAACCGGCTGGTGAGGGAAGTAATGCCTATCTGACTAATTTCGTTACTACCTGGAAAGAGCGCGATGCCCGCCGTTTATATTGTTCGGGTGCCGGATGGCCCAATTTGCCGGTTAACGACTTCTTGAGCGATTCCAACCCTCGTATTCAGGCATGGGGACAAGGAGTAAAGAGTATTATCAATGCACAGGCACCGCGTACCGATTATGACTGGTCGGAATATGTCGGGCGTTTCCAGCAGCCGATGGTGAGCCACGAAATCGGTCAGTGGTGTGTATATCCCAACTTTAAGGAAATGGCTAAATACGATGGGGTGATGCGTCCGCGCAACTTTGAGATATTCCAGGAAACACTGGCTGAAAACGGTATGGCACATTTGGCAGACAGTTTCCTGTTGGCTTCCGGAAAATTGCAGGCTTTGTGTTATAAGGCCGATATTGAAGCCGCCTTGCGTACAAAAGACTTCGGTGGATTCCAGTTGTTGGGCTTGTCTGATTTCCCGGGTCAGGGTACGGCGCTGGTAGGAGTGCTCGATGCGTTCTGGGAAGAGAAAGGCTACATCCGTCCGGAAGAATACCGTCGTTTCTGTAACAGCACGGTGCCATTGCTGCGTTTGCCGAAGCTGATTTATACCAACCAGGAAACCGTGAAAGGTAGTCTGGAAGTGGCGCATTTCGGAGCCGCTCCGCTGGAGGTGACCTCTACTGCCTGGACCCTGAAAACGAAAGAAGGAAAGACTATCGCTTCGGGCAAGCTGGCACATCAGCCGGTAGGTATCGGCAACTGCATTCCGCTGGGACAACTGGAGATTCCGTTGGATAAGGTGGACGTTCCTTCATGCCTGACACTGGAAGCTACATTGGGAGATTACGCCAACAGCTGGCACATCTGGGTATATCCTGCTACAGTGCAGAAAGTGGCTGATGAAGCACAGCTGCTGATGACCGACCGTCTGGATGCAAAAGCCTTGCAACGTCTTCAGGAAGGCGGTAACGTACTGCTCTCTTTGCGGAAAGGCTCCTTGCCTGCCGAAGCAGGAGGCGAAGTAGCAATAGGTTTCTCCAGCATCTTCTGGAACACAGCCTGGACGTTAGGGCAGGCACCTCACACGCTGGGTATCCTGTGTAACCCCGCCCACCCGGCACTTTCAGAGTTCCCTACAGAGTATTACAGTGATTATCAGTGGTGGGATGCCATGAGTCATTCCGGTGCTATTGAAGTGGCCAAGATTGACAAGAACTTACAGCCGATTGTGCGCGTTATCGACGACTGGTTTACCAACCGTCCGCTGGCTCTGCTGTTTGAAGCCAAGGTGGGCAAGGGTAAGCTGCTCGTATCCGGAATTGATTTCTGGCAGGACATGGACAAGCGTACGGAAGCCCGTCAGTTACTCTACAGCTTGAAGAAATACATGTGCAGTGACCGGTTCAATCCTTCTTCCGAAGTCGATGCGAAAGATTTTAAGTATTTTGTCTTCCGCCAAAAATCAAAAATAACCACAGAAATATCATTTTTTCCTGCAAACTTGGGATAGTTCTTCTACCTTTGTTTGCAGGAATTTTCACATGAATACATAGAACAATGAAAAACACAACGCATCTTATTTTAGGAATGCTGGCCTTGACTTTCGGAATGGAGGCGAAGGCACAGATTCAGCTTCCGTCGGTCTTCTCCGATGGAATGGTATTACAGCAAAACAGTAAAGTAGCCGTATGGGGATGGGGAAATCCGTCTGAAACCCTGATGATTCTTTCCGGATGGAATCCGGGAGACACCGTGCGTACGGTAGTCGATAATCAGGGACGCTGGAAAGCAGAGGTACCGACCGGACGTACCGGAGGTCCGTATACACTTGAAGTGAAAGGCGGAAACGACAGCTGGAAAGTGTCGGATGTAATGCTGGGCGAAGTCTGGTTGTGTAGCGGACAGTCGAACATGGAATGGTCGGCCGATATGGGAATCATGAACGGCGAGCAGGAAGTGAAACAAGCTGCCTGTCCGTCCGTACGTATCTTCCATAATCCCAAGCAAGGAGCCGATACACCTCAGACCGACTGCCGCACAAAGTGGGAGGTGGCTACTCCCGAAAGTATGTGCAAGACCAGTGCCACTGCTTACTTCTTTGCCCGCTACCTGACTGAACGATCTGAAAGTGCCCGTAGGCATTTTAGTCTCTGCTTGGGGAGGTACACCGGCTGAAGTGTGGACACCGGCCGAAATCGTGGAAAAAGACGAGATACTTTCAAAGAACAAATTAAAAGACTATCCCTGGTGGCCGATTAAGCCGGGAGTATTGTACAATCAGATGATTCATCCGCTGGTGCCTTATCAGATAGCCGGATGCATCTGGTATCAGGGAGAAAGCAACCATGAGAATGCACCGTCGTATGCCCGTCTGGTATCCAAGATGGTGGAGGCGTGGCGAAAAGATTTCGGATGGGACCTCCCGTTCTATTACGTGCAGATTGCGCCTCATACGTACGGAGCGAAGAACAACACCCCGGCTTTGTTGCGCGAACAGCAGGAACTCATGTTAGGACAGGTAAAGAATACTGCCATGATTAATATTTCCGATTTGGTAGAGAATGTAAAAGACATTCATCCGCGTAACAAGCGTGCCATTGGAGAACGTCTGGCCTGTCTGGCTATGGACAAAGTCTACGGACAGTTCACCGGTGCTTACGAGAGTCCGCGTTTGTATGAAGCCCGGGTAGTGAAGCGAAACCTGGAGGTCACGTTGGAGGGGAATTTCAAAACCTTGCATTCCACTACCAAAGAGGTGACAGGTCTGACGGTCGTAGACGGTACAGGGAAACAGGTTGCTGTCAATGCCACTTGAAAGACAAGACCTTGCAGATTCCCCTGCGAGGATTGAAAGCACCTTATCAGGTATATTATTGTTTTGATGAAGCGACCATTGGCAGTCTCCGTACAGATGCGGGTATGCCGGTGCTTCCATTCCGTACAGCAAAAATAGAAGTGAAATGAGAAAGTGGTTATGTATGTTAGTCTGCTGCCTGTCCGTTTATGTACAGGCACAGGTCTGGACTTTAAAAGAGAAAGAGCCGACTGCTCCCGGCACATGGTGGTGTTTCCGTAATACGGTAACGCTGGAAGAATTACCCCGTTCACTGGAATTGCGTCTGGCTGCCGATACGAAATACTGGCTTTGGGTAAACGGCGAGTTGCAAGTGTCGGAAGGAGGATTGAAACGCGGTCCGAACCCTTCGGACACCTATTGCGATGTGATTACTTCACTTCCCGCTTTGCGTGCGGGCGAGAATACCGTAGCTTTGCTGGTGTGGTATTTTTGGAAAAGATGGTTTCAGCCATCGCAATTCCCCTACGGCAGGCATCAGTTTCTCCCTTTCTTGCGACGGCAAGGAAGTGGAACCCGATGCAAAATGGCGAGTGAAAAAGCATCCGGCCTATTATGTGCCGCAAGGCGAACAGCCCAACTATCGTCTGGCAGAGTCAAACATCGGGTTCGATGCAGTGAAAGATATCCCTTTCATGTCGCCCGATTATGATGACAAGAAATGGAAGAAAGCCACGGAAATAACACTGGAAAAAGCCGGATGGAATCAGCTGGTAGACCGCCCCATTCCGTTCTGGAAAGATTATGGGCTGAAGCCTTATGCGAAGACAGAGATGCAGGGCGATACGTTGCTGCGGGCTTACCTGCCTTACAATGCACAGATAACTCCTTACATCCGCCTGAAAGCACCGGCTGGCAAGTGCATCCGTATCCGTACGGATAATTACCGGGGCGGTTCGGCCACCAACGTATTTGCCGAATATCGCACGTGTGAAGGAGAACAGACATTTGAATGCAAGGGCTGGATGAACGGCCACTATGTGCTGTATGAACTTCCGGAAGGTGTGGAAGTGCTTGATGTGAAGTACCGTGAGACGGGTTACGACACCTCCTTTGCCGGCAGTTTCTCCTGCGATGACCCGATGCTCACCCGTTTGTGGGACAAGTCGCAGCGTACGCTCTACATCACCATGCGCGACACCTATATGGACTGTCCCGATCGCGAGCGTGCCCAGTGGTGGGGCGACGTGGTGAACGAATTGGGCGAAGCTTTCTATGCCCTCGACGAAAAGGCTCACCTGCTGACTCGCAAGGGTATTCATGAACTGATGGGGTGGCAGCGGGCCGATAGCACCATCTTTGCACCCGTTCCGGCTGGAAACTATAAGGATGAATTGCCCATGCAGATGCTAGCCAGTGTGAGTCATTACGGTTTCTGGACCTACTATATGGGTACGGGCGACCAGCAGACCATTGCCGACGTGCTGCCACGGGTAAAGAAATACATCCATGTGTGGAAAACAGATGCCCAAGGCTTGGCGATACCCCGTTCCGGCGGATGGACCTGGGGCGACTGGGGAGAAAACAAGGACATGACCCTGCTGTTCAACCTCTGGTATGCGATTGCCCTGAAAGGATACGAAGAAATGAACCAGTTGGCTGGCGAGGCAGAAGAAGCTGCCTGGGCGCGTACCACCGCCGACAAGCTGCGTAAAGAGTTTCACCGTACGTTCTGGAACGGAAAATACTACGTCTCTCCGGGTTATCAGGGCAAACCCGATGACCGTGCGCAGGCACTGGCCGTCGTATCCGGAGTCTTGCCCAAAGAACTGTATCCGGTGATTCGTCCTTTCTTTTCCACCTGGTATCATGCCAGTCCGTACATGGAGAAATATGTGCTCGAAGCTCTTTGCACGATGGGGTATTATCAGGACGCCCTGAACCGCATGAAGTTGCGTTATAGCGCCATGATAGAAAGTCCGCTGACCACACTTTGGGAAGGCTGGGGCATCGGCAGTGAAGGTTTCGGAGGCGGTACCTACAATCACGCTTGGAGCGGCGGTCCGCTGACCATTCTTTCACAATACATCGCCGGCATTGAAACGCTGGAACCAGCTTTCCGTACATTCCGTGTGGCACCTCATCCGGCACATTTGAACTTCATCCGTACCCAGGTGCCGTTGTCGGGCGGTCGTCGCATCGTGTTTGAAATGGACAAGTCGGCTCACGGTGGAACCATGTACCTGCGGGTACCGGAAGGAACTTCCGCACAGGTAGTGCTTCCTGCCGAATTCCAGCGCTGGAGTGTGAACGGCGAACTGAAAAACGAACGTCAGCTGACGCTGGCTGCCGGAGAATGGCATTTTGAAATGAGCGAGAAATAGTATTCTTTAGTCCTTGTGTGAAGGACATCCGTTGCACCCACTACATCCGCATCCACATCCGTTTGATTTCCCTTTTCGGCGGATGAGGGTGTGGAAGAAGTGCCTGCCGGCCCAGAGAAGGCAGCAGACTACAATGATATATACGAGAACGTTTTGAATATCCATATTACGAATAGTTTTAGATGAATAAACTTCCTATCTGATAGACTCGAATGCTAACAAGCCAGACCGTAATAATGGTGGTGTAGGTGCGCGGCAAAGATGGCCCATTTCCATCCACCTGATTCCTGCTTGATGGCAGCTAAGGTGGCAATACACGGGAAGTAAATCAGTACGAACAACATGTATCCGTAGGCTACGAGCGGTGTGATGGGGATACGTTCGGAAAGGTCGACGGTATCCACATCGTCTTCGTTGGTGTAGAGTACTCCCAAGGTACTTACCACAAGTTCTTTGGCTCCGATTCCCGACAGGATACCGATACCCATCTTCCAGTCGAATCCCAACGGCTCGATGGCTGGTTCAATGGCTTTTCCCAACTGGCCGATATAGGAATTTTCCTGCTGTTCGGCAGTGGTTTCGTACGCTTCGTGGTTAGGATAATATCCCAGGAACCAGATGATAATGGAGGCTACCATGATGATTCCGCCCATCTTTTGAGGTATTGCTTTCCTTTTTCCCATGTGTGGCGCAGTACGACTTTGGCGGTCGGCATACGGTAGGGAGGAAGTTCCATCACGAAGGGGCTGTCATCGCCTTTCACCAGGAACTTGGTGAAGATGCGGGCCATGAGTACGGCCAGCAGGATGCCGATGGCATAGATGGACAACAGAATCAGACTGGCTTTGCCGGGGAAGAATGCGCCGATCATGACCAGGTAGATGGGAAGGCGGGCACTGCACGACATGAGCGGGTTCACTAACATGGTGACCAGTCGTGCCTTGCGGCTCTCGATGATACGTGATGACATGATGGCAGGTACATTACATCCGAATCCCATGATGAGCGGGATGAACGATTTCCCGTGAAGTCCCATTTTATGCATGATTTTATCCATGATAAAGGCCGCACGTGCCATATAGCCGGAATCTTCCCATAAAGGAGATGAAAAAAGTAGAGCAGCAGGATGTTCGGCAGGAAGACAATCACGCCTCCTACGCCGCCAATGATTCCGTCGATAATCAGGTCTTTCAGCGGGCCCGGACTCAGGAAGGTCTCTGTTCCCTGTGCAATAAGTCCCACGAGCCATTCAATGGCTTGTTGCGGGTATTCTCCCAACACAAAGGTACCTTCGAACATGATATACAGGAAGATGAAGAAAATGGGAAATCCCCAGAAACGGTTGGTCACGATGCTGTCTACCACTCGTGTAAACGCTTCCGTGTCATGATTATTTTGGGTGAAGGTTTCCTTCAAGGCTCCTGAGATAAAGCCATATTTGGCGTCGGCGATGCATTGTTCGCTGTCGTCGTTGCCCAGCTCACGCAGGCGTGCCGCTTCGTTGTCTCTGATAGCCAGGATTTCTGCTCCGTTGGGCAGGGGAGCGATGACGCGTGTCTCTATATCCTTGTCGTTTTCCAGCAACTTGATGGCCAGTAAAACGGGTAGAGTATTTGTGGCGGATATTTTCGTTTTTACTGATTTCCCTTTTTACGTTGTCGATGCTCCGTTCAATTTCCGGTCCGTGGTTGATGTGGATGTGGCGGATAAAACCTTTGGCGGTGAAGTTGTCTTCTTCGCCTGCCCCTTCATACTTATGTCCGGGCACATAGGCATCGTGCCATTCGCGGAAGTCGCGGAGAATTTCGTTCTTGATTTCTTCTTTCTGCCCCATGAAGTCGGCTCCTTCATACAAGCCGATGATGACGTGGAACAGGTTGTCAATGCCTTCACCCGTACGGCTTATCGTCGGCACCATGGGTACTCCCAACAATTCGCTCAACTTGTGGTAGTTCAGTTTGTTGCCGCTGTGCTGCAGGGCATCGTACATATTCAGTGCCACTACCATGCGTACGTTCATGTCAATAAGCTGAGTAGTGAGGTAGAGATTACGTTCCAGATTGCCTGCGTCCACTACGTTGATAATCACATCGGGTGTTTCCTCGATGATGTGTTTACGTACATAGAGCTCTTCCGGACTGTAGGCCGAAAGGGAGTAAGTACCCGGCAAGTCTACCAGGCGGAAATGATAACCTTGAAAATCAAAGAAACCCTCTTTGGCATCTACGGTCACACCGCTGTAGTTGCCCACGTGTTCGTGTCCACCTGAAGCGACGTTGAAAAGTGAGGTTTTCCCGCAGTTCGGATTTCCCACCAATGCCACATTGATGGTACGTCGTTTTCCCTGAGCAATGTTTTTCATTACCTCATCGCTTACGGGGATACCCTGCGAAATAGGTTCATGGTAAGTATCTGTGGCGGCTGTACGTCGTGCTTCTTCTTCGCTGACGATTTCAATCATATCGGCTTCCTGTCGGCGGAGGGATACTTCGTAACCCATTATTTTGTATTTGATGGGGTCTTTGAGCGGTGCATTGAGTACCACTTCCACTGTTTTTCCCTTAATGAACCCCATTTCAATGATGCGACGGCGGAATCCTCCGTGTCCGAGGACTTTGATGATGACGCCTTTTTCGCCAGTTTTCAATTCAGAGAGTTTCATGTTTTATTCACTGTTTTAATTCGATGCAAAGATAGGGCATTGCATCTTTTTCTGCAAACTATTTAGAATGTTTTTAAATTACGACATCTGTATGGGGCTTTTTCATTTTTTATCTCTAAGTTTGTACTATGTTTATAAGGAAAGTCAGTCAGTTTATAGAAGAAAAGCACTTGTTGGGCTCTGGCAACAAAGTGCTGGTGGCATTGAGCGGCGGGCCGACTCGGTGGCTCTGTTGCGAGTGCTTCTGCGTTTGGGTTATGTATGTGAGGCGGCTCATTGCAATTTCCATCTTCGGGGAGAAGAGTCGGTGCGCGATGAGCGTTTTGTGCGGGCATTGGCTGAAAGCTTAGGAGTGCCTTTGCATGTGATTCATTTTGATACAAACGCTTATGCAGCTTCTCATAATGTATCGGTCGAGATGGCGGCCCGTGAGTTGCGTTATGACTGGTTCGCAAAATTGCGGCAGGAATGCGGAGCAAAGGTAGTGGCTGTAGCACATCACCGTGATGATAGTGTGGAAACTTTTCTGCTCAACCTGGTGCGAGGAACAGGCATCAATGGCTTGCAAGGCATCCGCCCGGTGAATGGAGAGGTAGTGCGCCCGTTACTGTGTGTAAGTCGTGCGGAGATTTTGGACTATCTTTCTTCGTTGGGACAGGATTATGTGACAGACAGCACTAACCTGCAGGATGAGTTTGTGCGCAACAAGCTTCGTCTGAATGTGATTCCGATGCTGGAAACCATCAATCCGTCAGTGAGTGATACGATTGTGGAAACCGCACGCAGGTTGGCTGATGTGGCGCAAGTGTATCAGGAGGCCATACAAGCAGCCAGGAAACGGGTAATGCCTGATGGAGAAACTATTAATATTCCTACCTTGTGCAGGGAGCCGGGCGCACAGAATCTGCTTTTTGAACTGCTATACCCCTTGGGTTTCAATGCGGCACAGGTAAGTGATGTGTTTCGTGCGTTGCATGGAGAATCAGGGCGGATGTTTCACAGCCGCGAATGGACGTTACTGATAGATCGTGATCGGTTGATACGTCGTCCGTCAGGTGAAGTAGAACCTCAGCCCGAATTGTGTGTGGAGAGAATGGAAGTGGATACCGATTTTTTAGTACCCCATACTAATGAGGAAGCGTATATCGATGCGTCAATGGTACATGGGGAATTGACTTTACGCAAGTGGCAGTCGGGCGACAAATTTATTCCATTTGGAATGAAAGGCTTTAAATCGGTACGTAATTATTTGCGTGACAAAAAGTTTTCCCGTTTTGAGAAAGAGCGTCAGTGGGTGGTGTGTGATGGCGACCGCATCGTGTGGCTCGTCAATGAACGGGTAGATAATCGTTTCAGAGTGATGCCAGAGACGCGGTTGGTCATAAAAATGAAGGTAAAGTTTGTGTAATTGCATAATCTGCAGAT
>ENA-OQHF01001758-OQHF01001758.1-human-gut-metagenome-genome-assembly--contig:-NODE-1758-length-11610-cov-2.066881_pt1 | contig 11610 bp, 12 predicted proteins | sample MGYA00242559_ERZ504709 | MGnify/ENA primary metagenome ERZ504709 (study PRJEB26092, sample SAMD00036203) | human gut metagenome | host: Homo sapiens | study: EMG produced TPA metagenomics assembly of... | reverse complement strand
ACCGGATCATAAGTAAGCGTTGTTTTTACACGTCCATCTCCGAATACTTCATAGGAAATATGACACTCTGTCATCGGTGTAGTCGGCATTACATAAGTATAAGATACCACTGCGGAATGCTCTTTCACCTCAAGCTGCGGCTGATGTCCTCCCACATAAATACCATCGCGATAATCTTTGAAATTCAGGTACATACTTGCAATCTTCCACTGTGCATAACGCATCTGCATCAGGTTTCCACAGTCGTTGTCGATCGGTGCACGCCAGAAATTCGGCTTTGGAATGGACTCGATCATCTCACGACCTGCATATTTATACGATACCAGACCACCATTTAATACAGAGAACAGCACTTCAAAATGTGCACCACGGATACCGATATTATGTGTGCTGCGGATGATCTCAATCTCATCGGTGCATACAACCGGCTCTTTTTCTACCTGATATACTATACTGACCAAATGCTACCTCATGTCCTGCTTTCGCCCATACTGTATCAGCTTTTAAATGGAAAGATACAGTTACGGTATACTCACCCGGACGCTCCTGTTTCGCAATCGGAAGTTCATAGGTCTCTTCACTCAACGGTGCAACTGCTGTTGCCAGTGGTTTTGTACAGATAACTTTTCCATCCTTTGCCAGCGTTACTTTTGCATCAAAGGTATCTGTATTTACAAACAGATTTTTGTTGATAACAGTTACTTTATCTTCACTTACTTTTGCTGTGATATTCTGGTAGTTGAATTTCACTTCCTGCATCTTAGGAGATGCCTCGCGGTCTCCGCCATATGCAATACCATTACCACTGAAATTATAATCTGTCGGACGCTCACCGAAATCTCCGCCGTATGCCTGGAATTCTTTTCCGTAACGGTCTTTTTTATAAATGGACTGATCAATATAATCCCAGATAAATCCACCCTGATATTTCGGCTCTGTATCCGTCAGATCTGTATATTTGTGCATTGCACCACAGGAATTTCCCATCGCATGGGTATACTCACAGCAGATGAACGGTTTGCTGTTATCTTTTGCGAGGAACTCCTTGATTGCTTCTACAGACGGATACATCTGACTTTCCATATCACTGGTGTCATTATAGCTGCGATCATGGAAGACACCTTCATAGTGAACCAGTCTGGTCGGATCTTCGCTGCGGAATAACTGCGACATTTCAAAAATATCTTTTCCGCCGAAAGACTCATTACCGCAGGACCAGATCAGGATAGCCGGATGGTTTTTATCACGCTGATACATGGAATTTGCACGATCCAGCATCATTCCCAGCCACTCAGGTTTGTTATACGGAACAGTATATGTAAAGTCTTTGGTCATCTCAGCGACATCCCAGGAACCGTGGGACTCCAAATTGGTCTCATCAATCATATACAAACCATATTCATCACACAGCTCATAAATTTTGGACATATCCGGGTAATGGCAGGTACGGATAGCATTGATATTATTTAACTTCATGGTGGTCAGATCCTTACGCAGTTCCTCTTCTGACACATGTCTTCCTGTAACGGAGCTGAACTCATGACGGTTTACACCCTTAAATACGATACGTTTTCCGTTCAACGTCATGATACCGTCTTTCATTTCAAAACGACGGAATCCGACTTTCTGCGGAATGATCTCCTGAACGTTTCCGTTTTCATCTGATACGGTCAGTTCCAGATCATATAACTGCGGATCTTCTGCACTCCAGAGTGCCGGTGCATCCACCTTCCAGGAAAATGTATCTTCATCAGAAATTTCTTTCACATCTTCCAGAACAACGTTACCGTCTTTGGAAAGAACAATTTTTAACTGTCCCTTTCCCCATGTCTTTGTCGTAAGTTCAAAATCAGCACTTGCCAAAGACGCATCCGGAATTGCACGGATCCGGAGATCGTTTACATGCACTTCCGGAACAGTGTAGAGGTATACATCTCTGTAAATACCGGAAAAACGATAAAAATCCTGATCCTCACACCAGCTGCTGGCAGTCCATTTGAACACCTGTGCAGCCAGCTTGTTTTCACCCTCTTTTACATACTCTGTCAGTTCAAATTCAGATGGTGTAAAAGAGTCTTCGCTGTATCCAACAAACTTGCCATTCAGCCACAGAGCCAGTCCGCTCTCTGCGCCCTGGAAGGAAATAAACAAACGTTTTCCCTGCATCTGCTCCGGAACAGTAAAATATTTTACATAACTTGCAGTCGGATTAAAATGTGTCGGAATCTCACCCGGATTGATTTCCTCATGTCCTTCCCACGGATACTGCACATTTGCGTACTGTGGTACGTCATAGCCTTCCATCTGGATATGTGCCGGTACATAAATATCTTCCCAGTCTTTGCAATTGTACTCTTCTGCTTCAAATCCCGGGATCGCACTCTCATAATTTCTCGCATACTGGAATTTCCAGAGTCCGTTCAGAGACTCGCGGTAAGAAGTCTCTCTGTCAACGGCTTCCTCCTCAGATGCATAATACACATGATCAGAATGTGCATCCAGACGACCGTCACGGAAATACTCCGGATCTTTTACCATTGCATAATCAAACTGTTTCATAGGTTCCTTCTCCTTTTTCAAATAATCCATATTCATTACCTGAATGAACTGCTTCGCATCCATTCAGTTTTGTTTCAGATATATTTAGTATAGCAGATTTTGTACAACAGGTGTATAATATGTTACGCTAAAAAATATAACATTTCGAAACAGGAACTGCCAGATGCATACAGGAATATGCCATACCTTGTATCACATGCATCTTACAACAGAAATAAAGAAGTTTTTCTTATCTGTTCATCATACGATTTTCAGGAGTACCGAATATGCCTATTTACTTCAGAAGCACACCTGTAAGTGCACCTTATATGTTTGATTCAATCGGAAACCACTGGTTAGAAGAAGCGACATGCCGCCCGGAAGGCTATCCTCACTATCACTATCTGCAGACAGAAAGTGGATGCGGAGAGATTGAGATACAGGGAAAAATCTATGAATTACAGGAAAATGAGGGATTTCTCATAGCACCATCCATCCCGCATTCCTATAAAAGGAAATCTGATACCTGGTTCACCTTATTTGCCACATTTACAGGAACACTCGAAGCAAGTATCCCTTCTCTGCTACAGAACCGTTCTGTCATCTGGACCGACAGCAGCCAGAGCCTAGTGATCGCTGATCAGATTGCATCCTGTGTCGATATGATATCTGCCCACGGCCAGCAGGACACCCGCTATCTCTCCACCAGCTGTTACAGTCTGTTGCTAAACTTTGCAGATTGTGTAAACGGTCCGTCCCACATGCAGGATCCTCTTTATCAACGTATATCGTTCCCGTTGTGCGGGAAATAGAAACAAATTTTCTTCAGATCTCACAGCACAGGCACTGAGTGAAAAAGTATTCGTCTCTCCTCAGTACCTTTCCCGGCTGTTCCGACGTTTTTTTTCCTGCTCCGTGTATGAATATCTGACCATGCATCGCATCAATAAGGCAAAAGAGCTCCTGCTGGTAAATTCTTACTTAAAAGTACAGGACATCGCCTGCATGACCGGTTTTTCCGACACCAGTCATTTTATTTCCATGTTTAAAAAGGCAACGGGGATGACTCCTCTGGAATTTCGCAGGATGCACTAAGCTGCCAGAACATATGGTAGCTCCCACCTGTATAAATGACAGGATTCACTCTCCCATCTGATACTGCCCTCGCCTCTTTATCCCTGATACGTCTTTATAATATCCAAATAATAGACAAACTGGACAACCAGCGCGATGTGTCCGGACGCAGCTGCAAACAGACTGGCAATGTTACATACTTTAAACACTTTTGGATTTGTCACACAATACTTGAATACAAAAATAAAAATCACTACTGCCGCAATGATATATGGTATAGAACTGAGCACACCATCCACAAGATATCCCTGTACCGGATATGCATCCCTGACATCCATTACCCAGGAATAAAATGCACAACCGATAACAATATAAGCTACTGACAATACATTACAGATTCGTTTTAATTTTTCAGAAAATGTCCATTCCATTTCTGCACCTCCGCACCGTTTTTCATAAGTCATTTGACACTATCCAGTCGTAACCTTGCTCCAGTCTTTCTCTTGTTGACTTTACTATAACATGAATTCCTTACAGTGCATCTTAATAAATCTTACATTTTCTTACTTTTCTCGAAAACAGAACATATGCACCTGAATTTATGTTACCATATTCTCAGACAACATTATTTCAATTTGAACAAACCAAAAGGCGGGCAATATAATGGGACAGACAATATTAATTGTAGAAGACGATAAAGATCTCAGAGAAAATATCTGCAGCATTTTACAAAACGAAGGTTTTCAGACAACAGAGGCCCAAAATGGCACACAGGCTCTGGACAAACTTCTTCCATCTGTATCTCTGGTCATTCTGGACATCATGATGCCTGGCATTTCCGGCATTGAAACCTGTCAGCAAATACGCAGTTTTTCCTATGTACCAATTCTGTTTCTGACAGCGAGATCATCCGAAAGTAACAAAGCACAAGGGCTTTATGCCGGTGGAGACGACTATCTAACAAAACCATTTTCTTATATAGAACTCGTTGCCCGGGTACGTGCCCTTCTGCGGCGAAATGAATGTTACCACTATCAGAAATCAGACAGTACACCGACCGAAACCCGCGAACAGTTGCAACGTCATGACATCATTCTGACCGTTAATCCTCCGCAGGTCACTGTCCGTGGCATTTTAACAGAACTAACAGACACGGAATTTCAATTATTATATTTATTTTTAAAATATCCGACCAAAATTTTTTCCATCCAAAATCTGTATGAAAGTATCTGGCAGGAACCTTTTTTCACATCCTGCGCCAACACTGTTATGGTACATATCCGCAGATTACGTTTGAAGATAGAAAAAAATCCGCAAAAACCAACACTGATACAGACCGTCTGGGGAAAGGGATATCGTTTTGGATAATCAGAGACATACACTTAATAAAAAAAGTGAACACGTTTATCATTACAAAATAGCAGGATTAGTTGCAGGTGCCCTATTCTTGGGAACCCTCATCTCCGCAGTACTTTTTCTGTCTGGAGACAAAATTCTGCATTCCTACTTTGAAACATCCGATTATTTATATCGCATAGAAACTCACCGCATGTATACGTTGCAAAACTGGGTGAATGAGAATAACATTTCCGCTTCTGATACAGATCAACTGTCAGAATGGATGTCTCAGCAGAACCTTTCCAATATGTTCATTCAACGAAATGACAACTCACTCTTCCGCAATCTTTCCACAAAGTCCTTTTCATCCAGCACAGTATTTCAGATACAATCTCTTCCGGATGTTGCGAAACGCAATGCACACCGGATCTATTTTTCTGATGGTGCTGCTGATGTCTTTATCTATGAGGGTTTTGAACAAAAATATTATATAATTCTCTTTTTAAGCACCGGACTGATTGGCATACTGACTTCCATGCTGATCTTTTTCTCCGGTTTTAAAAAAGAAAATCAATGATATCCGTATTCTAAATCAGAAAATTTCTGATATTGGAGCTGGAAGCCTAGATACACCGATTTCCATTACCGGCAATGATGAGATTGCATACCTTACCTCCGGCATTGAATCCATGCGCGTTTCCTTACTGGAAAAAGAACAGCATGAACAGGAAATGAAACAGGCACAGCAACGGCTGGTGCTTGGAATGGCACACGATTTACGTACTCCCCTGGCTACCCTTCTGACCGATCTGGAACTTTTGAAAAGACAACCTTCAGAAACGGATAAATTAAAATATGCCGAACGTGCCCTAATAAAAACACAGGAAATCCGCACACTCTCCGACCAGCTATTTGAATATTTCCTTGCCTCTGCAGAGGAACCAGTTCTTCTGGAACCATGTGAATCTGCCAAGTACGCTCTGGGAGACTATCTCTCTGAACTGTATCTGTATTTATCACAGGAAGGGTTTGAAGTATACGCCGAAGAATTATTCTCACAGGAAGTCAAAGTTCGTATCCACATGGAATATATGAACCGCATTATCAATAATATTTTTTCTAATATTCAAAAATATGCAGACAGACAGGAATCCATTTTTTTCAGTACCAACCGGACAGACGACTACCTGGTCATTTCATTCCGAAATAAAATTGCTGCCGCTCCCTATTCCCCCAGCACTGGAATCGGAGTTAAAAATATTGCATTAATGATGCAGAAAATGAATGGGAAAATGGAGCAGTTCGCAGATTCAAATTACTATGAGATACAGTTATATTTTCCAATTTGCCAAGTCACAGTTCCCCCTCTGAATCAACCTGCTAATACTCATCACCGTCCCATTTTATCTCAGCTTTCGCTGACCAGAATCACGCACCAAGTCTCACGTGCGTTTGACTTGAATTTCACTTCACATTTTGCTAGTATTATACACGAACTAAAATTCCAGGAATGCCCTCGGCATTCTTTCTCACTGTACAGGAGGACTTTTCTATATTATGAATGAAATAGATTGCGCAGATCAAAAACATATTTTTCGCGGAGAACTGGCTCTGCTTCTTGTTATTATAATGAACAGCTTCGGTGTCGTACTAATGCTCTATTCCGGTTCCGGAATTTCCGCTATTTCCAGTGTTCCTTACGCATTTTCAGAAGTATTTCCTTTTCTTTCTCTTGGCACATGGACCTATATCTTTCAGGCTATTCTGATCGCATCACTGATGATCCTGCGAAAACATTTTGTGATAGAATACCTGCTGAGTTTTGTAGTTGGTTTTGCCTTCAGTATGATGCTGGATGTACACAAAGGATGGATTTCCATTCTACCGTATAATATTCCAATGCGAATTATCTATTTTTGTATCAGCTACCTGCTGCTCTGCCTTGGAATTGCACTCTCCAACCGCTGTGGACTTCCAATCATTCCGACAGATCTCTTTCCGAGAGAGTTATCCGCCATCAAAAACTTTAAATATTCAAAAGTAAAAATATCCTTTGATGTGATCTGTCTGGCAACCACCGCACTGATCACAGGTATCGGCATCGGACGCATCAAAGGACTTGGCATCGGAACGGTACTGGCAGCATTCACCATGGGAAAAGTCATTGGCATCGTCGGTGAGACACTAGATAAGCACTTCCGCTTTGTGACCTTCCGGACGGCCAGGTGAGTCTTGTTTGTTTGGTTGAAAATTTAATACTTAATACGAAAACAAAGCATCTTGTCAGGACACCCGACGTTCTCTACCTTCATTTCAGCTCGGCCTTTCAGACTGAGCTAAATCTTCCGCAAGTATGCGCAATAATTCTCATTTATATCTGCGCGTGCACAAAATGTTTCATAGCTGTATTGCACGCGCGGCACCCCGGTGCCATCATGTAAATGGGGCAATAAAAAATCATCCAAAGACAAGACGGTAGGTCAATTTTCGTCATCGGAGTGAGCATAGCCCGCCTCCGTGAGTGTGTCTGAGCACGCAGTTTCTGCGTGCGAGTTCGCGGGAGGAGGCGGAAATAAGCGGCGCAACGAAGATAGAAAATTGTCCGTGTCTGTCTTGGATGTTTTTTATTGTCCATTACACGACACCCTATCCAGTACTCTTCCGAAACCACGCTCAAAAAAGAACCCCCATAAACAGCCCCGAAAAAGTTATTGAAAATCCGGAAGAATACCGCCCCCGGAAGTCCGAGAATTCCTACCGCAATCGACAATGCTCCGAACGTGTTGAACACAGCCTGACAGCCATAAGTCGCTGACAGCCCCACTCCGATACCACCGATAACCCCCACATAGTTGTAAATAGACGGCGGCAGTAGATAATACAATGCCAGAAATATAAAACATCCTACAATGTTGCCCGGCACTCTGGATTTTGCACGTTTCTTTGCGTCCTCATGGAACGGCACCAGAATAGACATAGCTGCGATACCGATCCACATCCGACGCGGGACATGCAGCAGACCCGCAATCAACATGGCTGTTGTGACACCGAATACCATAGTGATCTGCCATCTCGTCCGCAGGGAATGGATATCAAACTCCTTAAAAATATCCCCCAAGCTGCGTTTATACACTTTTTTCCGGTGATTTCGGTAATAAACGATCAGTGTTGCCGCTGCTCCGATTCCCATAGCGATCAGACGCTGTATATACAGATCCCCGGTTACATCATAACCATAAAGTAAAAGGTAACAAAGCAGCAGTGTGGAATGATTGAACATCACCACATTGTGGCAGCCCAGCACCATAAGGAGCAAAATACATACGGTGTTTACAAGAAATTCCTGTACAAGCCCCCCTGCATTTGCCAGGCGCGGACCAAAAGTCAATATGACAAACATAAGTGTCAATGTTCCCATCGCATGTGGTGTCCGGATTCCGAAATCCGCAAACCGGAATGCCATCACGCACAGCAGAACTACTAACACCCACAATGCTGTTGCCATTTCCAAAAATCTTACTGAATCCAATAACCACTGCCATGCAAAATGCCATGGTCAGGCATATTTTAAATAAATAAATCGCCGTATGGCGCATCTTGTCTTTTCGATTGGTGCAGCTGCGGATCAGAGCTTTGGAACCTGCCTGATTCAGCTGCAATTCCTGATATACTGTCATTCTTTTTTCCTCCGAAATACAAAAAAGCTTACTAATAATATAATTCAGCACCAGAATCACGATCTGTGCTGCAAATTTTACAAGTACACTGTTTCCATGAAGCAAGGTAATAAAAAGAAACAGAAGCAATTCTTCTACACCAAGTGTAAACAGGCGACCACCGTAAAATCTTGTCATTTCCCGGCAGACATCGAAAAATCCGGTGATTTTTGACTGGAATACCCAGATTTTGTTTGTGACATATGCGAAAGTCACTGCAAAAATCCAGGAAATAATGTTGGCGATCAGTTCATTAATACCAAGTCCAACATTGACCCAGGCATAAGACCCGATACTGACAATGGTGGTTAATCCGCCAAACAACAGATACAGCAACATTTCTTTATTTTTCTGATAGAACGGTTCAAAGATCCGAAACAGATGCAGATGCATCATACGGTCAAATATATCTTCTTTCTTCTGTTCCACAAGATCACTCCTTTTTCTCCAGCACCTTTTTCACGACATACACCGGACGATGCTTTCCCTGGATATAGGTTTTGGCGAGATATTCTCCCAAAATCCCCATAACCAGCAGCTGTATACCGCCAAGAAATAACACCACAACAATGGTTGTCGCATAGCCCGGCACATCAATCCCGGTAAGCAGGGTGTGTGCGATAATAATGATGCCATATACAATAGCAAAAACAGATACTAGTGCTCCACAGAAAGTAGCCAGCCGCAATGGCATGGTAGAAAAAGAAATGACTCCTTCCATCGCATATTTGATCAGTTTTGCAAAGCTCCATTTTGTGGTTCCCGCAAAGCGTTCCGCTGCTACATACGGAATGTATTCCGTTTCAAATCCCACCCAGGAAAATAAACCTTTGGAAAAACGGGAAATACTCCGGCATATCCAGCAGTGCTTCCTGCACGTTTCTGCGGAAGGTGCGGAAGTCACTGGCATTTTCCCTCAGATCCACTTCGCTGAGACGGTTGATAAATCGGTAAAAATGATCTTTGCATCCAAGCCATAAACTTTCCTTCATGCCGCTGTTTCTGATAAGCTGCTACCACATCCACATCCGGTTTTTCTCCAGAATCTCTGTCATATGCTTTACAATCTCCGGATCCTGCTGCAGATCCGCATCAATGATGGACAGATATGTTCCGGTTGCATAATGAAGTCCTGCATAAATAGCGGCTTCTTTTCCAAAAATTTCTGGAAAAGTTTACGACAAGAACGTTGCTGTACTCTTCATGCAGGTGCTGCAGTTTTTTATAAGTGTCATCCTTGCTGCCATCGTTTACGAAAATCACCTCAAACTCTGCGGGATCAAATACCTGTAGGCATCTGTCGTAAAAGGCATCTACATTCTGGGCTTCGTTATAACATGGTACGATCAATGATAATTCTTTCACGTGTCTCTCCTGTCTCTTGAATAATAACGCCTCCGGCAAATCTGCCGGAGGCTGTCATCTTTCTCAGTTTCTGCTTAAGCATTAAGCTCTGCATGTGCACAGTTTAATGCAGCTTCAATGGTATCATCCATATCGTAGTATTTATACATACCAAGACGGCCGCCGAAAATTACATTTCCTTCTTTTGCTGCCAACTCTGTGTATTTCTCATAGAGACTCAGGTTCTTCTCATCATTCATCGGATAATATGGTTCGTCCCCTTTGCTCCATGTCTTCGGATACTCTCTTGTGATAACGGTATCCGGCTGTGTACCATAAGTAAAATGCTTGTGCTCAATAATTCTGGTATACGGAACTTCATACTCTGTGTAGTTTACAACCGCATTACCCTGATAGTTCTCTACTCCCTCCAGTACCTCTGTCTCGAAGTTCAGGGAACGGTACTCAAGTTCACCATAACAGTAATTATAATACTCGTCGATCATACCTGTGTATACGATCTTATCGGCCTGCTCCATGAAAGCTTCTCTGTTTTTGAGGAAATCCTCTTCCAGTTTTACTTCCACTCCGTCCAGCATGCGCTCGATCATCTTAGTATATCCCTCTACCGGGATACCCTGGTAATCATCGTTAAAGTAGTTGTTGTCATAAGTAAAACGTACCGGAAGACGTTTGATGATAAAGGATGGAAGCTCTGTGGCACGTTTGCCCCACTGTTTCTCTGTATAACCTTTTACCAGCTTTGTATATACGTCCGGTCCGATCAGGCTGATTGCCTGCTCTTCCAGGTTCTGCGGATTCTCTACATGATAAGCAGCTTTCTGCTCTTCAATCTTTGCCTGTGCTTCCCGCGGAGTTACCACACCCCAGAGTTTGTTGAATGTGTTCATGTTAAACGGCATATTGTAAATCTCACCTTTGTAGTTCGCTACCGGTGAATTTGTATAACGATTAAATTTTGCAAAATGATTTACATAATTCCATACGGTCTCATTGGATGTGTGGAAAATATGCGCACCATACTGATGAACATCGATATCTTTTACCTTATCGGTATAGATATTTCCTGCAATATGATTTCTTTTGTCAATCACCAGACATGTTTTTCCGGCTTCTTTGGCTTCGTGTGCAAATACAGCACCGAACAGTCCGGCTCCTACGATCAGATAGTCATACTTCTTCATGACATATTCCTCCTTCTTTTTCCCTTTTTTATTCTGCTCCTTCTTTTGCAAACACAACTTTAAAAGTTTTTAAAATAATCTTCAGATCCAGTTTCAGACTCCAGTTTTCGATATAATATGCATCCAGACGGACAATTTCCTCGAAATCTGTGATCTCGCTTCGTCCGCTTACCTGCCACATACCGGTCAGACCCGGTTTCATACTCAGGCGTACTTTGTGGTGCAGATCATATGCTGCCACCTCATCCACAGTCGGCGGACGGGTACCCACAAGACTCATATCACCGCGCAGAATATTGTAAAACTGCGGCAATTCATCGATACTCAGACTTCGGATAATATTTCCCGATGCCCTTACCCGGTCCTTTTTCGCTACCGATAATACGTGGATCATT
>ENA-OQHF01001757-OQHF01001757.1-human-gut-metagenome-genome-assembly--contig:-NODE-1757-length-11614-cov-2.407504_pt1 | contig 11614 bp, 13 predicted proteins | sample MGYA00242559_ERZ504709 | MGnify/ENA primary metagenome ERZ504709 (study PRJEB26092, sample SAMD00036203) | human gut metagenome | host: Homo sapiens | study: EMG produced TPA metagenomics assembly of... | reverse complement strand
AGATGATTGAAAACCGTTCCTTTGAGGCAAGGGAGGCCTATGGCAATCCGGGGAGGTTTTATGCGGTGGATGATCCGGGGTATGCCTGGAAGTCCGTACAGCAGTCCGGGGAAGAAGCTCCGTTTATGCAGTATGTGACAGGTACTCCGGTGTCAGAGGCGAATCCGCATTATCTGCGTTTTACTGCAAAAGCAGCAGGACAGGGTTTTGCAAACAAGGCATACGATGGGATCCGTCTGGAAAAAGATCATACCTATCGTGTGTCTTTTTATGCACGGTGTGTGGCGTATGAAGGCGATACTTTTCAGATAAAGGTCATAAAAGACGGACAGGTTTTTGCAGAGGCGGCAGTAAATGCGGTGAAGCCGGTACCTTATGTGCCGTTCTGTGATCTGAAAATCCCGATGGAGATTGGTTACGGTACGTTAAATCCGGGAGATTCAGCACATTCGTGAGATGGATCAGAGCGGCAAGTGTCGTAGAAGTGAGTGGATAAAATATGAGGTGGTACTTACAGCGCAGGATGATGTCCGTGGGGCGCAGTTTGCAATTACGTTTGATGTGCCGGGTATCGTAGAGTTTGATCTGATCTCCATGATACCGGAAGATGCAGTGGCAGGGATTTTCCGGAAGGACCTGTTTGAGGCATTGCAGGCGATAAAACCGGGATTTGTGCGTTTTCCGGGCGGCTGTATCGTGGAGGGTATCAGCCTAGACAACCGTTATTACTGGAAAAATACCGTGGGTGATGTGAAAGATCGGCGCTATATCCCGAATCTTTGGGCAATTTGACGATGACTGGAGCAAGAATGATCCAATGACAAAGCGGCCGGATTGCACATTACGGTCAGTCCTTTGGACTTGGATTTTATGAATAGTTTTCTGCTGTGGTGAACTGCTGGATGCAAAACCGCTTCCGGTGCTGAATATCGGTACGGCGTGTCAGTTCCGTTCCACGGAGATGGTAGATTCTGACAATCCAAAGTTTGAGGAATATGTACAGGATGCACTGGATCTCATTGAGTTTGCCAACGGACCGGTGGACAGTACATGGGGCGCATTGCGGGCGAGAATGGGACATCCGGAGTCTTTCCATATGGATTTTCTGTCTGTGGGAAATGAACAGTGGGAGACACAGTATCTGGATATGAAGCATCGCTATGAGCGGTTTGCGCAGGCAATTCATGCGAAATATCCGGAGATCCGGCTGCTTGGAACCGCAGGTCCTTTTATGGAATGCTCCATTACAGAGGATGCATGGAAGTTCTATCGGGAAAAGGCGAAAGAGAATCCGGACTTCAGCTATGCTGTGGATGAGCATTATTATGTCAGTCCACAGTGGTTATATGACCATGTGGCAATGTATGATGAGTATCCGCGGAATGTGGCAGTATTTGCCGGAGAGTACGCCGCACATACCGAAGACCGGGCAAACTCCATGGAGAGTGCGCTGGCGGAAGCAGCACTTCTGACCGGCATTGAGAAAAATGCGGATGTGGTGAAACTTGCTTCCTATGCACCGCTGTTTAACCGCATCGGACACAGTCAGTGGAAGCCGGATATGATCTGGTTCGATGACAGTGATGTGTATCTGACACCAAATTATTATGTGCAGAAATTGTTTGCAAATCACAGAGGTACCTACACTATTCCGTTGCAGAAACAGGATGTGAAATTGCGAAAGGAAGGCATCTATGTATCTGCCGCAGTGGATGCGCAGGGTGAGATCATTCTGAAACTAGTCAATACAAATCATCGGGAATATGCACTGATGCTGGAGGATGCAGATGGCCTGGCGGTAAGGACAACGGGACAGATGTGGACGTTGCGGGGAACCGGGGAAATACCGGAGGGCAGACCGGAGGTGTCAGCGGTGACAGAGGAAACGGCGGAAATCGATGGATGTGTGTTCATACCGGCACAGAGTCTGGTTGTGCTCCGCTATCAGTAATGATCACTGGATTAGATGATCGCGGTATGAAGTAAAAAATGTAATTTTGGAATAAAAAGATGTTGAGGTTAAAAGATGCCATACGAATTGTTCCGTACTTCGTACTCCCACAATTCTACCCAATATTCGCATATCGTGAAGCTGACGCTCCACTTTTATGCTCATATCGGGGCGGGTCATTAAGCCATAAAACCACTCCTGTGCAAGCACATCGTGGTTTCAGGCTTTTGACCCTGGCATCTCCATTATATTGCCATTAAAATTTTCTGAGTCCAATACTTCCGTCATCTTCGGTGTTTTCAATGGCACGGATTTCTACATAATAACCGGCATTTGCATTGATCTCCACGTAGACACGATCACCAACTTTATGACCAAGAATGGCTTTTCCGATTGGAGATTCCGTAGAAATCCAGCCTTTCAGGGAGTTTCCACGCACGGTTGTCACCAGTGTATACACTTCTTCTTCGTCATCATCTTCAAAATATAAAGTAACTTTATTGTTGATTCCAACTTCATCGGAGTTTGACTCATCAGATACAACTACCGCTGTTTTGATCATGCGCTCCAGATAACGGATACGGCTTTCGTTGGCATTTTTATCTTTTTTTGCTGCGTGGTACTCAAAATTTTCACTGAGATCGCCATGCGCTCTTGCCTCTTTTACGGCTTCCAATGCTTCTTTACGAACTACCAGTTTCCGATATTCGATTTCCTCTTTCATTCGTTCAATGTCTTTTTCTGTCACTTCATCATGCATAATATCGATACCTTCTTTCCAAAAATAAAGATAACAAAAGGAATGTCATTTTCTCTCATTTTGTGTATTACATAGTGAAGAATCCGAACTGTGCCATTGAATAAGTGATCAGGATGATCACCAACATTACCGGTGCAATGTATTTTATCATCACATTGTACAGTTTTTCACGATTCATTTTTTCACCATTTCGTTTTACTTCATCTGTAACAGTCTTTGCTCCTGCTGCCCATCCGATCAGAATACAGGTGCACAGTGCTACGATTGGCATTAGTACACTATTACTGATATAATCAAAGAAAGTCAAAAAGTCCATCCCAAGAATCTTGATATGTGCCCATGCACCATTGCCCAGAGAGGATGGGATTCCCATTATAATACTGATAATGATGCAGATCGCAACGCTTTTCTTACGGCTGATACCGAATCGATCCATAAAGGAAGATACGATAGCTTCCATAATCGAAATGGAGCTGGTCAATGCAGCCAAGAATACAAGCACAAAAAACAAAATTCCGATGATCGTGCCACCTCTCATCTGCTCAAATACTTTCGGAAGTGTTACAAACATCAATCCTGCTCCGCTTGCTTTTGTTCCTGCTTCACCGCTGAATACATAAACTGCCGGAACGACCATAAATCCGGCCAGCAGAGCAACCACTGTATCAAAAATCTCAATCTGATTTACAGATTTTGTCAGGCTTGTCTCGTTTTTTGTATAAGAGCCATAAGTAACCATGATTCCCATAGCCAGACTCATAGAATAGAACATCTGTCCCATGGCTGCACACACTGTTTTCAGTGAAAACTTCGTAAAATCAGGCAGGAGATAGTACTTAATACCGGCACTTGCTCCCGGTAATGTAAAAATATAAATGGAAATGATCACAGAAATAATCAGCAATAACGGCATCAGGAATTTACTGATTTTTTCAATTCCTTTATTGACACCAAGCAGGATAACTGCTGCGGTCAGTCCCAGATAAACAGCGAAATAAATCATCGGTGAGATCGAATTTCCGACAAAATTTCCAAAAAACTATCTGCTGCTGCATCCAGTCCATGACCACTAATAAATGTTACCATATATTTTACAACCCATCCGCCGATTACACAATAATACGGCAGGATGATCACCGGAACGATCGGTGCCAGCACGCCTAAAAATCCAAATTTTTTATTGATGGCTTTGTATGCAGTACCCGGACTCTGTTTTGTCTTGCGTCCGATTGCAATCTCGGTAGTCATCAATGTGAAACCGAAGGTCAGTGCCAGAATGATATATACCAGAATAAAAATACCTCCGCCATACTGCGCGGCAAGGTAAGGAAAACGCCACAGATTACCAAGTCCCACTGCGCTTCCTGCTGCTGCAAGCACAAAACCGATTCCGCCAGAGAAACTGCTGCGCTCCTTTTTGTTATGTTCCATATTAAATCCTCTTTCTCTCATTATTTCTTCTGTTCCGATTTTTTATCGGCGTACCTTTTATTATATCATTGACACTCATATATTTCAACAAATATACTGTTTCTTGAGTTTCCCCTTCTTGAGTTTCTGCGATCATTCCTGTGGTAAATGCATAAACAGATGCTGCTGACGTCTTATTTTTTTCCAGTGTTTTCAGTTCTTCCACACAGGCCTCAAAATGTCTTTGCTGTCTGGTCAGTTCTACTTTATTGAACAGCTTTCGGTTCCATTTCATTCTGAGCATTGTCCTTTTCGGTGCATTGGGATGACTTTCGTGTTCCGTCATCCTTTCATCCAGCTCCCATCCAAAATGAAATCCGGTTCAAATCAAAGACAGTGATAAAATCCATCCGCAAACAAAGGAAGCCGAATGATTCAGCACCAATCTGCTTTCTTCTCTAAATCTGAAATTATCTTTTATCTGTTTTCCTGCATACTGAGCACCTGTCTGCTGTTTTTGCTTTTATGTTATGTCTGTCCACTTTCTTACACTGCTTTCCTCTAAAATATGCTCTCTATTCCATTCTTCGCTCCGGTTTTGCTGTATGCAGCATTTCCTGCAACAGGCTTTCCTTTTCCGGCTTATAGACCAGACCTCGATAATAAGGGATACGGGGAACAATCGGAATCACACGCAGTGGTTGAAACTTGCGGCCGAATTATGTGATAATATATAGATATTTCCATTCATTGCATACATTTAAAATATTTCCGACAGAGTATGGCAGACCTTTCAGTTTCCAGTTCAGTTTATCTGCATACTCATACAATGCCCTTGTTGCACTGCTTTTGGAAGTCCAGCAATAAATCCGGTAACCGCATAAATCTTCCGGGTGAATTGCTTTCTGTGATGCCAGCGCATGATTTGGACTCATAATACAGCACAGATCATCTTCAATAATCTTAGTATAGCAAAATCCTCTCCGATATAACTGTTCGTTATCTTCATATTCCAGAAAATCAATGCTGCCATCCATAAGCATCCCAAAATTGTGCTCATGGGTATTTGCAGTAGACATGATCTGCTGAATCTTAAAATGGGATTTGCGTTCTACCTCCATATACCAATTCATCATATCTGTAATCGAATACATACCTATCCGGATTTCTCTTTTATTGGAAAAATATATTTCTTTGCACTCTGACACTGTGTCCTGATACGACTGATACAGACCCTTTACTCTGTCATAAAAAAGTTCACCCGGTCTGGTCAGATACAGCCCTTTGCTGGATCTGACAAAAAGAGGAAATTCCAGCTCCACTTCCATGGTGTCAATCTGCTTTTTTAATGCTGTTTTGGTCGTATTTAATATTTCTTCCGCTTTGGTAAAACTTCCAATTTCAGCAATCGCAAGAAAATTCTTTATCTGTACCGTATTCACACTAATCCCTCATTTCTATCCTTGCAATTATTACTTAACGTTAGCAAAAGAGCCATGATTCGTCAAGTCCCTGTCATAGATATTTCACTCATGACAAATGACGGTTCACAAAATATTATGTGAACCGTCATCTGTCAGATTCCTTCCGCATCTTCGCATCAGATGCCTGCTTTCAACTCATTTAAAATCGCTTTTATCTCACATTCTGAGTTCATGGAAAATGCCTCATACGGCACGTCATTACTGTCCAATTGTTTCCAGTATTTTTCCAGATAGTACTGCAAAATTTCCTCTGCCGACATACTCTTCTGATACAGGCCAGTAACCATCTGCACCTTTTCTTCCATGTCTTTTATGACATCCTGAAATACTGTCTCTGCCAGATGTGCAGGTACTATTCCATAATGTGGAAACACATAATGTTCCGTCTGAAACTGACGACAGCGTTCCACAGATTTCTTTGCCTGTTCAAAACTTTTCAGCACACAGGTTGTAATATATTTCGGACCGCGTACCATTCCGGTAGACTCGCTGAGAATCATGACTTTTTTCGTTTTTCCAGATTAAAACGACATACAGCAGTTTGTATGACCGGGCGTCTCCAGGCCACGAATACATGCATCTCCAAATGAAACTGTCTCACCATCATTCAGTATCTGTTCCACCTGCATACGCGACATATCCAGTGGTGCCGCCAGATTTTCACCGGTATATTCTCTTGCTGCCACATCGCTCATATGTACAATTCCTTTAAATGTGCTTTTTCTGTTCAGAGTATATTTTGCATAAGAACTTCCATATACAACGGCTTCCGGCCACACTCGTTTCACTTCAGAAAGTGCACCCATATGGTCATAATGAGAATGTGTCAAAAACACAGCATCCAGATGACGCTCCTTTCCAAGTACCTCCTGAATATTTTCAATCAGCAGATCTGCGCAGTATGCCATACCGCAGTCAATCAGTACCATTTTTTCCTGTATGAGATAAAGCAGCGCATCACTTCCTGCTCCGGCAGTTACCCTGATAATTGATTCCGGGTAGGCATACCGGTCAAACCCCTCTATATTTTGCACATTCTCTCTTGTATAGTATACTTTCATTTTCTCCTTATTTTTCTATCTTTTTAAATCCACAGGTGTTCAGTAAAATTACTGCAACAATGCTTTCGACCAGAAATACAATCATGGCAAAGGTATAATTTCCGCCAAACCGGCTGGTGCTGAATGCCAGAAACAGAACTTGCCGTCGCCCGAAATATAGAAGCGATCGCCGTCGCCAGCGAATAAAACATCATGTATGTGCTTCCACCTCCACCTGCCATCGTCAGATACGAGGATGGCTGCAGATTGTTGGGAGCCCCCCATCATAAACATCACCACATAATAACCGATCACCATCACTGCCACCCAGCCCTTTGGAGCCAGGCCAAAGACTGCAAGCCCGCAGATCTCCAGAATAATAAACAGAGTGACTACAAATCGCTGACCGATTCTGGTATCCATAAACCCGGACACGATACTGCCAAGTAACTGAAAACCACCTGCAAATGTTGCAACCAGCACTGCCTGTTCTGAACTCAGTCCTTTGGAAACCATGATCGGAATAATTGCTACCGAAAGCCCCATCATACCGGGCATACTTAATCCCCAGCCGACTGAGAACAGAACAAATCTTGGTTTTTTCAGTAATTCTTTATACGTCCATTCTGTCTGTGCAGCAACTGACACTTTCGTTTCCGCTTCCAGGTTTCCGTTTTCCGGAAATAATCCCACACTCTCCGGTGTATCATGAATCACAAAAATCCCTGCGACCGCCAGTAGTATGACAAGAATGCCGACAAACATCATGGCATGTGCGATACCAAACCGACTGCTAGCTTTTGAAAACAGTGGCAACCAGACCAGGCTTGAAACAATAATCACGGATGTTACAATTCCGAGGATTTCACCTTTGCGTTTCGGATACCAGTTCCCTATTCTGGCACCTACCGTAATCTGTGCATAAAACATCGTTGCAATATAGTTTGTTGCAATAAAAATACCCGTCATCCATGCAGGAACCAGCGGAATTAAAATATAGCTGATACCTCCGATGAATAAACCCAATACTGTTAATGTTTTCAGGCTGAATTTTTTAGATATGACACCAACACTTAATGCAAAAATAACGGAAATCAGATTTCCAATCGTATTGGCATGATATAGCGTGGATGATGACATACCTTTCATTTCCGCAACGGCCGGTATAAAAATATTCAGCGAAACTGTAGTCAGAAAATTAAATAACATAAAGGATATCATACAAACAATAATCGTCTGTACTGACTGTATCCTCCAGCTTTTTGTCCTCATATGCTTCTCCTCTCGAATGACTCCCCATCTTATTTCCATATGCCCTGTAATCCTTACGGGCACATTTCAGAACGGTATGCCAGCTGAATCTGCAAAGCCCTCATCCTATCTTCGAATGAGGGTTATGCAGAAATCAATATACCTTTCACATGAAATTAACACTCACGTGTTTTCTTCACCGAAATCCAGTTGCGCTGTGCGGCAGGTAACGGAGCCGGTTCTCCCTTTTTACCAATGATATTTCGAGAACACCAATGCCTCCCTTCAAAAGCTACCACATCACCCGGTGCAATCCAGTTTTTCTTTTCTCCGCCGCTTCCTCCCGGAAGAGTGCCACTGGTTAAAGATATCTCCCGGGAAGATGGTCTGAACCTGACTTACATAGTAAACCAGATGTTTTAACGGAAAATAGAAGTCCGCATGTGTCTCTGCACATTTTTTATCATTAATGCTTACCGTAAACATTACTCTTTCAATATCCGGAATCTCATCTTTGGTTACAATGCACGGACCTAAGGAAGATGCATTATCTTTACACAGGCCAGGACCAAGATTTACGCTCATCTCTCGGTTCTGAAAATCTCTTGTACTCCAGTCATTATAAATAGTATAGCCGTAAATATAATCCTCACCGTTTTCTTCCGGAATATTTCTTCCTTCTTTTCCGATGATCACACCGATCTCAAGTTCAAAGTCAAAGACGTTTGTCAGTTCCGGCCACGGAATCATTTCATCTGTTCCATAAATCTCCGTTGTTCCGGTTTTGTAATAAGTCGGTAAATTATACCATTCTTCCGGCATCTTTGTTAATGATGGTTTTGTATTTCCCCACGCTGCTGTATCTTTCATAGATTCAATTCCGTCCAGCATATGTTTTTCACTCAGAGAAAAGCAGCGAACAGAATTCGGACGCGGAATCGGTGTCAGCAACCGGATTTCCTCCCGGTCAAATACAATCTGTGTATCATAAGCCTGACAGATTTCCTGTCCGGTTATGTAGTCTACAGCCTCCTGTGCTGCATCCAGTGTCTTCTGACCACCTTTGATAAATTCAATCATATGATCCGGGCATTCCTGCAGCGCTGTCTGCGCTGCATCTTCTTCCTGATGGCTTCTCAATAAAACTTCTCTTGCAGATGTCAGATCTACAATTTTTTCATCTTTTCTGATTGCACCCACACGGCGGATTTCTCCCACCGGTGTCTGAATTCCAAATGTTACTAATTTCATACTCTCACCTTTTTCTTACATTTCTTTATTTACCATGTTCTGATGTCCTGCTTCCGGATCTGCATCCTGACGCAATTCTGAAGAATAGCACTCATGACACAAACTGGAACGGATGTATTTTGTAAATTCTTCACGCAGAGGCTGTGTAAAGGTCTCCCGCGTCATACGTCTTACCATTCTGGATGGTACTTTTTTCATCAGATCACGTGCAAATTCCCATGCGCGCTCCAGCTTCTGTTCCATGAGGTACAACTTCTGCAAAAATACCGAGTTCTTTTCCTTTCTGTGCATCAATGACACCACCGTTCAGCAGCATTGCCCGACCGGCATTCGGTCCGAGTAATCTGTCATATAAAATATTCACTCCATCGATCGGTGCACATCCCGCATCCTGAATATGACGGTCCACCGTATAGGCATTATCACCTGCAATGATATAATCTGACAATAATACAGACTCCGGATGAATCGTAAAAGCACCGTTGCAGGCACAGATCACCGGAACCGGAAGATCCAGCCATGCCAACGGAACACGTGTAGCAGTCAGATACCACCAGTCATAAGTAACACTGGATTCATATTCTACATGAGCAAAAGACATTTCCGGATCTGACAGAGACAGGAAACTGTCTCCTGTTCCGGTAATGATGATCAGTTCATTCTCCGGATCATGTGCAATATCAAACAGTAAACCAAGATAACCTGTATGCATCGATTCACAGAATAATACCGGTCCGTCATTGGTGTGGAACTGTACTTCCAGAATTCCTTTCTCTCTGCGCAGATGCGCCATACCATCCCATTTTTTTTGCATAGTCATCTAAATAAGTACGAAACGGTTTGTGTTTATCATAAGTGTATTCCATCTTTTTTCCTCCAATATTAATATATGTACTCTCGGAGTCTTTCTCAGAATTCTTCATTTAAAAGATTCCGAGAGTACAATATATGATTTTTATCTTTTTACATCATTTCTGCTGTCATCCGTTAACCTGCCGCATTCGCATCCTTCTTTTTCAGAAAACGAAGTCCGATCGTGCAGGAAATAAATGAGAACAGTGCACATGCTGCCATAATCCATCCGATTACACTTCCGATTGAGCCGCCTTCTTTGATAGAAGCAAGCATCGTAGTTGTGATAGATGAGAACAGATACTGTACAAATCCCATAAAAGCAGCTCCTGTTCCGGTTGCTTTACCGGAAGCATTCATAACCAGTGACATGGCTACCGGAAGTGTCATACCCTGAATAAACGGGAATATCCACCATACAAACTGCAGCCAGGAATAAGCTGCCACTCCCTAGCATAAGGATACACTGATCGCAATTTGCCACTACCATCTGGCAGATATTTAACACACGCACGATTTTTCCCGGAGATACTTTTCCTGCAATCGCACGTCCGATTGCCGCACTGACAACCATCGTTGCCGCATTGATTTGCATACATATTGGCATAAGCATTATTATCCATACCAAGCTCTGTAACCATTGCAAAGGATGCAGAACCTGCATAACAGAAAAAGAGCGCCATATTAAATGCAAAGCAGATAACAAAGAATACATATTCCGGAGTCAGCAGACATACCTTTACTTCTGATGCCAGTCTCTTAATACAACCTTTTCCTGCCAGCTCGGATGTCTCTGTAACAAAGAGTAATACAAGTACACAGAGCACGCCGCAGATGATTGCCTGTAACCAGAAAATTGCCTGCCATCCCATTGCATTTCCTACCCATTTACCGCTTAACGGAAGGATGATCGGCAGAGCTCCTGACCAGATCTGCATAAATGTAAGTGTCATTGCAGATTTTTTACCTTTTCCTGCATCTCCGCCAATTGCTCTTGCCGCATTAGAAGAAGCAGCGCCACCGATACCCTGAATCAGTCTGGCAGCGATCAGTCCTCCGAGAGAACCACTCATACCACCAACAATTGCTCCTACAATACAAACAGCAAATCCAAGGATCATTGTTTTTTTCTTACCAATCATATCAGACAACGGGCCTACAACCACGTGTCCAATCATCATACCATAGAAGAATCCGGATGTTACCATTAATGTACTGTGACCAGATGCCAGATCTGTAGCCACCTGAGGAAGAATCCAGTTAATGGTATCCATATGAATTGCGCCCATGGAAAGAATACATCCACAGATAATATACATGAGAGCCTCATATTTTATCTTTTTCTGTTTACTATTCGTTTCCGACATGTTTTACCTCCTGCCTTCTTTTATGTGTACCCGGATTTTTGAGAAGAAATCATTCCGGATATACAAACCATTTTGTATATTTTTTCTAAGAATTGGCCTTTTCTTAATCTTTATTATATCGATTTTCATCAAAGAAAGGAATTTCCTTTTTCTCTACCTTTTGTGTATACTAGCAATGTTATACGTAAAAAAGTGTCTTCGACACGTCAACTCCTCTAACCCCTCAATCATGAGGGGGTAGGGCTTTC
>ENA-OQHF01001755-OQHF01001755.1-human-gut-metagenome-genome-assembly--contig:-NODE-1755-length-11621-cov-2.199147_pt1 | contig 11621 bp, 14 predicted proteins | sample MGYA00242559_ERZ504709 | MGnify/ENA primary metagenome ERZ504709 (study PRJEB26092, sample SAMD00036203) | human gut metagenome | host: Homo sapiens | study: EMG produced TPA metagenomics assembly of... | reverse complement strand
TACAGAAAATATCCGGCAGAACCTCAGCCGATATTGCCATATCATACTTCGGTATGCTAAGGTTTTAAGTTATATTATTGATATACTAATAAATAAGAAAGAGAGTTAGTTATACCAATCAGTTCTCCAAATAACATTTCTGCCATTCACATATTATTTTAACTAAAAGATATGTATCTTTGCAGCAAATAAAGAATATGCACCATCCCGAAATAGCTATAATAGACCCTAATACCCTCACTTGCCTGGGGTTACAGAACATTCTGCAAGGAATGATTCCGACGGCTGTTATCCGTATCTTCCATTCCTTTGGCGAATTGGTGGACGATACACCGGATATGTATGCACACTATTTCATCTCTGCTCAAATTTACTTTGAACATACTTCCTTCTTTCTTCCCCGCAAGCCTAAAACAATCGTATTGGCAGGCGGTGACAGTCAGCCCCAACTGGCCGGTGTACCTAAGTTGAACATCTATCAAGATGAAGAATCGCTGATAAAAGATATCCTCCAACTGCGTAAGTACGGTCATCAGACAAGAAACCATGCCGAGTATTCGGGAGCACAAACACCTAAAACGGAGCATGAACTATCCGCCCGTGAAATTGAGGTGCTGATACTCATCACCAAAGGGCTTATCAATAAAGAGATAGCCGATAAACTGAACATCAGCCTGACCACTGTCATCTCTCACCGCAAGAACATAACAGAGAAACTAGGCATCAAGTCTGTATCCGGACTCACCGTCTATGCCGTAATGAACGGTTACATAGAAGCCGACAGAATTTAAAATCCTAATAAATGAGGATTGTACAAACCATCCGTTTGCCCTTACTTTGCAAATGAATTACAAGACTACTCAAACCAAACAATAAATATGAAAAAAAACTTTTACTGGCAACGACTTGTTTCCTGTCTGCGACAGCGCTCGCAGAAGACATTAACACACTTCCCAAAGATACAACCAAAGTGATTGATATAGAAGAAGTGGTAGTCATTGCTTCACCCAAAGAAACCGGTAAACTAAGAGAGCTTCCCAATGCAGTATCTTTGATTTCACAGAAAGATATGCAAATCAATCAGATTACACGCTGAAAAATGTAAGTGCTTTAGTTCCGAATTTCTTTATGCCCGATTATGGCTCAAAAATTACTTCCGCAGTCTATATCCGCGGAATCGGTTCACGCATCAACACCCCGGCAGTAGGGTTATACGTAGACAATATTCCTTATATAGACAAATCTGCGTTCGACTTCAATTTCTATGATATAGAACGTATCGACATTCTTCGCGGACCTCAAGGTACATTATACGGACGAAATCACGATGGGCGGACTGATAAAAGTACATACCCGTTCACCATTCTCCTATCAGGGAACCGATGTAAAATTTGAGTTACGGTAGCAAAAGCAATTACCGTAGTGCCTCACTGACGCATTATCACCGTTGGAATGAACGCTTTGCTTTCTCGGCAGGAGGTTATTATGAAGGTTCGGACGGCTTCTTCCGCAATGCATATAACGGAAAGAAAATCGATAACATGGAAGCCGGAGGCGGACGAATCCGTGCTATCTGGCTGCCTTCAGACAATTTGAAACTAGACTTTACGGTCGGTTATGATTATAGCGATGAGGGCGGCTATCCTTATTACTATACAGGAGCCTTGGACAAAAACAAAGAAGAATACCAAGAGCATATCGGAAAAATCAGCTATAACCGTGACTGCGGTTATCGTCGCGGATTATTCAATACAGGACTGAACATAGAATATCAGGGAAACAAATTCATTATGAATGCCGTGACAGGCTATCAGAATCTGACCGACCGTATGTATCTGGATCAGGATTTCCTGCCTGTCGACATCTACAATATAGAACAAAAACAACGCATCAATACCTTGAGCGAAGAGGTTACCTTCAAGAGCAAAAAGAACCAACGCTGGATTTGGGTAACCGGTGCAAGCGGTTTCTACCAATGGTTGCACACCGATGCTCCTGTCACTTTTCAACCTGAAGGTATTCAATGGCTGGAAAATAATATTAATAAAGGGATGGCCTCATCGGGGATGCCCGTCAACTTGAAGATATTGAGCGAAACAATGCCCGTGCCGGGAATCTTCGACACTCCGGTGCTGGGAGCAGCCGTTTTCCATCAGTCCACCTTCAACCATTTATTATTCGAGAACCTCTCTGCTACCGTTGGTTTGCGTCTGGACTACGAAAAGAATAAGATAGACTATAATTCTTCGGCAGCCATGAACATTCAGATGTATATGGCGGGAAAACCAATGGGCAAACCGATGGAACAGGCAGCTGAGTTTACAGGCAAGCTGGATGATGACCATGTGCAGTTGTTACCTAAATTCGCTTTGAAATATGACTTCAACAAGCAGAATAACATCTATGCAACTGTCAGCCGGGGCTTCCGCAGCGGCGGTTACAATATACAGATGTTCTCCGAGTTATTGCAAAGTGCATTAAAGCAGCGTCCGGGTGCAGGAAGTGCTGTCAGCGACGATGAAATAAAAAAACCTCGTAACCTACAAGCCCGAATATAGCTGGAACTACGAAATCGGTTCACATCTCAGTTTATTCGATGGTAAACTGAAAACCGATCTGGCCGCTTTCTATATGGATACCCGCGACCAGCAGATTGCCAAGTTCGTGGAAAGCGGGTTGGGACGTATGATGGTCAATGCCGGAAGCAGTGAAAGCTATGGTGCGGAAGTCAGCCTGACAGCATCCGTCAATAGAAATCTCAGTTTGAACGGAAGCTACGGATATACATACGCTACCTTTACCGATTACGTAGTGAGCGATGAAGAAAACTATAACGGCAACTATGTGCCTTTCGTTCCCAAACATACATTTAATGCAGGAGCACAGTATGTGTTCGGTCTGCGTAACGGAGCTATATTCGACAACATTACTGTAAATGCCAACTACAAGGCTGCCGGACGTATCTACTGGACAGAACAGAACAATGCCAGTCAAGCACTGTACGGCACACTCAACGGACGTGTAAGTTTCAACAAAGGCAACGGACAGCTGGCTTTCTGGATAAATAACGCACTCAACACCGACTATCAGGCGTTTTACTTCGAAACCATGAACAGAGGCTTTGCACAGAAAGGTCGTCCGCTTCAGGTAGGTGTGGATATCCGCTGCCGCTTCTAAACTAAGGATTAAACAGAAGTTTTTTATTTTCTAACCGATATTTTATTAGTAAGGCTTTCTCAAACATAGAAAAAATGAGAAAGCCTTGCTTTTTATATTTTCATACCAGCTATTACCTTCCACCTATATTCACACTGTATTCCTCCTTGGAAATGCGCGCAAAATCATTATTTTTAGGTATTTCAAAACTCCTCCATACACCGTTACTTTGCAATGTCAAATCAACTAAAAGTATAAAGCAATGAAAAAAACTGGTGTATTTTACGGTTCTACAACAGGCACAACCGAGTCTGTTGCACGTACGATAGCAGAGAAGCTTGGCATTCCTTCAAGCGATGTATACAATGTAAGCAAAATGACTGCCGATGTAGCAGGAAGTTATGAAGCACTGATTTTGGGAACTTCTACCTGGGGCGACGGTGAATTGCAGGACGACTGGTACGACGGCATCAAGGTTTTAAAAGGAATGGACCTCTCCGGCAAGACGGTTGCCCTGTTCGGATGCGGTGATTCTGAATCTTACTCCGATACGTTCTGCGACGGCATGGGTATCTTGTTCGAAGACTTGAAAAACAGTGGCTGCCGCTTCATTGGTGCCGTTCCGGATGCAGACTATACATACAGCTCTTCCATTGCTGTAACTGATAGTAATTTCGTGGGACTCGCCATCGACGACATCAACGAAAGCGACAAAACCGACGAACGTGTAACGGCCTGGACTGAAAAATTAAAGACTGAACTGGCCTGAAAGCCTTGAAAACAAACGTCACTAAAACCTAATCTCCATGACAGCTCCTGATATAAATCCCGTAGAACTGAAAGTTTTTCTAAACCACATCTACGAATACAAGAAAGGTGTACGCCAGATGGTGCTCTACACCACCAACCGAAAATACGAAGCATTCGCCGTAAACCGACTGAAAAGCCAGCGCATTAAGTTTGTGATTCAACCGGTAGATGAGGAACGTATCAACCTGTTTTTTGGTAAGGCAGAATGTATCAATGCTATCCGGCTGATGGTAACCCGCCCTTTAAATCTGCTTACGCCCGAAGAAGACTTTATTCTGGGAGCTATGCTGGGATATGATATTTGTGCACAATGCAAGCGTTACTGTACCCGCAAGGCACGCAGGAAGCGTATCAAACTAAAATCATTTTTCCTATTCATTCAGTGCACCACAATGCGGACAAATCCCTTTTGTCCGCATTTTTGCTCCACACGCACCACAGGCGTACGGATATTTGTCCGATTTCTTTAAACGCTCGATACACCACACCGCATATACTGCCAGGCAGATGTATGCCGCATATACCCAGATGCAGGTAAAGAAGATATATAAGAAAATACAATACGAAGCCAGTCCCAGCAAATAGAAGAAAGCCGTTTCAAGCTTTACCTGATGGAAAAGGTCATCGAGCATAGCCACTCCAAAAAGCAAAATCATCCCTACACATACGATGAACAGTCCGAGAATAAAAGGAACTTCAAAAGGATTCAGTGTAGGATCATAATAATAATGCTCCCACGTTTCGGGAACGAAATGCTGAATACTGTTATATACGGTAGCCGCCACAGCCAGTAGAAATGACAGGATAATAGGAAATACACTGTCGATATCATTCAGACCTATCAGCTTAATCTGTTTCCTCTGTACTGCCCGATAGACAAACCATAGAAAGAATACGGCCAGCACCAGAAAGAAAGGCAAGATATGCGAACTGCTGAACAAAGAATAAACTGCGAAATAGGATCGATCGGTACGATATTCTCCAGCAGCTTATGTTCCTGAATCCAGCCGATAGTTTCCTGGTCACGCGCGACCTTTACCCATACCGAATCGACTGAATCCTGAGGATGTACATCAAACTCCGCCACCACAAGCTGGTTCCCTTTCACAACGGGAATAGTATCCATAAACGGCAACTGATGAAGCCACAAAGTATCAGCCTCAACTTCAAAATTGCTGCTCAGTGCATAGGCACGCTTGTGTAAGGCCTCCGGAACTGAATCTGTCTTATTCTCTGAAGTCCCGTCTGCCGGCAGATCCGGATGATAATAACAAGCCACAAGCCCTACCAGCAACAGGAGAATCAATATGTACTTACTCTTCTGCATATACTTTCATCTGACACAGCTTACAGTCGAACTGTAAACGGAAACGTTTGCCATCGCTGCTCACCAAGAAATACGGTTCACGATAAGGAGAACGCACCTTATGATGTACCGGACACCAGCCCATGCTATAACGCAGACAATGCTTGCAGAACATCAGCACAGCCTTTTCGGGTGCTTCTTTCTCGAATGCCGGTGCAATACGACGTACCCCATGGTCATGATAGAAAGCAGCAGCAGCCCCATTCATGACATTTCCCAGATACGTCAGTTCCTGAGCCGGAAAAGCATGATGAGTTTCAGGCACACGCCATACTTCCCGCGGATAATTGATACGGCGGGCTTCCAGCAGTTTTTCTACTGCGCGTCGGCGTAAGTCTGACAGTTCGGATGAAGGAATAAACCAGTTGTCCGATAAAACGATTTCCACACTTTCCGCCTCGAACGGTGTATTTCCCAGCTTACTCAACTGATTCTTCAGGTTCTCCAGCTGAGGAGTACGAGCCAGTTCCTTCTCTCTAGGCATAGCCAGGCTGATACGGTTATCATCCTCATCAGTAACCGACAGGGTAAATCCGAAATTATTTTCTTCAAGTCTCAGCGTAACGGCAATTTTCCGTTCGGCCGACTTTTTCTGCATCACCCGCTCAAACTCCTGATCGAAGTTACGGTAAAGTCTGGTTTTAGGTTTCACACGAGGCATTTCCTGCGGATAGAGCTTGTTGCCGTCTACCCGGTTCACACGGAATCCGCACAACTTACCCCGCTCGTCAAGATAGCATAATCCATCGCCATTGCTGAACGACTTCACTCCCGCTACCGTCAGGTAATTGCCACGAATCTCTTTTACTGTTCCTACCTCTTCTCCCAGTGACTTCGGCGTATCGAACGAGAAAATTCCCGGATTACGCCCGTGAACAAAATAGTCGGTAAAGCCACGGCTGAAGCTCTTGTCCAGCTGCGGACGGAAAGCAAGCTTCACTGTGCCCGACGAGGCACGTATGTACTCCTTACGACGTTTCAAAATGGCATCCAGTTTCTGACGATAATAAGCCGTCACATTCTTTACATACGAAACATCCTTCAGACGTCCTTCTATCTTGAGCGAAGAAGCACCAGCATCAAGCAAAGCCTCCAGATTCTCACTCTGGTTCATATCCTTAAGCGACAGCAAGTGTTTGTTTCGCGCAATGACTTTTCCATCGGCATCTACCATATCGAAACCTAAGCGACAGAACTGCGCACACTCTCCACGGTTGGCACTGCGGCCGAAGCATGCCTGACTGACATAGCACTGTCCGCTGTAGCTCACACACAATGCACCATGCACAAAAACCTCGAGCAACGTATCGGGACAGGCAGCATGAATTTTGGCAATCTCATCGAGCGTCAGTTCCCGAGCCAGCACCACCTGACGGAAACCGACATCAGCCAGAAACTTCACCTTCTGTACCGTACGGTTGTCCATCTGCGTACTGGCATGCAACGGAATAGGCGGCAGATTGAGCCGTGTTATTCCCATATCCTGCACAATCAAGGCGTCCACCCCAATCCGGTACAAATCCCAAATCATTTTCTCCGTTTCTGCCAGTTCCTCATCTTTCAAAATTGTATTGACAGTCACGTAAATACGCACCCGATACAAATGTGCGTAACGCACCAGGGCTTCAATGTCTTCCAGGGAATTTCCGGCAGCTGCACGCGCGCCAAAACGAGGTGCACCGATATACACCGCATCGGCACCATGATTAATGGCTTCCATTCCACACTCCAAGTTCTTTGCCGGAGCAAGCAGTTCGATAGGACGTTGTCTGAGCATTATTTTATCTGATTGATGTCGTAAGGAGTTTCCTGATATACATAATAGTTCAACCAATTGGAGAACAAGAGGTTGGCCACACTTCGCCAGCGTACCAGCGGTCCTTTCTCCGGATTGTCCTCACGATAATAGTTTCGAGGCATTTCAATAGGAAGTCCCTTATCCAGGTCACGGCGATACTCCGTGTCCAAAGTATAGGAGAATATTCGGAATGTCCGGTCACGAAAAACTCACGTCCGCCGCGAGCCATCACAATGTGTACACCTGAGTCGGCCGATTCCGAAATCACCTGCAAGCCTTCACACTTCTCGATGTCTTCCCGACGGACTTCCGTATGACGGCTGTGCGGTACATAAAACACATCGTCAAACCCACGGAAAATAGGTAAATGCTGGAATCCGTCGCAGATATGATGTTCAAAAATTCCGAACATTTTCTTTTCCAGCGGATATTTCGGAATGCCATAATGATAATACAATCCCGCCTGTGCTGCCCAGCAGATATAAAAAAGTAGAAGTCACATGCGTACGGGTCCATTCGAAAATCTCCGTGATTTCATCCCAATAATTTACATCCTCAAAATCGAGATGTTCTACCGGCGCACCCGTAATAATCATTCCGTCGAACTTCTCATTCTTCATCAGTTCAAAATCACGGTAGAAAGCTTTCATGTGTTCCACCGGCGTATTTTTTGACGTATGACTTTTCAGCTTCATCAGGCTCACCTCTATCTGAAGAGGAGAGTTCGAAAGCAAACGAATCAAATCGGTTTCTGTAGTAATCTTGATGGGCATCAGGTTCAGCACCACAATTTTCAGCGGACGAATATCCTGTGAGCTGGCACGAGAATTATCGATAACGAAAATATTCTCCTCCTTCAGCAAATCAATTGCGGGCAGTTTATCGGGTAAATTTAATGGCATAGCGCTGTGTTTCTGTTTTAGTTTTTATCGACCGACAAAGTTAATAATTCAGAACGGATTAAGAGAAACAGGAACCTGTCTTTTTTACATCTTATCATTATTTAGCTTCTCTCTTCTCCTCCTGCCACTTTTCGGAGAAAATCAGCAAAAGCCAATGCCGATTTCTTACGGTAATCTCCCTGTGCCCAGAACAAAAAGCCCTGTGAAGTCAGTTTGTCGGCACATAGTATCGGAATTTGTACCAGGTTCTCTTCTCCCCGTACAGCCGCCTGCGTCAATATCGTTCCCCAATAGCCTTCGCGCAAGGTATGAATGATGGTATGCACGTCATTCATCTCCACGCCTACCGTCAGCTCCAACTGATGCTTCCGGCACAGGTCGTCTATTCTTTTTCGGGTGGCAAATCCTTTTCCCGGCAGAATCAGGGGAGTTTCAGAAAGCCGCTTCAAGGTGATGGACGACAATTCGGCCAACGGATGAGAACAATGCACAATAAAGCGGAGCATGGAAGAGAACAAAGGCATGGTTTCCATATGCTCTGACACGCCTTCCGGTTTAAAGGACAACACAAAATCCAACTGATTTGCCTCTAATCTGTCCAACAACTCTTCGGAAGTGCCAAAACTGACATTGACCTTTATTTTGGGATAAGTCTTGGAAAATAATCCCAACGCTGCAATCAATAACGGACTCATGCTGTAAGTCACTCCTACATGAAGCACTCCCGTTTCAATACCTTTCAGGTCGCGAATAATCTGTTTTCCGTTTTCCGCATCACGTATTGCCCTGACAGCATAAGGCAGAAAAGCCAGCCCAGCCTCTGTGGGTACAATTCGCTTGCCGATGCGGTCGAACAGCAGCACATCCAGCTCATCTTCCAGCTGTTTGATTTGCTGTGAAAGGGTACTTTGAGAGATGTGCAGCACACGCGCAGCCTCTGAAAAGTTCTGTAGTTCGCAGGCCTCTTTAAAGTATTTCAATTGACGCAGTTCCATTTCCTTATCGTTTTTATCTATGGATATTATCGAAAAAATGAATTTTGCAAATATAAATAAATATTCTCATCCCGCTTATCTTTGTTAAAAAAGAAACGCTATATGAAAAAATTCATCAGTTTAATGTGTGCCTGGCTGGCAATAACTGTCTCGGCACAAACCGCAAATACAGTGAACAAAGATTGCCAAAGAACTATGTTGTTGCCAATAAGATGAAAGCCACTGTCTTATATTACAGCCACAAAAGAAAGACCGCCTTTTTCGCACGAGAAATAGCCATGTATCTCTGGTCAAAAGGGTTGAACGTCAGCCTGAGTGCCATTTCTGATTTTGACACTCAAAAGCTGAACGAGACGGACTTTCTTATTTCCGGATGCTGGACGTGCGGCTGGTTCGTCGTCGGACAGCACCCTCACAAGAAATGGAGTGCATGCAGCCGGAAGATGGCAGGACGCATATCTCCGCATCGTACACTCCTTTTTACCACGTATAAATTCAGGACAGGCAGTATGTACCGGAAAATGAAGAAAACATTGAAGATTTCACGGAACACCCACATACCTTTCCTGAAATCCAAAAACGGATTGCTGACAGAAACAGACAAAAAGATATTAGACCAATTTATCAGTACATCCCTTTTTTATTAATTATAAATGTAATATTGTATGGAAAATAAAAAACTGACCAGCGCTTCAGGAGCACCTGTAGCCGACAACCACAATGTGGCCACCGCAGGACGGAGAGGCCCGATGCTTTTACAAGACGTATGGTTTCTTGAGAAACTGGCACACTTTGACCGCGAAGTGATTCCGGAACGACGCATGCACGCCAAAGGCTCCGGTGCCTTCGGAAAATTTACGGTCACTCATGACATTACAGCCTACACCAAGGCAGCTATTTTCTCACAGATTGGAAAAGAAACAGAACTGTTTGTCCGTTTCTCTACCGTAGCCGGTGAACGAGGAGCGGCAGATGCCGAACGTGATATTCGCGGATTCGCCATCAAATTCTATACAGAAGAAGGTAACTGGGATTTGGTAGGTAACAACACCCCCGTCTTCTTCCTTCGTGACCCGCTGAAATTCCCCGACCTGAATCATGCGGTAAAACGTGACCCGCGCACCAACATGCGAAGCGCACGCAACAACTGGGATTTCTGGACATTACTACCTGAAGCACTGCATCAGGTAACCATCACCATGAGCGACCGAGGTATTCCAGCCTCTTACCGCCACATGCACGGATACGGAAGCCATACATTCTCACTTATCAACGCAGAAGGAAAACGCACTTGGGTGAAATTCCACCTGCATACGCAGCAGGGCATCAAGAACCTGACCGATGCGGAGGCAGAAGCCATCATTGCCAAAGACCGTGAAAGCCACCAGCGCGATTTGTATGAAAGCATTGAGAAGGGCGACTTCCCCAAATGGACTATGTACATTCAGGTAATGACGGAAGAGCAGGCCAAGAACTGTCCGTTCAATCCGTTCGACCTGACCAAAGTCTGGTCGCAGAAAGAATATCCGTTGATTGAGGTGGGCGTGATGGAACTGAACCGCAATCCGGAAAACTACTTTGCAGATGTAGAGCAGGCGGCGTTCAATCCGGCCAATGTGGTGCCGGGTATCAGTTTCTCACCCGACCGTATGCTGCAAGGACGTCTGTTCTCTTACGGAGATACACAGCGCTACCGACTGGGAGTGAACCATCACCAGATTCCGGTCAACCGCAGTCGTTGTCCTTTCCTGAATATGTATCATCGGGACGGACAGATGCGCGTAGACGGAAACCACGGGTCTACGTTAGGATATGAGCCCAACAGCTACGGAGAATGGCAGCACCAGACGGAATACAAGGAGCCGCCGTTGGAACTCGATGGAGCCGCTTACCAATGGGACTACCGGGAAGATGATTCAGATTACTACTCTCAGCCGGGCGACCTGTTCCGACTGATGACTCCCGCCCAGCAGCAGGTGCTCTTCGAAAATACGGCAAGAGCTATGGGAGATATTCCAGAAGAAATCAAGCTTCGCCACATACGAAACTGCATGAAAGCAGATGAAAATTATGGAAAGGGAGTGGCAAAAGCCCTGAATATTCCATTAGAAAAGATTTGAATGACAAACTGACTTGACTAAAAAATCGCCCCCGGTAATTAGCGATAAATTACCGGGGACGGATTTTTTTAGAACCTATCAAAGACGGTTTTTATAAATATCCGCCATCAGTTTCTGATACTGGTTTTCAAGGGTAATATAACTTTGCAGGTTGCCGTACACGTTATCGGCCTCTACATAGAAGTCAATAATCGAAAGTTGTCCGGCAGTCACGGCATCATAAAGCAAGCGGAGAGTATGATGCATCAAAGGCACATCGTAAGCCTGCATTGCCTCCTGAAGCTGCTGCATTTCATTGAACTGTCCCTGTATTCTTGCTTCCACCTGCAAAGCGGGTATTGTCCAGTTGCAGATTGGCACTCAAAAGCCTGTGCCTTGGCAATCTTCAGTTTCTTCCGGTTAGAAAAATATCGGGAAACTTCCTCCCACCAGAAAAACCGTTGCTTTTCTCACCTACCGACGTATTGCGACGGT
>ENA-OQHF01001754-OQHF01001754.1-human-gut-metagenome-genome-assembly--contig:-NODE-1754-length-11626-cov-2.479868_pt1 | contig 11626 bp, 8 predicted proteins | sample MGYA00242559_ERZ504709 | MGnify/ENA primary metagenome ERZ504709 (study PRJEB26092, sample SAMD00036203) | human gut metagenome | host: Homo sapiens | study: EMG produced TPA metagenomics assembly of... | reverse complement strand
ATTTCTTCCAATTCCTGAGTCGTGATAAAGAAGATATCATGTGGAAGAATCTCTTCTATATAATCGTACTGGATCGCCATATATTTTTCTGCTTGCGTCAGGCAGTTATAAACAGTGTTAACTGTTTCTTTTAATGTCTCGATATTACGATCCTCTTTATGGATGATTTTTTCCCAGTCCCACTGGTCTACGAAAATAGAGTGGATGTTATCCGTGTCTTCATCTCTGCGGATCGCATTCATATCGGTATACAGACCTTCACCGTAGTCGAAACCGTATTTCTTTAAAGCGTAGCGTTTCCATTTTGCGAGAGACTGTACAACCTCTGCCTCTTTCCCGTTCTGCTCTTTGATATCGAAAGTAACCGGACGTTCAATACCGTTTAAGTTGTCATTGAGACCGGATAACGGATCAACAAAAAGTGGAGCCGAAACGCGGGACAGATTCAGACGAAGTGCAAGCAGGTTCTGGAAAAAATCTTTTACTGTTTTGATTGCAATCTGTGTATCGTGCAGATTTAATTCTGAATGATAATCTTTTGGAATGATTAAATGTTCCATCTAAGGTTCTCCTCTCTGGTATAAACCGCATGCAGCGGCATGATACCAATCCCGTGTGCCTGATATATGTATGAAAAAGAAAATGGCACACTAATTTATTATAGCACAGCAGGTCTCATTTTCAAGAAAAGATCATACGATTTCTTGAAAAATACATGTATACAATATAAATTTTAGCGAAAACGGTTTGTGATACATATTGACGAAAAACGACGAAGATTTTATAATTTATGTTGTAAATTTTATGTAAAAAAGAGAGGACAGCTTATGAAAAAACAAAAAACGGTGTCGATTAAGGCAAAGTTACTTGGTGTGATCATACCAGTCGTAATTGCGATCGTTGTGGTACTTGTTGTGGCTGCTTATCAGATATCTGCAGGGACGATCAAAAAATATTCCCAGAATTTACTGCAGTCTTCGGTAGAGAACCAGGCATCCCAGATAGAAGCATGGCTGAATGAAAACCTTGCTTCATTTCAGATGGCGAAGACGATCATTGAGGATTTGAAGCCGAGTGATGAAGAGTTAAAGACAATACTGGATGGTTATTATGGCTATAACAGTAATTATCCGGAGGGACTTTATGTGGCAGATTCCACAGGACAGCTCATAACGGCATCAGAATCAACAAAAAAGGAATCAGATGTAACAAACAGTACCTGGTATAAAGAAGGACTTACCAGGGTGAATATGGCAGTCGGTTCAGCTTATCAGAATGCAGATGGCGTGAATGTGATCAGTGCCTCCGGTATTTTAAATGACGGATCTGATAAAGTGCGTGTTATTTCAGCAGACATGACATTAGACCGTATTGCAATTATCGTAAACTCTTTTATTGAAATGAATGATGCGGAAGCATTTCTGGTTGATAAAACCAGCGGTGTGATCCTGGCAAACCGTGATTCATCTCTTATTTCCCAGACACTCGGGGCAGAAGGACAGAGTCATTTTTACCAGCTTACGGCAGAGAAAGCTGCAGAGAAAGACTATAATTTTGTAACACTCGATGGAAATATGACGGTATTTCAGGAAGTAGAAGGAACAAACTGGCTTTTAGTATCTTACATTCCTACCAGCATTGTACTTTCTGATCTGACACAGCTTCGCAATATTATGATCGTGATCAGTGTGATCTGTATTGCATTGCTCTGTGTACTGATCGAACGTGTAACTCATGTTGTAATCAAACCTGTCAAGGAAATGACAAGAGTGATCACAGCGATGACTTCCGGTGATTTTACGGTTTCTATTAAGACAAAAGGCAATGATGAGATCGCAGTCATGAGCCAAAGTGTGGAGAAGTTTATTGCTTCCATGAAACAGATGATCTCCGAGATGGGAAATGTTTCCGGCAAGTTGAAGAATCAGGCTGACTCAAGTAAGGGTGTTTCCGGTGAGATGAGTTCGGCAGCGGGAATCCAGTCACAGTCGATGAGCGAGTTGAACGCGACGGTTGATCAGTTGTCTGTATCTGTAAATGAGATCGCGGAAAATGCAACGCAGCTTGCAGGTGTGGCAGCAGATACCAAGAGCGACAGTGATATGGTTGAAAGCAAGATGCAGGAGACAGTTGCTGTTTCTGAAAAAGGACGTAAGGATATGGAGCGCGTTGGTGAGGCACTCTCAAATATCGAAGTTTCCATTCACAATCTGGAAGAGGCTGTTAATAAGGTAGGAACCGCTTCCGGCGAGATCGTGCAGATCATCAAACTGATTGGTGATATTGCTGACGAGACGAACCTGTTATCTTTAAATGCATCGATTGAGGCTGCACGCGCAGGCGAAGCAGGAAGAGGATTTGCAGTTGTTGCAGCTGAGATTGGTACACTTGCAAAGAACAGTGCGGATTCGGTAGCACATATCACAGAGCTGATTACTGAGATCAATAATCTGGTAGAAGATGCCGTCAGACAGGCAGGAAACAGTGCACAGGATATTTCCGGCAGTGCAGAGCTGATCCATACGGCAGTTGATACATTTGATACGATCTTTAAGAATATCCAGGAGACAAGCGCACTGATCGGCAATGTGGTTGATAAGATCAATCAGGTAGATCAGGTTGCTACGAATGTTGCAGCTATTTCGGAAGAGCAGGCGGCAAGTTCCGATGAGATCCTTGCAACATCAGAATCCATGTTACAGCAGGCAAAGAATATTTCAAAGAACAGTGACCAGGTAGAACAGGAAGCAGATAACCTTGCTGTTTCTGCAGATCAGCTTGCAGATCAGGTAAAACAGTTCCGGATATAGAGAGGAGATCGTGCGATGAAGAAATTAATAAGTACTATCATGTGTCTGGCATTGCTCGTAGGATGCCTTGCCGGATGTGGTGGAAATACACAGACAGGCGCAGCTGATGGAAAAGGTTTAAAAATGCTGCTGTCGTTATCACAGGCGGATACCTTCCGAAATGTACTTGTGGCGCAGGCGCAGCAGACTGCGGAAGAGTGTGGGGTACAGTTGGATGTGCTAGATGCGGACAATTCCATTGAAAATCAGGTGGAGCATATCAAAAAGGCGGTCAGTGAGAATTATGATGTAATTTTATGCGGACCGGTTGATGCTGATACGGCATTCGAATTAGAAGCGCTTGCAGGTGATATACCAATCGTATTTTTTAACAGCTGCCCGGATGAGTCGAGACTTCAGGCTGGGAAATATATTTATGTTGGATCGGATGAATATGTGGCAGGACAGTATCAGGCAGAGTATATTCTAGATAAATTTGCTTCTGCGGATGAGATTAATGTGGTGTTGTTAAAAGGACCGAAAAAACATTCCGCGACAAAAGGAAGATCTGAGTCATTAAAGGATACTTTAAATGCATCAGGGAAAAAGATCAATTATGTCTTTGAAGATAACGCCGACTGGGAGCAGGACCGTGCGAAAGAGATGTTCAATATATTTTTAAAGACAGGACAGAAGTGTGACGTTGCTGTCTGCAACAACGACTCTATGGCACTTGGTATCATTGATGCCTGTGATGCAGCAGGAATCAGTGATGTGACGGTACTTGGAATCGATGCGACTGCAGACGGATGCAAAGCGATTGAAGATGGAAAGATGGACTTTACCGTATACCAGTCCGCAGTCGGACAGGGTGAGAGTGCTGTTTATGCTGCAATTGCACTTGCAACCGGAAAAGATGTGACGACTTTAGAGGGAGCTACCGCAGATGGCTTATATGTATGGGTACCATTTGAAAAAGTAGACAGTTCTAATGTTAAAAATTATGAATAGAAAGCGTACATAAAAATGGAATATACACATGTAAAACACACGTTTTCGCCAGTATATAATGAGGAATCCAGAATATTAATTCTGGGTTCCTTTCCGTCTGTAAAGTCGCGGGAGAACCAGTTTTATTATGGACATCCGCAAAACCGGTTCTGGAAGGTGATTGCAGGGATTTTCAAGGAACCTCTGCCACAGACGATCGATGAAAAGAAGGATCTTCTGCTAAGACATCGCATAGCAGTGTGGGATGTGATCGATTCCTGTGATATCGTTGGATCTTCCGACAGCTCCATCAGAAATGTGGTGCCAAATGATATGAATCTGATCTTATCAAATGCAAAAATACAGGGAATTTTTACAAATGGTGGAAAAGCACATCAGCTTTTTGTAAAATACTGTAATAAAGAGGGAATGCCGCCGCTTGGAAAACTGCCGTCCACAAGCCCCGCAAATGCGGCGTGGAATTTAGAACGGCTGACGGCGGAATGGAAAACGGCATTTGGAATGTATTTAGAAATAACAGAATAGAAGATGAAGAACAGCACAGGAAGGGGATAAATTTGAAAAAAGAAGAAATGACAAATATGGATTTCCTGCTTGAGGCAGTGGGAATCGTAGCTGCAATGATTTATCTGGGACTGCAGATTTATTATGGAATCGTATATGGAGTGGCATTTACCGGGATTATTTTCAATGCGGCAATCCTGATCCTCGTGTATATTGGTCTGACACTGCTTGCACATTATCCGGAGAGAGTAAATAACTTACCGAAAGAGATATGCAGTGGAAAAATAAGAATCTATACGATCCACAATGGTGCGTGCAATTAAGCTGATTTTTGTACTCAGTCTTTTATTTACCAGTATCTGTGATGTCGCCGGAGTGCAGATCAATAAGGGATACAGTCTGGTGACGGTGGCGCTGATTGCTGTGGTGACGGTGGTGTATGAGGGGAAGATCATTAAGCTGCTGCGTGGGAAAAAATAAGCATATATTATAAAGAAAAGACGATTCTGAGTGGAATCGTCTTTCTTTATATATAGTGATCAATGTCTGCGGAGTAGGCATTTTGTGTATTATATTACTTCGTATCAACCCGTCCAACCAGATAATCAATTGAGCAGTGATAAATATCTGCTAACTTTATGAGAATGTCAATTGGAAAATCACGAAGCCCTTTTTCATAACGGGAATAAACATCCCGGTGCAGACCAAGCATGGCAGAGATTTCTTTTATAGTAAGATCGTTGTCTATTCTCAAGTCCTGAATTCTTTGAAACTTCACGTGAGTGTCTCCTCTAACTTAATAGACAAATTATAATCAAAATGCTATAATTTAATTCATAATAAGACCGTTTGGTCGTATTAAGAGAAATGAGATATCTGCGAAAGGAGACCAGTTATGAAAAACGTATGATAGCATGGCTGCTTTGTGCCTGCATGACGTTTACGGCAGCACCGGAAATGCTGCTGGCGGATGTGGCAGGGAATGCACAGCAGACACAGGAAGAAAACAGTTTTAAAGAGAAAGGGACTGTGGAAACACAGACTGTAGAACAGGATGATGAAAAGTCAGCAGTGACAGAGAAAACGGAGACAGACCAGGCAGGTGAAGAAGATCATAATGCCAGACGTCTGGCAGAAGAAATGTCTGGGATGGCGGAGACGAAGATTGTCACGGAAGAAGCAGAAGATTCGGACGCGGAGATTGTTACGGAAGAGACGGAAATAAATGAATCAGAGTCAGCTGGGAATGTCTGGACAAGCGAATCGGAGGTGATGGAAGATTCAGAGACGGGGATTGTCACGGAAGAGACGGCAGAAACAGAGCAGGTTGAAACCGAGACAGTTACGGAAGAAACGGAAAGTATCGAATTGACCGCAGAAGAACAGGAGCAGATCGAACAGGAGGTTATGGATGAGATCTCATTTTTTTCTGCGTCTGACTCGTACAGTCTTACAGAAGAACAGCTTTGCATGTTAGCGCCATCATATCTGAATAATCAATCATATGATGATATTATTGCAAAATGTGGAGATATGTCTTTAGAGGCAATCAACAGTGTCTCTGCTACCGATGAGACAGTTGCGTCATTTATGTACAGCATAAAGACAGGCAGCAGCGTTTTGTGGAGTGAATTCTGGTCAAAATGCAATCTTGGCGATAACACTTATGAAAGTTTTGAAAAACAGGCTGCAAGGAAGGTTGTATATGAATATTTGCAGGCAAATCAGAACCTTACCAAAACAGCGGGAGAGGTAGAGAAAAACTTAAAGGTTGTCAATAAAGTATACGATTTTTTGAAAGACAAGGATAAAGAGGCATATCGGAAAACTCTGGTGGAGAATAATAAAAATAAATTGATGTCAGATGAAAAAATCGGGGAAATGGTGGACGGTTTATATGAAAATATGGACATGTTCATGAAATTCACAAATGATACAAATGAAATTTTCCTGATGGTCAGCGGTATGATCGAAATACAGGAGATCGAAGTTCAGGCAATCGACGATCTTATGATCGTTCATGAACATGTCAAAGATCCGTCTATCTATAATGAACTGATTGCATTGCGCAATGAAATTGTGGAAAACCCGGCGCAGTATATTGTAGATAATTATCTGTCAGATAAAGTACTCAGTGCCTTGCAGAAAGAGGCAAAAAAAAGCAGCTGGAAGTATTGTTTCTGGCGTGTTTGATTACAGCAACCTGCCATGGGGAATCGTGAATAAAGCGGCTGGGATGATCGCTTCTGTGTATGAACATTACAATCCATCTGTTTCGGATATCGTCTATTCATCATTGTTATATCAGTACTGGATGGATTCGAACCGGGCAGTCGCACATTACCAGCATTTGTTTTACACTGGAAAAGGGACGAAAGATGATATCCGTTATCTTGAGGCAGCAGTTAAATTTTATGCAGCATGTACGAAATGCTGCTGTCAAAATCAAAGAATCTGGTAAAAAACAGGGATAAAAAGATTATATACAAAGATGGACTGGCTGGGAGAGCAGCATGGACTCTGGAAGTAAATTATGAACTTTACATCAATAGCTGTCTCTCAAATGCCACGAAGGCGGTGCAGGCTGGCACATTGACGATCAAGGATGATTCTGCAACGATCAGAGATAATAACGGAACTGTCATTGATGAAAATTATGACAGTACAGCAAGCATCAAGGCAAAATTTGCGGTTATCCAAAATCAGTACAAACCGAATGCAGGTCAGACCTGGAACGGCGACTGGGGTGGAGCAATCCAGTGTTTTGGATTTGCAAGAATGGTATTTTATCAGTTGTTCGGCTGTAATATGCCAAATCGTTATTATGGAAACGCAAAGTATAAATACCAGAGTGAAGAAAATGTAGATCTGGTAGGACAGATTTCGGGAAGCAGTGTAACAACAGACAGTGCAAAAAATCTGTTACAGCAGGGAAAACTCGGTGATATCATACAGGCATGTGGCAGTGGTAACGGCGGACAGCATACGATGGTGTTTGTCAGTGCGGATGATAACGGTGTCACGGTATATGACTGCAATGCAAGGTTAAGTGCTTCAGAGCCATCCTGTGTGATCCATCAGTGGACGATAAAATGGAGTACCTGGGCATCATATTATGGCACCAGTGACAGCTCCAGTGAAAATGGAATTTCCCTGTACCGTGCATCTAATTATGCCCAGATCTATGGTGACGGGGATGGAATGTTTTATGATGATTCCGTTAATTTCGTCATTGAAAATGGTGTGCTGAAAAAATATAACGGATGGCAGACTTTCGTGGAAATACCGGATACGGTAACATCAATCGGGGATGAAGCATTTAAAAATAATACAAGTATGGTATCGGTCAGCATACCGGATAGTGTAAAAAGCATTGGAGACAGTGCGTTTTACGGATGTACGTCACTGCTTGGTGTTGTGATACCGGACAGCGTGGAGAATACAGGCAGATGTGCATTTCAGAAGTGCAGTAAACTGGCGAGTGCGTATTTGCCGGTGAATGAGAAGCTTACAGTGATAAATACAGGCACATTTTATGAATGTATGTCATTGAAAGAAATTATTGTACCGGATAATATAGTTAAAATAGAGTTTGATGCATTTTATAACTGCAGAAATTTAAAAAATATTGATTTATCAAAAAATTTAATAACAGTCGGTTACAACGTATTTGGAAATTGTAAGTCAATTAGTAAAATTGAAATACCAAAAGTTTAAAAATTTGATAGTACATGGGGAAGCGGAACTAATACAAAATACGGAGTGTTTGGTGGCTGTAGTAATTTAAAAACTGTTAAATTTGAAGAGGGAAGCACGATAGTATGTCCGGCATTGTTTATGGGATGTGATGGTATTGAGGAAATAGAATTGCCGGATACAATTACAAAAATAGGAAATAGTGCGTTTAAAAAGTTGTAAGAATTTGAATAAGGTTATAATATCTGAAAGTGTGACCGAAATAGATAATCAAGCATTTGCAGAATGTAGCGGATTAATAGATGTAGAAATGCAAGAAGGCATAAATAAGATATGCTCAAGGGCATTTTATAAATGTGGTAAGATAACAAGTATTAATATACCAGATAGTGTGGAAACAATAGAATTTGAAGCATTTTATCAGTGTGACAAGCTTGAAAATATAAAGTTATCGGAGAATCTTACAATTGTTGGTTATGGAGTATTTGGGGATTGCATATCAATCGGTAAAATTGAAATACCAAGGACATTAAAAGGATTTAACACAAGTTGGGGAAGTAGTACTAATACATCATACGGAGTATTTGGTGGTTGCAGTAATTTAAAAACTGTTAAATTTGAAGAGGGAAGCACGGTAGTATGTGCAGCATTGTTTATGGGATGTGATGGTATTGAGAAAATAGAATTGCCAAATACCATTACAGAGATAGGAGATAGTTCTTTTAGAAATTGTAAAAATCTTGTTAAAATTACCATGAATAACGGAATTGATATATTGGAAGACTTTGTATTTAAGGGGTGTTCCTCATTAACAACGATAGATATTCCAAATACTGTTAAGGCAATTGGAAGTTCAAGTTTTCAAGGTTGCACCAGCCTGACAGAAGTGCACCTTTCAGATATCTTAAAAGAAATACCAGCAAGCACATTTTCCGGCTGCAAGAAGCTGACCACCATCAACTTCCCGTCCACCCTGACTACGATCGGAGATTCCGCATTCTCTGGCTGTGAATTCCTGCCGGAAGCCATTCTTCCATCCGGGGTGGAAAAAATAGAAAGCAACGCATTTAAAACTGTAAAGCCTTGAAAAAGGCAGCGGTACCGGATACCGTTTCGTCTATTGGAAGTTCTGCATTTTATGGATGTGAAGCCCTGACCGATATTACATTAGGCAGCAAATTAAAGAAAATTGAGAGCCAGACATTCTACGGCTGTATAGTTCTGCCATCCATCGTGATCCCTTACAATGTGACCACGATCGGTGACAGTGCATTTGTCAATTGCACGAAGCTGACGCAGATCACAGTCCCGCGCAACACAACTTCAATCGCATCAAATGCATTTTCCTATCCAAAGAAAATGACGATGTACGGTCCGTCCGACTGTTATGCCGAGACCTATGCAAGCGGAAAAGGAATCAAGTACGTCACACAGGATATTCATGCAACCTCAGTCAGTCTGGATATTACAGAAAAAACGGCGGAGCACTATGACGATTTCCAGCTGACAGCGACGATCGCACCTTTGAATTTCACAGATGCAGTGGTATGGACAAGTTCCAATGAAGAGGTTGCTGCTGTTTCGGATACCGGATATGTGGAGATCTGTGGTGTTGGAACAGCAGTCATTACGGTAACGGCTGGAAATGTAAAAGCAGTCTGTAAAATAACCGTACCGCAGCTGATAGACTGGATCGAATTTGATGAGGATGAGATCGAATTGAAAGCTGGTGAAACCTATCAGTTGAAACCATATATTTCACCTTCGGATGCCACAAATAAAAAACTCAAATATACTTCTTCTGATACGAAAGTGGCAGAGGTTTCTGCAAGCGGACTTGTCACTGCAAGATCGGAGGGCGAAGCAAAAATCCGGGCTGCGGCAACGGACGGCAGTGATGAATATGCAGTCTGCTATGTGACTGTCACCGGAAAGGCGAAAGTAACAGGAATAACTTTAGACAGGACATCAGCAGAGGTAAAAAGAGGAGAGAAGCTCACCTTAAATGTAACTGTATCACCGTCTTATGCGTCCAACAAAAAGGTAGTCTGGAAATCGGCAAATACAAAGATTGCCACCGTGGATGCCAACGGCAGTGTGACAGCAAAGGCACCGGGCCGAACGAAGATCACGGTGACTTCGTCTGAAAAATAGTAGTTATCAGGCATCCTGTACGGTTACAGTACCATATAAAATTACCTACAAACTGAATAAAGGTAAAAACAATGCCTCAAATCCGTCAACTTATTATGGAAAGAAAGTAACACTGAAAAATCCGTCACGCAAAGGATACGCATTTGCAGGCTGGTATACGGATGCAAAATTTAAAAAGAAGATCACAAGTATCAGCAGCAGCGCAAAATCCGATTACATTTTGTATGCAAAGTGGACAAAAGTAAAAGTGGCGAAGGCTTCTCTTACGTCTGCGAAAAACAGCAAGAGTAAACAGATCTTACTGAAATATAAGAAAGTATCCGGCGCAAAAGGTTACGAGATTTCTTACAGTACGGATAAAAAATTCAAAAAGGCGGTCACAAAGAAAAACACGGCGAAGACATCCTATACCATAAGTAAACTGAAAAAAGGAAAGATATACTATGTGCGCATCCGGGCTTATAAAATGGATTCCACGGGCAAAAAAAGTGTATGGAAAATATTCATCCATGAAAAAAGTTAAGGTCAGTAAATAGAAAAATTTAAAGTGTGTAACTGTCAGAAAATGACAGGGAAGACAGTGTCCGGATTGATATTCAGCCGGACACTGTCTTTCTTTAAAAATAGCAGCTTGTTTTGTTACTGTTCACTCGGCACCTGAACACTTTACTGTTCAGGTGCGTATGAACGTGATGTGGGGGTGAGCAGCCCCTTTTGCGAAGCAAAACTATACATGGGGCTGCGAAGTTACAGTCCGCAGGGTAACCTGTGAACAGTAACTTTGTTTTTGTACAACATGCACAAGAAATTTCAAATGAGTTGCATACTAAGGATGACGTATGATAAAATAACTCAAAGCATATTTCTATTGATGCGGACATTTATCCGATGCCATAATTATGAATCCGGCAATTCTGTCTGCATGACTATCAGGATGTATACATCCGTCTATCTTTCAAAAACATTTCAGAAATCTATGCTTTTTATCCACAAAAATGAAAAGCAGGAGATCTGGATGAGCCTCCTGCACACAGGAGGAACTGAATATGAAGAAGAGTGAGCAGGTATCAGAAAAGACGCCGACAGCCAACCGTCAGTACAAAGACACTGTATTCCGCATGCTGTTTTCAGAGAAAGAAAATCTCTTATCCCTGTACAACGCAGTGACCGGAAGTCATTATCAGAATGCGGAAACCCTTAAGATTGTCACGTTGGAAAACGCGATCTATATGGGAATGAAAAATGATCTGGCATTTATGTTAGAGACGAATATTTATCTCTATGAACATCAGTCGACGATCAATCCAAATATACCATTGCGGGATCTGATCTATATTGGAATCGAGTATCAGCAGTATCTGAATGATAAGTCACTATATTCGTCAAAGCTGCAGAAGATTCCGGCACCGAAGTTTATGGTGTTTTATAATGGAACGGATGCAGTGGACGACCGGGTCGAACTGCGTTTGTCT
>ENA-OQHF01001753-OQHF01001753.1-human-gut-metagenome-genome-assembly--contig:-NODE-1753-length-11637-cov-2.106255_pt1 | contig 11637 bp, 15 predicted proteins | sample MGYA00242559_ERZ504709 | MGnify/ENA primary metagenome ERZ504709 (study PRJEB26092, sample SAMD00036203) | human gut metagenome | host: Homo sapiens | study: EMG produced TPA metagenomics assembly of... | reverse complement strand
GAAATCATAGAAAATAATGAAAAGTTCAAATTGGTTTTGCGTATAAAGGTAAAAAATGATCCAGTAGAATATAAAAATTCAATTATGACATTTTGGCATATTGGAGATAAAACATGGCGCAAATCGTTAAAAAATAAGAATATTCTTTACAGCCGCGAATAAAACCGCTATTATGAACATAGAGATAAACAGAAAGACTTTGAGGTGAAAAGTGCGTCGTCATGCGCCACATGCTTCATGCAATGGGCAAAAGAGATGTTGGGAGTGACGCTCCAACCAAAGTCTTTCTGTTATCGATAAATGTAGCACGCAGAGATGTGCTATTGATAATTATAAACGAGAAAGTGTGCGATAGCACACTTCTCGTTTATATTATATATCTAACAATGAGATATATACGTAGAAATTCCAATTACGATCAGTGTTGCCGGGATCGCGTAGGTACAATACTGCTTCCAGGAAATATGATGACCGTTTTTGGATGCAACGGCGATACCAACCACGTTGGCGGATGCGCCGATCGGGGTAGCACTTCCACCGATGTCGGTACCAAGTGCCAGTGTCCATGCTAGAACGGATAAATCTGCTCCGGATGTCGCTGCAAGGCTTTTGATGATCGGAATCATCGTAGCGGAAAATGGAATATTATCTATGATGGCGCTGGCCACTGCAGATACCCATATAATAATGATTACAATAAAGGTTACATTTCCACCGCTGATCATATGGATAAAGTTGGCAATCAGTTCCAGAATGCCTGTTTCTTCCAGACCGCCGACCACGACGAATAATCCAATGAAGAAAATAAGGGTTGGATAATCAATACGACGTAAAATGTGTTTTGCCTTTTTCCCTGCGGTTGCGCAGGTTGCGATAGCGGCAATTATGCCAATGGTGGAAACTGTCAATCCAGTCTGTCCATGTGTCACCAGTAGTACAACTGCACAGAGAAAAATAATGCAGCTGATGATAAAAGAACGTTTGCTGGTAATCGCACTGTCCGGTGATGGCATTTTTGCAATATCTTCTTTTGAAAGATTATTTGTGTTCAGTTTTTGCGGAAACACAGATAGAAGAAAAAGATCATCAGCACCAGACTCAGGATGGCGATCACGCCGGTATTGAATAGAAAATCGGTAAATGTGTAGTGCAAAGCGGTTCCGATAATGATATTTGGCGGATCACCACACATTGTGGAAGAACCTCCAAGGTTCGAACAGAATATTCTGCAATGATTACCGGAATCGGATCAAAATTTCAACAGTTTGCCTTGTGTGATGGTGATTGCGGCCAGAAACAGAATAACTGTGATACTGTCGATAAACATAGACAGTACGAATGCCAGAACCATAAACATCACAAAAATTTTTGTGGTATTATATCTGACTGCTTTTGCAATGGTCAGACAAAGCCAGGAGAAAAATCCGGAAATTGCCATTCCTTCGACCATGATCATCATGCCAAAGATGAAAATAATTGTCTGCCAGTTGATTCCTTTTGTACTTTCTGTGGCTTCGGCGCCTGCACGCCAAAAATCAACAGATGTAAAAGACTGAAAGTTCAGTGTCTCGAATAACGCAGTGGAACTGTGCATACAGACACCAAACACGAGAATGAGCGTTGCAACACTGCAGAGTGTTGTCGCAATGTGCCGTGGAATTTTTTCCGTGATAATGAATGCAAACATAACCAGGAAAATAATGACGGCCGTGATTTGTGCTGCCATAAAAAAACCTCCTTCAATATAAAAAACCCCTGCATTTATTATGTAGTAAAAAGACTGACAAGTCAAATAGAAGTCAGACATATTTCTGATTTTTCCGGTTACAGACATCAAGGGGAAAAATCCAGATGGCACTGTTCTTATAAATGTTCCAGACCAGCTCATTTGTAAGATTCGTTTTTCGTAAAGTAGGCAAAATTGCCGAAAAAAGAAGTCATAAAGTACATAATCAGGAAATAATCTGTTAAACGAAAATTGTCAATCGTGATTTTGCTGAAAAAATATTTTTATAAAAAAACAATTTAGGAAAATTTGCCGATTGCAAAATCTGGAAATTGTATTAACATGGATACACGAAAAGACCAACGGGGGTAAGGAGTTTTGGGACAACCACCGGTCTTTTATTTTTTCAAGGATAATGGTAGTACCAATTATGAGAAAACAGTATCAATTACGAGATGCAACAACGATGCTGAAACTGTGATGATTGGGAAACATGTTTCAGGAAAAATAAAGCGGACATTCGCAATCCGCTTCGCTCCTTGCTCATGAATGCAGTCGCTTCGTGATCTGCGTTCAAAAAACAGAAGAAAGAGAAAAGAAGGAGGTGACCGCTACGAACGGACTGGTAGATGAGTTGATCGACCAATTGAGTGTCAAGACGGTGTTCACGATACCCATTTTTGGTGGAATCAAAATCGCGGAATCAGTTGTCGTTATGTGGATCATTATGGCAATTGTCATAGTGGCATCGATTTTCCTGACGCGGAAATTGAGCGTGGAGAATCCGGGAAAGAGGCAGTTGTTTCTGGAAGTATGTATCGGAAAATTTTATGGATTTTTCGAAGGGCTGCTCGGAGAGGAAGGAAAATGTTATATCCCTTATCTGATGAGCGTCGGTCTGTTTATCGGTATTGCAAATGTAATTGGCTTATTTGGATTTTAAGCCTCCGACAAAGGACCTGAATTGTACGATCGCTCTTGCGTTGATGAGTATCATACTGGTGGAAGCCGCCGGTATCCGTGCAAAAGGTGTAAAGAAGTGGGCGAAAGGATTTACACAGCCTGTCGCGATCATTACACCGATCAACATTCTGGAGATTTTTATCCGACCGTTTTCGTTATGTTTACGACTGTTCGGAAATGTTACTCGGAGCGTTCGTTATCATGGAGCTGATCAAGGCGGTTGTGCCGATGGTTGTACCGCTGGTATTTAGTTTCTATTTTGATATTTTTGATGGGTTGATCCAGGCATATGTATTTGTGTTCCTGACATCGTTATACATCAAGGAAGCTATTGAATTACAGGCAGAATAAAAAATTTGAAGTGAGAAAAGGAGATAATTATTATGATGATCGCACTCGGAGCTGGTATCGCAGCATTAGCAGGAATTGGAGCAGGTGTAGGTATTGGTATCGCAACAGGTAAAGCAGTAGATGCCGTAGCAAGACAGCCGGAAGCTGACAGCAAGATCAGCAAGAACTTATTACTTGGTTGTGCACTGGCAGAGGCAACTGCTATTTATGGTATGGTTGTCGCTATTCTGATCATTTTCCTTTGCAAATAAAAAACAAAGACGTGAGATTTTGTTTTTAGAAGGAGGATTTCAGGATGCTGAGAATTGATTCAAACCTTATATGGATCATTGTGAACCTGTTGATCTTCTATTTCCTGATCAGAAAGTTTCTGTTCAAACCGGTTTTAAATATCATCGAAAAGAGAAAACAGATGGTAACGGAACAGTTTGAAAAAGCAGATACGGTAAATGCAGAGGCTTTAGAGTTGAAAACTCAGTATGAGGCATCTTTGCAGGGCGCAAAAGAGGAGGCAGTCCAGATTGTGGCAGATGCCAGAGAACGGGCAGATGTGCAGTACAAGCAGATTGTTTCCGATGCGGAAAAACGATCCGAAGCTTTGCTTGAGAAAACAAATCAGGATATGGAAAAAGAACGTGACAGAGCACTGCAGAGTGTACAGAAAGAGATTAGTACGCTGGCTATGGCTGCAGCGATCAAGATTATCGGAGAGAATAGCAGTAAAGTCACGGATGAACAGCTTTACAATGAGTTTTTAAGTAAAACGGGTGACAAACATGACAGCAACAACGGCTAAATATGTAAGAGTTTTGTGGGAGTTGAAGGCTCCGGTAGAAGATCTTGAAACTGCAGTACAGATTTATCGGGAGAGTCCCGAATTACAGCGTGTGCTGACAGACCCAAGTGTTTACAAAGAGGAAAAACATGCGGTGGTTGACCGTATTTTCCCGGGAAAAAAGTTACAGAATTTTATGAAGATTCTCTGTGATTATTCTGACGTGGAATATCTGGAAGAGATCGTGGAGGAATACAAAATGTATGCAAATGAACATCAGTCAATCGTAAACGCAACATTACGTTATGTGACAGCACCGGATGATAATCAGCTGGAAGGAATTAAAAAATTCCTGATGGAAGAGTTTGATGCGCATCAGGTCGAGCTTGAGATGATCCGGGATGAGCGTCTGGTGGGAGGTTTTGTCCTCGCTGCCAATGGCCGTGAATGGGACTGGAGCATCAGCGGACGGATCCGCGGCATGCAGGAGCAGCTCGGTATGATTCAGAATCAGGCTGAATTATAACAGGCAGAGTAAGAAGTAAAAGGTAAAAGAAAGAGGTGATAGGACAATGAGCGCTATCAGTTCACAGGATATTATTTCCATCCTGAAAGAAGAAATCGAAAATTATGATTTTGAGGCGAAGGATCGGGAAATTGGTCATGTCATCTGGGTTGGTGACGGAATTGCCACTGTCTATGGAATTGACCAGGCCATGTATGGTGAGATCGTTGTCTTTGAGAACGGCGTAAAAGGTATGGTACAGGATGTCAGAAGAAATGAGAATCGGTGTCATCTGTTTAGGCCGTGATACAGGGATCAAGGAAGGAACCAAAGTAACAAGAACCAAAAGAAAGCCGGAATTCCGGTTGGAGATAAATTTGTCGGAAGGAATCATCAATGCCCTGGGTGCTCCAATTGATGGAGAGGGCGATATCGAAGAAGATGATTACCGGCCGATTGAAAATGAAGCACCGGGCATCGTGGATCGTAAATCGGTCAGCGTACCCAATGGAGACAGGAATTCTTTCCATCGATTCTATGTTCCCGATCGGACGTGGACAGAGAGAGCTGATCATCGGTGACCGTCAGACAGGTAAGACATCCATTGCAACGGATGCCATGATCAACCAGAAGGGAAAAGATGTCATCTGTATTTATGTCGCAATTGGACAGAAAGCATCAACAATTGCAAAAATTGTATCCACATTGAAAAAGCACGGTGCTATGGATTATTCCATCATTGTAGCAGCAACAGCCAGTGATCCGGCTCCGCTGCAGTATATTGCACCGTATGCGGGAACTGCCATGGCAGAATATTTTATGTATCAGGGAAAAGACGTGCTCATCGTTTACGATGATCTGTCAAAACATGCGGTAGCTTACCGTGCATTGTCCCTGTTGCTGGAGCGTTCTCCGGGACGTGAGGCTTATCCGGGTGATGTTTTCTACCTGCATTCCAGACTGCTGGAGCGTTCCAGTCGTCTGAGTGACAAACTGGGCGGCGGTTCCATCACAGCCCTGCCAATTATCGAGACACAGGCCGGCGATGTATCTGCATATATTCCGACCAACGTAATTTCCATCACAGACGGTCAGATCTTCCTGGAGAGTAACTTATTCTTCTCCGGTATGAGACCGGCGGTAAACGTAGGTCTGTCTGTGTCCCGTGTCGGTGGTGCCGCACCAGACAAAAAGCGATGAAAAAAAGCAGCCGGAAGTATTCGTATCGATCTGGCGCAGTATCGTGAGATGGAAGTATTTACCCAGTTCAGTTCTGACCTGGATGATGATACCAAAGAGCAGTTACAGTACGGAAAAGGTCTGATGGAACTGTTAAAACAGCCGCTTTGCCAGCCGTTGGATATGGCAGAGCAGGTTATTACACTGTGGACCGCCACACACAAGATTTTCCTGAATGTGGAAGTTAAAAAAATCAAAGAGACCCAGAAGGGTATGCTGGAATATTTCAAAAATGCACATCCTGAGATCATCGCTGAGCTGAATGAGACAAAAGCTCTGTCCGATGAACTTGGAGAAAAGATCCTCGCTGCCGCCAGGGAGTATGTAAAATAGGAGGTCTATCATGGCAAGTGCTAGAGAGATACAGAGCAGAATGCAGAGTATCAAAGATACGATGAAAATCACCAGTGCCATGTATATGATTTCTTCGTCAAAGATGCAGAAGGCAAAGAAAAGTCTGGCAGATACGGAGCCGGTTTTTACTTTGCGCAGTCAGAATGCAGTCGCGCGATTTTATGAAGTCCGTTCCGGACACAAACAATATTTTTTCGGAAGAGATATCCCGGATGACCGGAAAAAGCGCGGTTACCTTGTGATCACTGCCGACAAGGGTCTGGCAGGAGCTTACAACCACAATGTTCTGAAGCTTGCATCGGAACAGCTGGAAAAGGGCGGACAGAACAAACTGTTTGTGGTCGGTGAGTTAGGCCGGCAGTATTTCATGGAAAAAAGATGTAAATATTGACGGAGAATTCAGTTATACCGTGCAGAATCCGACCCTTTACAGGGCGCGTCACATTGGTCTTCAACTGATTGATGAATATATACGTGAGGAACTGGATGAGGTTTATATCATCTATACCAAAATGATCAATGCATTCAAGATGGAAGCGGATATGTTTCAATTGCTTCCGTTGCAGAGAGAAGAATATACACACAAAAATCTGAAAGGATACAGTGACAGAATGACCTTTCATCCTTCTGTGGAATCGGTGCTGAACAGCCTGATTCCAAACGTTGTGTGTGGTTTTGTATATGGTGCGCTGGTAGAATCTTATGCCAGTGAACATAATTCCAGAATGATGGCGATGCAGACCGCTACCGATAGTGCAAAGCAGATGCTGCATGATCTGGAAATTGAATACAACCGTGTGCGTCAGGCAGCGATCACTCAGGAAATTACTGAGGTCATTGCAGGTGCCAAGGCACAGAAGAGTAAGAAAAAGTAAGAGAGGTGAAGCGATATGAATAAAGGAAAAATCGTTCAGGTCATGGGACCTGTTGTAGACGTAGAGTTTTCCGACCATAACCTTCCATGCATCAAAGATGCACTCGAAGTTGATAATAATGGAAAAACATGTGTCATGGAAGTGGCACAGCATATTGGAAATGATACCGTAAGATGTATCATGCTTGCTTCCAGTGAAGGGCTTCATCGTGATATGGAAGTAACAGCAACCGGCGCAGGTATCACAGTTCCGGTAGGAAAAGCAACGCTGGGACGACTGTTCAATGTTCTGGGTGAGGCGATCGATGATGGAAAACCGGTAGAGTCAAAAGAAAACTGGTGTATCCACAGAGAACCGCCATCCTTTGAAGAGCAGAGTCCGGTTGTCGAAGTTCTGGAGACGGGTATCAAAGTTATTGACCTTCTGGCTCCATACTCCAAAGGTGGTAAGATCGGTCTGTTCGGTGGTGCAGGTGTCGGTAAAACCGTTCTGATCCAGGAGCTGATCCGTAATATTGCAACAGAGCACGGTGGATATTCTATTTTCACCGGTGTCGGAGAGCGTTCCCGTGAGGGTAATGATTTGTGGACAGAGATGAAAGAATCCGGCGTTCTGGAAAAAACAGCCTTAGTGTTCGGACAGATGAATGAGCCACCAGGAGCTCGTATGCGTGTAGCTGAGACCGGTCTGACTATGGCAGAGTATTTCCGTGACAAAGAACACCAGGATGTACTGTTATTTATCGATAACATTTTCCGTTATGTACAGGCTGGTTCAGAGGTTTCCGCATTGCTTGGACGTATGCCTTCTGCGGTAGGTTATCAGCCGACTCTGGCAAATGAAGTCGGTGAATTGCAGGAGCGTATCGCTTCCACAAAAGAAGGTTCCGTTACCTCGGTACAGGCAATTTATGTACCGGCGGATGACTTAACTGACCCGGCTCCGGCAACCACATTCGCACATCTGGATGCAACAACGGTACTTTCCAGAAAGATTGTTGAACAGGGTATTTATCCGGCCGTTGATCCGCTGGAGTCGAACTCCCGTATTCTGGAGCCGGATATCGTCGGTGAGGAGCATTATGAGGTTGCACGTCGTGTACAGGAAATCCTGCAAAGTTACAAGGAACTGCAGGATATCATTGCTATCCTTGGTATGGAAGAACTTTCCGAAGAGGATAAGACAACGGTATACCGTGCAAGAAAGATTCAGCGTTTCCTGTCACAGCCGTTCCACGTAGCTGAGACATTTACCGGAATCCTGGCAAATATGTTCCGCTGGAAGAAACTGTTAAAGGTTTCAAGAAGATCATTGACGGTGAGATGGATGAATATCCGGAATGGGCATTTTTCAATGTCGGAACCATTGACGATGTCATTGAAAAAGCAAAGAACGGCAATCATTAGTGAGGTGTGACTATGGGTACATTTCATTTAAAAATCATTGCATATGATAAGATTTTTTTCGATTCTGAGGCAGAATCCATCGTTCTGCCGGCCATCGATGGTGAAGTTCAGATTCTGGCAAATCATGAGGAATGCGTCATTGCACTGAAAGAAGGCGAAGTGCGTATCGGAACCACTGACGGCAAGATGATTCCGGCCGTTTGCGGAAGTGGATTTGCGGAAGTTAATTCCGACAATCAGGTGGAAATCCTGGTAGACACAATCGAACGTCCGGAAGAAATCGATGTCCGTCGTGCAAAAGAAGCCAAAGAGCGTGCAGAAGAACGTCTGCTTCAGCACAAGAGCCGTATGGAGTATTATCGCAATACCGCATCACTGGCCCGTGCAATGGCACGTCTGAAAGAAGCAAATAAGTACCGTCATTAGAATAGTAAAAGTTTTTTAGTTTCTTTTGTGGTTAAGTTTTTGGTAGTGGAAGCGCCCCAAATTTATTTTATCTTGCTGGCTAACAATCGCATCATTCAGAAAAAATAAATTGGGGCGCTATTTACGTTACGAAAATTTTTGCCCAAAAATGAAATTTGTGTCTTATCTCCGTACTGGAATACATACTTTTCTTATTTACCATTATATGTACATTTTTTGAGTAACTGGAAGATTCCAATGGTTACGATAATGGCTCCTAAAATGGCAAATTTGCCGCCAGCCGACTTTCACTTGGAAATACGGTAAATCCGGATAAGATCAGGAAACTACTAATACATAAAGTGCTATATACAGTGTAATGTATTGCAAAAATATAGTATCAACAGAAATTATGTCTGTTGTGCTGTGCGAATAGCTTCGTGCGGACATGCCATTTTCCTGCTTGAAAATCCGACAGAAATAGTTGTAGTCGGAAAATCCGCATTGTTCGGAAAATGGTAGAAATTGGTAAATTTTGTTTCGGTTAATAGTGTCTGCGCATGCTGCAGGCGCATTTTTTTTATATATTTTGCAATGCTGCAATGCAAAAATTCTTCTGAATATTCGTAGAGTTTGCGGCGGCTCAAATGCAAGTGTTCACAAAGGCGGTCTACGGATAGATCTTCGGTCAGGTGGTTCAGAATATAAGTGTTGATGTTTTGTTCAAACTGTTGTTTTTCGATGGAAATTAGTTTTTTGTACAGGATGGAGGAAATACATGCTTCCATGATGCTTGCAGCGGCGTGAATCTGCGTGTCGGAGATACAGGGGATTGCAGCAGCATACTGTTTCCAACTGTCATTTTCAGCTAATTTGTTTGCTTTATATGTACCAGGTGAGGCGGAGGTTGAGTTAGCGATATAGGCTTCTTTGATATTTGCTTCGGTTACAGTTTTTTCTTGTTCTTTTTGTTTCTGTAGATGAGTTTCTGTGGTGGTCAGGTGATATTTATGTAATGTATGTTCAATCAGGGATTGCAATTGTTCTGTGGAAGTAGCATTTGCGACCTGTCCCATCATGAGGTAGCCGATGGTAAAACCGTCACTGACGATTGGGGCGGTGGCTTCGATCAGCCCGGCATGACATTTGTAAATGACACATTCACCGGAAGTTTTTGCGGCTTCAAAGGAAGCACGATCGGAGGCATCACAGAGGGCGACTCCTTCCGGTGAGGTTTTGATACAATTGCAGAAACAGTTTTCTTTTGTCGGATAACTGAAGATCCATTCTCCTTCGGGATCGTAGAGGGTCAGTGTCAGTCTGGTTAAGTCGTGGAAGTCCTGTAGAAGTTGATACAGTTCTTTTTCATTATAATTTAGTTTCATAGTACCCATCCTTTATATTCCTATTCCTATCATTATGACTAATAGCGTTAGTTATCAGTGCGTTAATAAATATGTAAATACAGAAGCATGTATTTTGGTTGTTATAATAAGACCTGCAGTCTTTTTGCAAAATATTGTCCGAATGCGGAAGTGTGTATTTTATCTATTATTATAATACATGAAAAAAGGGTTGTTTAGCGATACGATTTTACAGTTTTTGGGAAGAAAATGACTATTTTTTCAAAACGGTATGAGATACAATACAGACATAGTTAAGAAGTATTGAAAGGGGAAGAAACGAGTATGAAAAAAGAAGTTATGGTTGATATGACTTCCGGACGTATCGTACCGCAGATTTTGAGGTTTGCGATGCCTGTGTTGCTGGGGCTGGTTTTTCAGAGAATCTATAATTCGCCGATTCGTATATTGTAGGGCATTTTTTAGGGGATAATGCGCTGGCAGCGGTCAGTGTGGCAGGCGTCGGTATGTATCTGGTATTTTCGTTGATCATCGGTCTGACGACGGGCGTAACGGTTGTTATGTCACAATACTATGGTGCAAAGGAAGAGGATAAAGTAGTAAAGACATTCTTTTCGTCTATTTTTATTGCACTTGGTATGACGATACTTGTAACAGTGATCGGACTGCTTACGACAAGGCCGTTGCTGATCGTGCTGCAGACTCCGGCAGAAGTGCTGGATGCGGCTGTTTTGTATTTGCGGATCATTTGCGCCGGTTCTGTCGGAACGATGTTGTACAACTGGATTTCTGCAGTCTTACGCTCACTGGGTAATTCCGTGGTTCCGCTGATTTTTCTTGGTATCTCCAGTTTGTTGAATATTGTATTTGACATTTTATTTGTGGCTGTGATTCCTCTGGGAGTTGGCGGTGCTGCATTTGCAACCGTACTGGCTCAGGTTATATCCGGCGTGGCCTGCCTGCTTTATGCATGGAAGATTTTGCCGATGCTGCGGATCCGCAGAGATAAACTGAAACTGGATACTTATATCGGAAAACAAATGCTGGTGTATGGTCTGCCGGCAGCGTTGCAGATGAGTATTATTTCTATTTCAGATATGACATTACAGGCAGTGGTAAATACCTATGGAACGACATTGGTTGTAGCGTATGGTGTATGCATCAAAGTGGAAGGGCTTGGAATGCAGGTGGGCGATGCTCTCGGAACGGCACTGGGAACCTTTACCGGACAAAATACGGGGGCGAAGAACATCGAGCGGATCAAAGCCGGATTTCGCACTACGTTTTTGTTGAATGCCATTGGATATGCGGTTGTATCACCGTTGATCTTCCTGCTGGCACCAGCGATCATGCGGATGTTTACTGACAGTCAGGAAGCGATTGGTTATGGTGTAGAGTATATGCATATCTTTGCACCGTTTCTGATCGGTGTCGGAACATTAAATCTGTTTCATAACATGCTTCGTGCAGTAGGAGACGTAAAAATCACCATCTGGATGGGCATCAGTGAGGTCATTACCCGTATTGGTTTTGCATTTTTGTTTTCCTGTCTGTGGGGATATTGGGGCTCTGGTGGGTATCTCCGATCACCTGGTGGTGCGCAGCAGGTCTGGGCGGTTTGCGATATTTGAGCGGTGTATGGAAAAAGAAGATTAAAACGACGATTCCATTATA